>Ga0194120_10004651_pt1 | contig 20932 bp, 9 predicted proteins | sample TA2MahCa65mmetaG_FD_148642 | JGI IMG/M metagenome (GOLD analysis project Ga0194120, IMG submission 148642) | Freshwater microbial communities from Lake Tanganyika, Tanzania - TA2015019 Mahale Deep Cast 65m | ecosystem: Environmental > Aquatic > Freshwater > Lake | place: Tanzania: Lake... | reverse complement strand
TGTCGGGATGGTATTGGTGAGCCAGCTTGCGGTAAGCCTTTTTGATGGCAGCCGTGTCGGCATCGCGGGAAACGCCTAGCGTTTCGTAATAATCCTTGAATTTCATAGGGATCGTTCAGGAATGGGTTTAAGGCGAAGTCAAAGGGGGCTGCATGGTGGGAAGCGTGTGAATGATCACCGCATGGCGCCGATACCCCCGGGCGCCTCGACTCATGTACGCCAGGATTCTCCAACCGCGGACACATCGGGTATCCCATACCGTAGGTTGTCGGGACCTAACCTCATAGCCCATGAATCGGGGTTCAACTACCGGGGCACTCGCGGGTGGAATCTCAACATGTCACGGATGAAGTCGCGCAGCATGAGCGGACTGAAGGGCTTGATGAAATAGCCATCCGCGCCTCCCGCGATACCGGCCTCCTGGTCCCGATTCTGGCCGCGCGCGGTGAGCATCACCACGAGCGTATCCGCCAATTCGGGCGTGGATTTCACGATTTTCAGGACATCCAGGCCATCCAGGCCGCCCGGCATCATGATATCCAGCAACACCAAGTGCGGCCTCTCCTGGCGAATCATCTCCAGCGCCTCGTCACCCGTACCGGCCTCGATCACGTCGAATTGCTTGCCCAGGGCAATCCGCATGAGTCGTCTAATCTCTTCATGGTCATCCACCAGAAGCACTTTATGCATGGTCACAGCCTCCTTCACTGCCAATGCCGATTCCGGGTCAGCACTCATTATCTCATATCGCCCGCACGGTTCACTCCGGGTTACACCACCACGGGCGTCCCCGCCGGCAGCGGGTCGGCAGCTCGCGATCCTGGCCCATGGCGGCCCATCAATAGGACCCACTCACCGTCGAGAGCCCTCCCGTAAGTGTCACTCATCACGGGCGGCGGCCTCCAACCACAGGCGAACGGTGGTCCCCCGCCCGGGTTCGCTCTCCACTTCCACGCTACCCCGGTGCACATCCATGATTTCCTTGACGATGCTCATGCCCAGGCCCGTGCCGGGATATTGCCCGGAGGTATCGGCGCGGTAGAAACGTTCGAAAATCCGCTGTCGTTGCTCCTCGGTCATGCCCAGACCATGGTCGGTCACCTCCACGCCCAGTTCATGGCGCAGTTCGGTCGAGCGGAACTTCAGAGAGACCTCGACCGGGGCCTCCGGCGACGAGAAGGCGCGAGCGTTATCCAGCACCTTGGTCAGCGCCTGCGAGAACTTCTGGCGGTCCACGAGCGCCACCTGCTCCGGCAGGCTTTCGTCCGCCAGAAAATGCAAAGTACCGGGATGGGCCGCAAGGAATTCCCGGAGGGTCTCCCGCACGATCGGCTCCAGCGCCTGGGGGAGTATATCGAAATCCCGCCCGGCCCGACTTTCCAGCCGTGACAGATCCAGCAGGTCGGTGACAATCGCTATCAGACAGTGGGTCTTCTCCAGGATGGTCGACGCCATGTCGCTTTGCATTGCGGGCTCGAATCCGCCCAGGGCCAGCAACTCGGCATAGCCCGACACCAGGGTCAGGGGGGTTCGAAGCTCATGGGCGGCGGTGGCCAGGAATTCGCTCTTCATCCGGTCCAGTTCGATCTCCCGGGTCATGTCGCGGAAATAGGCGATCAGGCTGCTGCCCGGTGTGCTGTTGCCGCCGCCCGGGCCGAAAGCTCGCACCTGGCAATAAACGGTACGCGGGCGGGGGCGAACGAAATCCAGCGTGAAGCCCGGCCCGGACGTCAGGGGCAGGTGACCGGGATTCGCGGTCAGACGGGCAATGAGCCACTGGAACTCCTCGATGGTCCGGCCCTCGATGGCCTGATTACCGAGACCGGTCAGCGCCAGGAAGGCCGGATTGGCGCGCCTGGCCCGGCCCGACTCGTCGAAGGTCACCAGACCGTCGGGGCTGAGCTGGAACACCGCTTCCAGCCAGCGAACATGCTCGAGCAATTCATGCTGGGCTTCCAGCAGGGCGCGGTGGGTGGCGCCGAGTTCCCGGCCCATGCCGCTCAACTCGCGGGCCGTCTCGTGCAGCTCGCTCACGTCGAAAGCCGGGGCCGACTGTTCGTATTCCCCACGGCCGATGGCCAGCATCATGCCCTCGATACGCTTGAGCGGGCTGGCGATACTCCGGCTGGCAATCCGGGCGCGCAGCAACAGGGCGGCGAAGAAAATCAGATAGAACACCACCAGTGCGGCGATCATGGCGTAGGCCAGCCGCTCCAGGTTCTGGGCGAGCCGGTTGGTTGAATCGAAGATGTTCGCGGGCGCGGCGACGATCAGGATGGTCCAACCGGTTTCCTCGACCCGGTGCCAGGACACCAACCGCTCGCCGCCGATCATGGCCTCGGTCAGGCCCGAAGGGTCGGCGGCCAGCCGGGACGCCAGTTCGCGCCAGCGCGGGTGTTTGTAAAGATTGAAGGCATCCGGCTTGAAGGTATCCTGGGTCACGGTCTGTTGGTATTGGTGGCCGACCAGTTCATTCAGGCCGAAGTCCCGTTCCCCGGGTCCGGGCAGGGCCAGGAGGGAACCGTCCTTGCCGACCAGAACGCCGTAGGCGCCCCATGGCAAACTCAGATCCAGAATCTGCTGGGCAATGGTCCCGACGGTGATGTCGAGTCCCACGACGCCCTCCAGGAAATCTCCCCGGTACACCGGCGCGATGCAGGAGGCCAGCCACCCTTGGCCGGCCGGGTCCAGGTAGACGTTGGTCCAGACCGGCTTACGCCCCGGATTGTGCTGGGCGTCGGCTTCGTAATAGAAGTTGTAAGCGGGAATGTTCATCCTGGCCGGATATTGGGTGACGTCCATGTAGGGGTAGATCCGGTTGAGTGAATCGTGGGTGTTCAGATAGATCTGCACCACCAGCGGATTCACCTCTTTGATCTGTCGCATCAGGGGATCGAGAGCCGCCGAGCGCCGGACCTTGTCCCGCTCGGCGGGTCCGACCGGCACGATACCGCTATAAAACACCGCGCTGCCGCCATCGTCATGCCGGCTATGGTAGACCCCATCGGGGTCGAGCCGGTACCGCCCGATGTCCTCCAGACCGGGGCGGGCCGGGGCGGCCATCACCTGGGCCGCCTGGCGTCGGAAGAGGTCGGTCAGTTGGGTGACCGTGTTCAACTGGCGGGACACGTTATCCGCCTGTTGCTGGGCAATCCGCCGCATGGCTTGTGTCGCGTCCTGCCGCAGGATGTCGATGTGGGCCTGACGGGACGCCGAGTTGGTCTGAATGTAGATGGCGATCAGCGCGACCTCGACCAGGAGCAGGGGCGCCAGCGCGGTCTTGGCGTAGGAACGCCAGATCCAGGTGGCCAGCGGAATCGGTTTTCCCGCCCGTTCCATTCCATGAGCGGCCCATGGCCAGCGAAGTTTCATGACACCGGCGGGGTGGATGCTCCGGCGGGCAGCCAGAGAGTAACCGTCGTGCCGGCGCCGGGGGCGCTACGGATGTCCAGCCGGCCCCGATGCAGAGTGACGATCTCCTGAACGATGCTCATACCCAGCCCCGTGCCGGGGATGGCGGATGAGGGATTAGCCCGATAAAAGCGCTCACAGACCCGGGTGGTCTGCTCTGGAGTCATGCCCAATCCCTGGTCGCTGACCACGATACCCACCTCGCCCGGCGCCTCGATAAAGCCGATGGCCACCTCGCCGCCCGCCGGGGAATACTTGTAGGCGTTGCTCAGCACGTTACTCAAAGCTTGGCGCAACTTGCCGGCATCGGCCAGCACCCTGGCCGGCCTCTCCGGCAAGTTGACCCGCACGGGCCATTTCCATTGCAGACTCTCCGGGTCCGCAAGCACGGCCTCGCGCACCAGGTCGGTCAGATCCAGCGGGTCGAAATTGAAGTCCTTGCCCCGCCGGGCCTCGATGCGAGCCAGGTCGAGCAGCTCGTTGACCAGGTCGCTGCTCAACTTCGCCTGGTTCAGGATGATTTCCAGCATCTCGCGGCGGGTCGCCTCATCATAGCCCTCGCCATGCAGCAGCAACTCGGCATAGCCGTAGATGCTGGCCATGGGCGTGCGCAATTCGTGGGCCGCGGTGCTGAGAAATTCGCTCTTGACGCGGTCGACCTCCGTGCGTTCGGTGATGTCGTGAAAATAGAGGATCACCGGCACGGACTCGCTCTCGTTACGTCGCGCCCGGGCTTCAAGGCTCAGCCGCGGCGCATCCAGCTCGATGAGCCGGCTGTCGGGAACGGCTGCCGTCGCCGGAGCAAGCTGGTCCTCCAACCAGAGGGCGAGTTTCTTCCCGGCTCTCGGCTCGCAGCGCGGGCCGAGCAGCCGGCCCAGACCTTCGGCATCCAGGCCAATCAGGTCACCCATCTCCCTGCCGAGTAGCCGGACACAGGCCGGGCTGGCGTATTTCACCCGGCCGGCCCCGTCGAAAGCCAGGAAGCCGTCCGGGCTCAGGTTGAGTATGGTGTCCAGTTCACGGTTGCGTTCCTCCAGGCGGCGCTCCCCCAGCTTGAGCGCGGCTTCCAGACGTCGGCGCTCGGTCACGTCGCGGATGGCCAGCACCACGCGGCGGGGCGCCGCACCGTCTTGGGTCAGCCCCGAAATCCTGGCGTTGAACCAGCGCGTATCGCCCAGTAGAGGCGAGGGGTAATCCAATGCCTGGGGCCCAGTGCCCGTCCGCACGGCGTCAATGGCCGTCATGAAGGGTGCGACGAACTCCGAACCGAAGACCTCGGTAGGCGTCCGGCCCAGGAAGACCTCGCGCGGCAGGAACAGTTTGCGCTCATCATGGGTCCAGCAATTCCGGAAGCGGTTGTCTTCATCCACCTCGAGGATGATGTCGTCAATCGCGCTCACGACGGCGGCCAGTTCGCGCTGGCTACGGGCCAGAGCGGCCTCGGCTTCCTTGTGGTCGGTAATGTCGACGCAGGCGCCGATAAAACCCTGAAAACTTCCATCCGGGCCCAGGTTGGGACGGCCGACGTCGACCATCCAGCGATAGACGCCGTCGTGGCGCCGCAACCGGTATTCCACGCGGAATGGTTCGCAAGCGGCTTTATGGTGGTCAAGCATGGCCAGGCAATGATCCCGGTCGTCCGGGTGCAGGCTCTCGGTCCAGCCAAGGCCACGCTCCTGCTCGGTCGTGCGGCCGGTGAAGTCCAGCCAAACCTGGTTGACCCAGGTGCGGAGGTTGTTTCGATCGGCCAGCCAGATCAATACCGGCGGCTCATCAGCCAGGGCCGGCCGGCCTGACGGCGGCATAGGGGTTTGGTCATTCATGAGTCAAGTCTGGAAAAGAGCCTGTCCCGAGGCGTATCGGGGAGGCGCGCCGGGGGCGGCCGGCGTTGAGCGGGGTGGATCAGGATGGCGGGGCAGGCTTGCCCGCCGCCGCCCAAGCCCGGGCCTTCGCGCCGAATCATGTCGCGATCGCGTGGCGTCATCGTCAGAATTGGAACATCGTGCGCATCAGGATGTAGTCGCCCGGCAGGTGGTTGTTCACGCTGATTTCGTGCAGCCACTTCAACGCCACGCTGACCTCCCGCTCGCCGGCCTTGAAGGTGTACATCACGGCCGGTCCCAGGGTGGCCGCCTCGCCATCGATGAGCAGCGGCGGCGCCCCTCGACCGCTGTCACCCTCGATCTGGGTGTAGTAGGACCCCGCCACCCCCAGCGCCCAGGCGGGCGCGGGATGATAGCCCAGCAGGTAGTCGAAGTGAAATTCCGAGCCGGTATGAAAGTCGGTGGCGTCGTTCTGGGTGTTCAGCATGAATCCCGCATCCACCGAAATTTCGAAAGCCTTGTCGGCGAACATCCAGGTCCCCATCACATTGCTGTCGAAGGTCCAGTAGTCTCGTCCGAGGTTCACCGTCTGACTGTTCGAAAAGGAACCGGTAGGGGCCACGATACCTTGAAAGGCCGTCACCGCCCAGTCGTCATCATCCCAGGTCCAGCCCAGGGGCACGAGATACATGTCCCCGGGACCCGCCCGCTGGGTGAACGTACTATCGCGGGTGGCGGTGGCGGCGACGCCATAATTGGCATACATCGCCGCCGGATAGATCGCCCAGAGGTAGCGGCCATCCAGCGAATCGAACTCATGGACGCCCATCAGGCCCGGCATTTCCAGGACCATGTCACTGGAAATGCCATTCCCCTCGACGCCGTAGTAACCGAGAAAGTTGTTGAGGAACAGGCCGGGGGTGAATACCGCCATCTGGAAATCACCGTAGAAGCCCGGGATGTAGTTGCTGCCGCCGAATTCGGACGCCGAGGCGCTGGCGGACAGGACTAAGCCGGCCAGCAGTCCGCTCCAGGTCCCGGATTGCCGAGTGGATGCAGGCACGTCCCCGGCAGACGGGCGAGGGTAAGCGGCCTCGGGCGTTGTCTGGTCGATCCGTCCAGGAGCCAACCGGGCCTCACGTTTCACGACGGGCGGATACTTTTCCGGGATTGGCAGCCGGTACCAGCCGGCGAGCCTATGGACGCCGGAAGCACTCGGGCCAGGGCAAAATCCCGCGGTTGACATCAGGGTCGACCTTCGATGTTTGGGTGGGTCGTTGGAGTATCCTTCGCCATTTCCTCGCTGTGCTGGAGCAACCCGGTCAGTTCCAACTCCTGGAGCAGACCGAGGAGCTGACCGGACAGGGTGGTCATCCGCTGCAACAGTCCGATGATCACGGCCGGTTCCGGATCGGACTCGACCGTGGTCAGGATTTCCCGGCCGCACTCATGAACCTGATGATGCGCCTCTTCCAGTGCTTCGTAGGCCGCCAGTCCACGGTAGACGCGGCCCATGCCGTAGTACCACTGCCCCAGGCCGCAGCGCCTGGGATTCATTTCGAGATGATCGGGGCGGTTGTTCGCCACCAGATCCCGGATGCCGAAGGTCCGCGCCAGCGCAAAATCGATCACGCCGCGCCGCCATTGCAGATGATCGACCTGAGCCATGTGGACGAGGCCGATCGGGCTGCCGCCCCAGCGCCGATCCGACTGGAAGAAGGTAATCAGCTCTGTCAGCGGCATCGGGCGTCCCATCCAGTAACCCTGCGCCTCGCTGCAGCCCGCCTTGAGCAGGAATTCGTACACCTCGGCGCTTTCGATGCCCTCGGCGACGATTTTGAGCCCCAATTGGTGAGCCATGTGGATGCAGCTTCGCACGATATGGATGCTCTTGAATTCATCGCGCATACGTCCGATCAGACCCTGATGAATCTTGACGGTATTGAAGGGCCACTGGCTGAGCACGTCGATGGAGGAATAGCCCGTACCGAAATCGTCCATGGCCAGGTTAACGCCGAGTTCGACCAGTGCCTGGACATTGGCCCTAATCGGCTTCGAGTTATGTATCAAGGTGGTTTCCGTGAGCTCCGCCAGCAACTGGCCGGGTTTGACCCGCAAATCGGCGATGGCCCGACCGATCTTCTCGACCAGATCGCGATTAGCGAAATTCTGGGCGGTGAGATTGAACGAAACGACCAATCCAGTCTGATGCCGAAGCATGACCGCAATATCCTCGACCAGGCGGTCGAACATGCCCAGCGTGATTTCTTGAATGAAACCGGTCTTTTCCGCCCGGGGAAGGAAAACATTCGGCGGAATGATCTGGCCGTCGGGTTTGATCCAGCGTATCAGCGCTTCGACACCCGACACCCGACCCGTGAGGAGCGAAATTTTCGGCTGGTAGAAGTAGACCAGTTCCCCGTTCTCCAGCGCATGTTTCAGGGCGAGGTCCTGGCTGTCGCCGACCGACATGAACGCGGCGTTCCCATGCGGTCCCACTGGCGCCTCCGAGTGGAGACAAACCTGGTTGCGCCCGCTGGCCTTGGCGTAATAGAGGGCCTGGTCAGCCTTTTTTAACAGGGGCTCCAGCCATGAGACCGATGGATCTTCCGCCCGTCTCCGGACGTTCTCACGGCCGTCATTCCCTAGATGGGTGTCGGCCACCCCGATGCTGACACTGACGCGGTTCTCCGTCTTGGCGGCGCCGCGGTGGGGAATCTCCAAAGCCAGCACCGCGAGCCGTATCTTCTCGCCCAGCAGGGCCGCATCGTTCGCCGTGGTCCCGGCCACCAACACCACGAACTCCTCGCCGCCGTAGCGAGCCACGAAATCACCCACGCGACTGATCGTGTCCTGAATGGCGTGGGCGACGCGGCGCAGGCAGACGTCTCCACCGGCGTGCCCATAATGGTCGTTGAACGCCTTGAACCAGTCGACATCGATCATCATCAGCGAAATCGGGGTCCGCGAGCGATTGGCGCGGCGCCATTCCTGCCGGACTCTTTCCATGAGCGCACGCCGATTGGGAATGCCCGTCAGCGTGTCATTCCTGATTTCCTCTTCCAGGAGTCGGCGATAGCGGTTCAGTTCGGCCTCGGCTGCCTTGCGCTCGCTGATGTCCCGGATGATCATCGAAGCCCCGGCGGTCTTGCCGGTTTGATAGCGGATGGGGGACAGGGTGATCGACACATCGATGACTTGTCCGTCCTTGCGGCAACGGGTGGCTTCATATTCACCTACCGAGAACCCCTGAAGCGCCTGCCTCAGGATGCTGTCCTCAACCTCACGGTATTCGCTTGGTGTCAAAAGGAAGCAATCGAGACCCAGCATTTCGTGTACCGAGTAACCGAGCATGCGCTCAGCCCCCCGGTTCCAGGTGTTGATGCAGCCGGCCTGGTCGACGCTCAGGATGGCGTCATCGGACGACTCGACTATGGCCGCGTAACGCTGGCCCAGGTCATCAAGGCTGCGTAGCTGATCGCAGGTGTTGATGCATCCGGCCTGATCGACGCCGAGCATGGCGGCATCGGACGCCAGGGACTGTTCAGGCATGCTCAAAAATTCCTCTGCACGTGGTTGGCTCGGTTCGCCAGGTCGCTCGCGGCAGCCTTGAACCATCGGCGCCGGGAGGCATTGCGGCCGGGTTCAATGAACTTTGTCCTCACGGCGCGGTCGTTCATCCACGCCCGAGTTGGGTCAACAGCGTCCTATGGTCCATGACCGTAGCATACATCGGGAAGATTTCCGCGCAGTAATACTCCTGCTCGAATTCGGATTTCCCCGCCGTCGCGTCGGCAATCACGATGACCCGATAGCCTTGCTCGAAGGCCTCGCGGCCAGTCGATTCGATGCACAGGGAGGTGACGACGCCCATCAGCACGACATCCGTGATCCTCCTCTCCCGGAGGACTTCCAGCAGCCGCGTGTTGGAAAACGCGTTCAGCCCCCGTTTACCCGGCACTTCCAGGATACGGCGACCGTAGGCCTGGATGGGAGCGATGGGTAGGCCGCCCGCGGTATCGGCGCGAAAGGCCTGGGAGTCCTTGATGAGTTTCAGGATGCCGATGGGCTCGACCAGTTCACTATAATCGGGCGTAAAGAGGATCGGGGTGGCGATGAGCGTCACTGGGCTGTCTTCGAGACCCTCGACAACGGCCATGGTATTTTGCATAACCTTCAGGGCGGAGTCCTTGACCACATCGAATAACGCCCCTTCCGGCGAAAAATAGTCGTTCTGATAGCCGATCAAGATGACGGCGGTCGTGGCGGGGTTCAAGGTGGGTGTCATCAGTGGTCTCTCGGGTTAATGGGCCATAAGGGTCTTGCACTCATGACTTCCAGCCATGGTGAGGGTGAGCCGGAGGCCGGGCCTTCCTGCCGGCATGGAATGTTGGATGCCTATCATGGGGACGCGATCCTGCCCGTGCCCAAATGCCTGGGTTCATTGGGTCATGCCGCCCATGGCACGCTCTCAAGGCGCCGGATTCCGTCATCCAGGGTGGGGTTGACGCGGGGGCAACCATCATCGGGATGGGGTCAGGGTTTCATTCGGCCGGCCGCGCCCCCTGGCGGGTACTGCCCCAGGACGGTGTTCAATTGACGGACATTCAGCGGTTTGGCCATGAAATCGTTGACCCCGGCGTCCAGCGCGGCTTGCCGTTCCTCGGGCAGGACGCCCGCCGTCAGGGCGATCACGGGCAAGTGGGCCAGTTGGGAATCCCGCCGAATCTCCCGGGTCGCGGTCAGCCCATCCATGACGGGCATTTGCACATCCATCAGCACGGCATCGAACCCCTCGGGCCGGGTTCTCAGAATTTGCAAGGCCTGCTCCCCATCTTGCGCGAGCGTGACGGTCGCGCCCTCCTGTTGCAGCGCTTTCTGTATGACCATGAGGTTGATACGGCTATCATCCACGGCCAGCACCCGAAGTCCCGTCAGATGGGGGCCGCCGGGGGGTTCCACCGTCTCCGGCCTGGCGTCCTCCTCCGCTGGCTGGGGCGGCGCGTGCTTGAAGGGGATTTCAAACCAGAAGGTGCTGCCCTTGCCCGGTTGACTGGCGACCCCCAGGGTTCCGCCCATCAGGGTGACCAGACGCTGGCTGATGACCAGACCCAGTCCGGTCCCGCCATGGCGGCGTGTGATCGTCGCATCGCCTTGACTGAAGGGCCGGAACAATTGGCTGAGATGGTCCTCGCTGATGCCCGGGCCGGTATCGATGACTTCGAAGCGGATTCGGCTTTCCGCGTCGTCGCCCGACACCCGCGCCGCGGTCACGGTCACGCCGCCGTGTTCCGTGAATTTGATGGCGTTGGCGACCAGATTCAGCAGAACCTGTCCGAGACGCAAGCCATCCCCGAGCAGGTTTTCCGCCGGCTGGAGCCGATCCTCCACCCGCAGGTCGAGTCCCTTCTGGGCGGCGGAAGCGCCGAGCATGCCGCGCACCCGCTCGATGACGGCCATGGGCGCTAGCGATTGCCGCTCGATACGGAGTTGACCCGCCTCGATCTTCTCGAAATCGAGAATGTCATTGATGATGCTCACCATGATGTTGCCCGACTCACGGATCTGCTGAACCAGGGCGCGGGGTTCCGGCGGCAAATCCATGCGCTCGAGTATCTGGGCGAAGCCGATCACCGCGTTCATGGGGGTGCGCAGTTCATGGCTCATATGCCCCAGGAATCGTGTCTTGGCGGCGTTGGCGATCTCCAGTTCCGTGGTGCGCTCCGCCACCTTCCGCTCCAGGTTGGCGTTGAGATCACGAATTTCCTGCTCTATGCGCTTCCGCTGGGTGATGTCGTAGATGTAGCCATGCCAGAGCGTACAGCCATTCGCCTGCCGCTCGGGGGTGGCGTTGCCACGCAACCAGCGGATCGTTCCATCGTTGAATTTGACTCGGTATTCCAGCCGCCAGGGGCCGCCGGTCGCCGCGGACTCCTGGATGGACGCCACGATCCTGTCGTAATCCTCGGGATGCAGGATGGCGAAAACCGCGCGGGCATCCTCCCGGACCTGTTCGGGCGCCACCCGGTAAATCTCCCGTATGCCCTCGCTGGCATAGGGGAAACAGGATGTCCCGTCCGGGTTCAGTTGAAATTGGCAGATGGCCCCGGGGACGCGCTCGGCGATCTTGCGCAGGCGCGCATTACTCTCGGCGAGCGCCAACTCCGCCAGTTTGCGAGGGGTGATATCGGCTTGGGTGCCGGACATCCGCAAGGGCTTGTCGTCCTGGGACCACTCGACCACCCGGCCCCGGTCCAGGATCCAGATCCAGCCGCCGTCCTGGTGCCGCATGCGCATTTCGCACTCGTAGAAATCCAGTTCATGGGCAAAATGCCGCTGCAGGGCTGCCATGGCCAGCGGCAAATCATCGGGGTGCACCCGCGAGGTCCAGGCATCGACCGTGAACGGTCTCAGATCCTCGAGTTCATGGCCGAGCAGGCGGGCCCACCGCTCGTCGAATATGACCTGGCGGTTGACGATGTTCCACTCCCAGGTCCCAACGCCCGTACCCCAGATCACATCCGCCAGGCGCTGGCGTTGTGCTTGGGCGTCCCGCTCACTCGCGACCAGAGCCAGTTCCGCCAATTTGCGCTCGGTGATATCGGTGATGGTCCCGATGACCCGTTCGGGCTGCCCCGAACTGTCATTACCCGTGACCCGCCCGCGATCCTGGATCCAGCGATAACCGCCATCCTTGGCCTTGAGCCGATAATCCATTTCGTAGTGACCGGAAGCATTGATGGCCGCCAACTGCTCATTCAAGACCCGGTCGCGATCCTCCGGGTGCAACAGATTCAGCCAGGCGTCCAGGGTATTGTCGAATTCATCGCGGCCATAGCCCAGCATATCCGTGGCGGACTGCGTCCAGTGCAGCTCATGCGTCCTGATGTTCCACTCCCAGACACCGTGGTGACTGGCCTCCATGGCCAGCTCAAAGCGCTCGGAGGCCTGCTGCAATTCCAGGGTCTTGGCGGCAAGTTCGGCGGTCCGTTCGCTGACCAGGGCTTCCAGGTGATCCCGGTGCCGCTCCAGTTCCCTTTGGGCCTCCATGATCTCGGTGATATCCTCGACCGTTCCAATCAGCCGGACCGGCTGATCATGCTCGAACTCGAAGCTGCCCCGGGCATCGACCCAGCAGATGTGTCCATCGCTGGGCCGGGTAATTCGGTAATGATGGTGCAGCGGTTCTATGTGCCGGATGGCCTGCTCATACTCTTCGAGGGCGCGCTGACGGTCGTCCGGATGCACTATCTGACTCCAGTGCTCCACGTCACGCACATAGCGCTCGTCGATCCCCATGATCTCGTCGAACATGGCGGAACCGGTCCAGCGCCCGGTCCGGAGGTCCGTGACGAAATAGCCGATCCGCGCCGCCCGTTGCGCCGCTTCGAGGAGGTCGGTGCGGCGCTGGAGTTCGGCTTCCACGGCCTTGCGCTCGTGGATGTCGCGGGACACCTTCAGGTAACCGACGATCTCGTCATGATCGTTGCGCATGGGGGTCAGACTGACATCGGTCCAGAGGCTGGAACCGTCCTTGCGGGCCAGCTCGAGGTCGCCCCGGAATGCCTCCAGGGGCAGCCCGGCGGCGAGTCTTTCGCGGTTTCGCGCCAATACGTCGTGGAGGGCCGCGGCCGCCTCCGGTTGGGTCATGTCCTCCAGCGCATGCCCCATGATGTCCTCGACGCGGTAACCGCGCAGTCTTTGCATAGCCGGGCTGACGTAGGTGTAACGCCCTTCCAGATCCAGGACGGCAATGATATCCGTGGCGTTTTCGGCCAGCAGGCGATAGCGTTCCTCGCTGGCATGCAATTGCTCCTGGGCGTGCTTGCGCTGGGTGATGTCGCGGGCCAGTACGACGAAAGCGGTGGCCGCGGGTCCATCGCCGCTCATCGCGGCGATGGATAGCTCATACCAGGCGGCCCCGTCCGGCAGGTGCAGCGGGTAGGTCGCGCCCCGGCTCCAACCCACCCGGGCCGCCTCGTCCACCGCCGCCATGATGACCCGGGCGGCGGTCTCGGGCAGAACCCCGGTCACGGACCGGCCCAGAAACGCTTCCGCTGGAACATACAAGGGCGCCACGGCGGAGGCGTGATAGTCGAGGATGCGGCCGTTCCGGTCGATGCGGAACATCAGATCCGGCAGCGCACTCAGCATTGCCTCCAACCTGTCCTTGGCAAGCTTCAATTCCTCCTCGAATCGCTTCCGTTCCGTGGTGTCGCGAACGAAAGCACAGTTGTATTCCTTGCCGCGAAAGACCACATGATTGGCCCTGACCTCGACCGGAATAGTGTGGCCTTTGGCATCCGCCAGTCGGGTTTCCAGCAACAGGGAACCCTTCAGCCGGAGCTCTTCCCAATGCCGCCGCCATTGGTCCGCGTCGTGGAGCACGTCCAACTCGGTCACGGCGAGGGTCAGCAATTCGGCCCGGGTTCGCCCATACAGGCGGCAGGCGGCTTCGTTGACGTAAATGAAATGCCCCCGCGCATCCACCCAGGTGGCCGCATCCGCGCTGTGCTCGACGGCATATTGGGCAAAACCGAGCGCTGCCTCGGCGCTTTTCTGCCCGGTGATGTCCAGCATGAAACCGCTCCAGACCGGTGCGCCGTCACGGGTCAAAGGTCCGGGCCGCGAGCCGATGAGCAACCATTTCAACCGGCCGGATGGGGCGTGGATGCGAGTTTCGGTGATGAAATAGTCACGGCGTTCGCGAAAGGCGGCAATGTTTTCTTCCCGCATTCGGGTCAGATCCGCGGGATGCACCAGGTTCCAGAAAGCGTTGGAATCCGCTTCCAGAACCTTCGGGTCGATCTCCAGGATCTCCCGGCACCTGGACCCGGCAAATAGAAACCGGTCGGTGTGGTCCGGGTACATGACATAGTCATAGAGCAGTAGGGGCACGGTACTGGCGACCCGCTCATAATGCGCCTCCCGCTCCGCTAGAGCGGCCTGCAACCTATGCTGTTCCGTCAAGTCCCGCCAGTGGCAGCAAATGGCGGGTTGCCCCAGCCAATCGAGTGTGTTCAGCGTGACTTCGACCGGGAATACCGAACCATCCCGGCGCTGATGCAGCCACTCGAAGCGGTGGGACCCCCGCTCCTGGGTGATGGCCAGCAAACGCTCGGCCTTGACGTGCGACAGTTCGCCATCCGGCTGGCATTCCGGTGATATCGCGGCGGGATGCAGTCGCAAGGCGCTGGCTTTGTCCGTGAGGCCCATGGCTTTCAAGGCGGCGGGATTGGCATCCACAAAGTTCGATCCGACGATGATCCAGACCGGATCGGGCATGCGGTCAAAGAGCACATGGAAGGGGTTGCTGAGGTCCAGAACGGAGCCCGGGTTCTCTTCCCTCGACCCCCATAGCGCGGCGATCCAGCGGCGCAAGGTCTTTCTCACGGATTCCCTCTTGTTACTCTTCAATGACCCGACCCAGCGGATTCCCCGCCCTGAGCGTCCGCCGGAGCGCTTTCATCTGTTTGAGGTCCAGCGGTTTGGCTAAAAATTCATCCACCCCGGCGTCGAACGCGGCCTGGCGTTCCTCAAGCAACACCCCGGCGCTTAGCGCAATCACCGGGAGATCGCGCAGGGCCGGCGTTTGCCGGATGTTTCGGGTGGCGGTGAGGCCGTCCATGACCGGCATCTGAACATCCATGAAGACCACGTCGAAGGCCTCCGGTTGGGCTTCGAGTAGTCGCAGGGCCTGCTGACCGTCCGCCGCGAGGGTGACCTCGGCGCCCTCGAGTTTGAGGTAGCGGTCGAGCAGCAGCAGATTGATGCGGTTGTCGTCCACGGCCAGCACCCGCAAGCCGTGGCAGCCTGGCGCCGCTTCCACGACAGCGGGCGCCACGGCCGGCGGCTCCGACAGGCCACTTTCGGCCTGTTCACAGGGAATCTCGAACCAGAACAGGGTGCCCTTGCCCACCTGGCTGTGGACGCCCATCTGGCCGCCCATCAACTCGACCAGGCGCTTGCTGATGGACAAACCCAGCCCGGTGCCACCGTAGCGGCGCGTGATGCTGGCATCGGCCTGACTGAAGGGCTGGAAGAGGGCTTCCAGCCTGTCGGCCGCGATGCCGATGCCCGTATCCTCGATCTTGATCCGCAGTTGCTGGGTAGTCGGTGTCAGCGGCCGCTGGTCCAGATGAACGTCGACGCCACCACGATCCGTGAACTTGAGGGCGTTGCCGATCAGATTGACCAGAATCTGCTCCAGGCGCTGGGCGTCGCCCACCAGCGCCGGCGACGCGTTGGCCGGGCCATGAAAGCTCAGGATCAGGCCCTTCGCCGCCGCCGTAGCCTCCAGCAGTTGGGCGACCCGCCGCATCACGTCGGCCGCGCGGAAGGGGCGGGGATCCAGCCGGAGATGCCCCGCCTCGATCTTCGAAAAGTCGAGAATGTCGTTGATGATGTGGAGCAGACTGACGCCCGCGTCGCGGATGCGCAGGAGCATGTCCTGCTGATCGGTGTCGAGGGCGCTCCGCTCCAGTAATTGGGCCATGCCGAGGATCGCGTTCATGGGGGTGCGAATTTCATGACTCATGTGGGCCAGGAACTGGGATTTCGCGGCATTGGCGCTCTCCAGTTGCGTCGTGCGCATCAGGACCAGCCGTTCGAGTTCGGCATTGAGTTCCTTCATGTCCTCCGCCGACCGCTGGCGCTCGGTCACATCGACCACCACTCCAATGACATGACGACGACCGTCCAAGACCACCGGACTCAAGCCCACCTCGACGGGAAAGATCGAGCCATCCTTGCGCAGGCCCGCGAGAAAACGACCCGCTCCCATTCCACGCGGACTGGGGCAGGCCTGGTAGCTCGCGCGGTCTTTCTCATGCTGCCGCCGGTGCTCCTTCGGCACCAGCATTTCCATGGGGTGTCCGATCAGTTCATGCGGGGCATAGCCAAACAAGCGCTCCAGCGCCTGATTCACCTGGGTCACGACGCCACGCTCGTTGACCAGGAGCAAGACGCTGGGCGACGCTTCCACCAGGGCTTTGAAATACTGTTCGGACTGCTTGCGCTCGGTGATGTCCAGGCAGGAGCCGATGTAACCCAGAAAGCAACCTGCCGCGTCGAAGCGCGGGGCGCCATTGTCCTGAAGCCAGCGGTATTCCCCGTCGTGACGCCGCAGCCGGTAGTCCATGCTGAAAGGCTGACGCGCGTTGAAGGACTCCACATAGACTTCAAGACAATGGTCGAGATCGTCGGGATGGACCCCCTCCGCCCAGCCATTGCCGGCTTCCTGCTCCAGCGTTCTGCCGGTGAAATCCAGCCAGACCTGATTGAAATGGGTGCAAAGCTGGTCCGGTCCCGCAATCCAGGTCATGACCGGCGCCGTATCGGCCAGGTCCTTGAAGTGCCGTTCGCTTTCCCTGAGGTCGAGTTCCGCCCTTTTCCTCTGGGTGATATCGCGAATGAGGCCAGTATGGCGCTGGCTATCCCGATCATGGCGGCCATGGATCTCCACCCAATGCGGCTCGCCATTCGCGTCCAGCAGGCGTAATTCGACCGTGGAGGGCTGGCCGGAATCCTGGCGGGTATTGGCCAGCCAGGCGTCCAGCAGGGAACGGTCCTCGGGCAGGATGAACTGGCCGAGTTCGGCGCCCAGGCTGCCATCGATGGGGTGTCCGTAGTGACGCATCCAGGCGGCGTTGAGAAAGGCGATACCGTTCTCATCGTGCTCGAATACCACGTCAGCCAGGGTATCCACCAGGTTGCGATAGCGCCGGTGGGACTGCTCCAGGCTCTCCAGTAACTTAAGGGAGACTTGGACTTGCAACTCCCGGTTCAAGTCGTCCTCGTTCATGATGTAGTAATTTTGTAATGTGACCGAGATTCCATCGTGGGGCCGGGAATCGGGTGAATCAGCATAAACGGCCATGCCACCCGCAATGCGCGCATCGGGCCGCGTGAACGCCTTGCCGAAATAAGGCGAGCCATCGCGTCCAGACTCCTGCCTGGACTGTCTGAAGACCCGAATACCTTCCACAGCGTGGACAACCGCTGGCTGCATTTCCGACTCTGACAATCCCCATTAGGGTCACGAGTTGTAGCGCGAACAGCAGCCCCATACTCAGTTTTGCGGTGAAAATGGTTAACTGGGACATTGGCTTAGCGATTACATGAACTGTTGGCGCAGGGCGTAATTCGAGGGGCATTTTGCGTGCAGAATCTGAAAATGACGCTGGCCTGAAAGTCAAAGGCACAACCGTGTCTCACGCCTCGGAAGATTCCAGAGAAGTATTCTATACTCTCGCCAAGCTTGGCGAATCATTCCAATGCGGTAATTATCTACTACGGATGAGGTAGTCATTACCTGGATTTCCCCTGCGGCTCCATCGGTGCAGCCTGCTGGCCGCTCGGTCTTGAATACACCATACCCCGTGAATACCCACTACATTTTTGGCGCGGCGTTCACCCCGCGTGCACCCTAACGGCGTCATGCTGGATGACTTCATCGGTACTCAGAGGGCCGCGCGGGGTTAGTCCTCGGCAATCAATCTTTCCCTCAACGCGAAACGCGTGAGGTCCGATACTGTGTGTAGATCGAGGGCCAGCATCAAATCCCGACGGTGTGTTCTCACGGTAGTGATGGAAATTTTCAATTTTTCGGATATTTGCGCGGAAGTGTGTCCCGAGGCGATGAGGTGTAGCACCTCTTTCTGTCTTGACGTCAGCCGATCGAGGGGACTGGTCTGTCCCGCGGGTTCCGAAGGGGCCGCCGCGGCGAGGTCGAGGAGCGGTACTCTTTCGCGACCAACGCTGGTCTGTCCCGCGGGTTCCGAAGGGGCCGCCGCGGCAGTTAGCCGCGCCGCCTGATGAATGATGTCTTGGATCTGTCGCAACAAGGTGCCTGATTCGTTGATGGCCCGCTTTTGTTGACTGATATCCAGTATGGTCCCCAGGGCGCGAGCCGGGTTTGATGTTCCATCGCGGTCGGTAATCTTCCCCCGCGCCTGCATCCAGATCCAGTGACCGTCCCGGTGTTTGGTACGGTATTCAATTTCCAGGTTGGGCGTCTCCCCTCGCTCGTGCCGCGCGATGGCGATTTCGACGGCGGCTCTGTCATCGGGATGGAGTTGCCCGATCCAGTCGGCTTCTTTCAGATCGGAATCAATGGCGCCGTGACCCAGCATCCGATTGACCCTTTCGTCAAAATGCATGTTCCGGTCGGTGCAACGGAACTCCCATAGTCCCAACCCGGAGACATTGAGCGCCAGCTCCAGCCGCTCCTTGGTCGCGCGCGCCTGCTGTTCCGCATCCAGCAGCGCCGCCTCAACCTGCTTGCGCTCGGTAATATCGGAAAAGGCGCCCACGATACGCAGCGCCAAACCCTCGGCGCTGCACTGGACGACCTTGCCAAACCCCTGGTGCCAATGAATATCGCCCGTTTTGGTGATGATTCTGTATTCACATGCGTAGTGTGGTGAATACCCCAGCAAATGCTCGGTAAAAACATGTTCGTATTCTTCGACATCGTCCGGGTGCAGATGGCCTCTGAACAGCTCATAGGTGGGTGTGACCTCTCCCCAGCGATACCCCAGCAGGGTATACCAATGCTCGTTGACAATGAGCGTTTCGTTGATCAGATCGGCTTCCCAAACACCTTCGCCGCGGGCGTCGACCACCAGGCGATAACGCTCCTCGCTCTGGACCAGCGCCTCCTCCAACCGCAGGCGCTCGGTGATATCCTCGATCAGCTTGAGGTGGCGGGGAGGCTCGCCAGCCCCTCCCTTGAGTGGCGCAATCGTCATGCTCATCCAGGACACCTGCCCGTCCGGCCGCAAAAAACGCTGGTTCATGTGGATGACGCTGATTTCACCGGCTTTGAGGCGAGCCAGGTTGTCCCTTTCTTGCCTTACATCGTCTGGATGCGTGATTCGCATCCAGACGCTAGCCTCCAACTCCTGTTGTGACCATCCGGTGATGGCGGCAAAGCGTTCATTGACCTGGTCGAATTGCTCGGTCCGGGAATCGATGAGTGCGATGCCCAGGGGAGCCTGTTCGAAGATGGCGCGGAATTGGGCTTCGGAGCTTCTGACCTGCTCCAGCACATCCTGGATTTGGAGGCGGGCCTGGGTCAATTCGGAGGTCCTTTCCTGAACCAGGGATTCCAGCCTGCTGTTAAGCGCGCGAATCTCGTCTTCCAGGGCATGGCGTTCGCTGATGTCCTGAATCACCCCTTCCATCCGGAGTGGCGTCCCCTCGGCCCCGTACAGGAATCTTCCCCTGGCGGCCAGCCAGCGCGAAGCACCATCGGGCCGGACGATACGATATTCGACATCGACATCGACATCGCTGTGCGTCGCCATGGCTTGGCGACACAACCGGTCGACGCGCTCGCGATCTTCCGGGTGCAGGCTGGCCAACCAACTCGCATGGCTGCCCCGGGCGCCGGGCGGGAGCCCGACGATACTCAGATAGATGTCAGACCAGACGATCTCACCGGTGGCGACGTTCCAGTGAAAAGTCCCCATTTGGGCGCCCTCCAGCGCGTGCCGTAAGCGTTCCTCGCTTTGCCGCAGCGCTGCCTCGGCCAGCTTTTGCTGGGTGACATCCTTGAGCGACAGCACCAGACTTTCGACATGACCGGTGGCATCCAGAACGGGCGTCAGCCGATACTCGACGCCTATATCATGACCCCGGCGCGGCGTCAGCCAGCCGAACCTGACGGCGCCCCCAGGCTCGAACGGGTGGGCATCGTCAAGTAACCGCGCCAGCCAGACATGCCAATCGAAATCCGGTTCTTCGTCGCGTAGATTGAGGATGCCGACAAGGGGTTGGCCCATAGCTTCGACGGTGTCCCAACCGATGAGCCGTGCGGCGATTGCATTCAAGACGGTGATCCGTGAATCGTGATCGACCGCCAGCACGCCGTCATGGATGCTGGCCAGCATGATGTGCAGCCACTGGCGCTGGCGCTCGACTTCCGCGCGAAGGCGGGCCTTCTCACACGCATTATCGACTGCCCAACCGAGCGAATCGGACGTCAAGGTATTTTTGTCCAGGAAATCCACGGCGCCGGTTCGCATGGCGGCTACGGCGATATTCATATCGCCAAAGCCCGTCAGCACCACCACGGGCACGTCTGCCAGCGCCTTGTCGGCCTGGAGGGCGTCCAATACCTGGAGCCCGTCGACATCCGGCAGCCGGTAATCGAGCAGCACGCAATCCGGCCGGCGGTCCCGGATCATGGCCAGACCTTGCTGGCCGAGCTCCGCTTCCCGTATGTGATACCGATGCGCCAGGTAGCGCGCATAGATTTGGCGGTCTTCCGGGGAATCGTCGATGATGAGAAGGTCGGTCTGATCGCGGTCCATGGTGTCGTTGCCAAGAGAGGGGCTGAACCCCACAGGCCTTGCGCTGGGTGAAATAGTCCGGTCAGGTCGTTATGCGCATTTTGCGTTTAACTGTCGGCCTGTAGCCATAGGTATGGATGGATGAGGAGGTAAAGGTTCATTTCAAATCCCCTCACCCCAGCCCTCTCCCCGGAGGCGGAGAGGGCCAAATCCCCGCCGGGGCGACGGCGCCTTCAGCCAGAAGGGGGCCAAGGAGTCGGGGAGTCCTTTACCAAGCCCTGGGCTTGACGCCCCAGACCTCGTCGGCATAGGTCTGTATCGCACGGTCACTGGAGAACATTCCACTCCGGGCCACGTTGAGGATGGCCTTGCGTGTCCAGGCATCCGGATCGGCATGAAGCC
>Ga0194120_10004650_pt1 | contig 20932 bp, 16 predicted proteins | sample TA2MahCa65mmetaG_FD_148642 | JGI IMG/M metagenome (GOLD analysis project Ga0194120, IMG submission 148642) | Freshwater microbial communities from Lake Tanganyika, Tanzania - TA2015019 Mahale Deep Cast 65m | ecosystem: Environmental > Aquatic > Freshwater > Lake | place: Tanzania: Lake... | reverse complement strand
CCTGTTCGCTGCGCGCGAGCATCTTCAAGACTGCTCCGCGTGCTGGCTGAAGTTTGAAGAGCGACGCGCGGCCGACCAACGCATCGAGACGGTGATGCAAGCCGTCCCGATCCCAGTGGGACTGCGCGAACAATTATTGGCACAGACGATGGCAGACACTGCGAGCGGTTGCGTGTCCGATACAAAGCACATCAGGTCCGATCTGCATCGGCGTGCTTGGTGGATTTCGGTCGCCGCGATGCTGCTCGTCAGCGTGGCCGGTAGCTCATGGCTGTGGCAACGGACGCATCCGCAGCGAGCCTCGATGCAGGCACTTTGCGATCAGACCCCTTTGATTTCGACTGGGCTGGACAAGATGGAAGGCTCTGCTCAATTTCCAAAGCTGCCCGCGACATGGCTGACGACAAGGGGATTGAAAATTGTCGAAGTACCCTGCTTCTTCAGCCCCGCGAATGCGAGCGGCGCTTTTGTTTGGATCGCGTTCGAGTACCGGTCCACGGCAAAGCAACCGGTTGCTGGAGTCCTGCTGGTCACGAGGCAAATCGACGTCGCAGATCCACCGCCGCCGCTGCTCGTGAGACCGACGTGGTTCCGCTATACGCAACGCGACGGCAAACCGGTGAGCGTTGCCGGTTGGTCCGAGCACGGCGCGGTCTACCTCTGCTTCGTGCCGGGCGAGCCCGCATCACTCGAAAAAGTGCTGCGAGCCACCGCGCCGACGTCCGCCTGATCGGGGACGCTCCCAAGTTGCAAATCGCCGCGCTACGCTATGTCCCGCCCGCTGGATTCACCACGCACAAGGACATCGTCATGCCGCGACCGACCGCTCTGCCTGCCTGGAAGGCTTTGAAGGCTCATCAAACCGAACTGGCTTCGCTGCACATGGCCAAGCTGTTTCGTAAGGACGACGACCGGTTCAAGAAATTCTCGCTGCGATTCGAGGACATTCTGCTCGACTTCTCGAAGAATCGCGTCAAGAAGCCGACGATGAAGTTGCTGCACGAGTTGGCCATGCAAGCCGATCTGCCGGGCTGGATCGAGAAGATGTTCTCCGGCAAGCGGATCAACTGCACCGAGGACCGAGCGGTGCTGCACATCGCGTTGCGGAACCGCTCGAACCGGCCGATCCTCGTCGATGGCCAAGACGTGATGCCCGGCGTCAACACCGTGCTCAAGCGCATGCGCGAATGCTCGGACGCGATACGTTCCGGCGTGTGGCGCGGCTTCAGCGACAAGCCGATCACCGACATCGTTAACCTCGGCATCGGCGGCAGCGACCTCGGCCCAGTGATGGTCACGGAAGCTCTGAAGCCGTACAGCAAGCGGGATCTCAAACTGCATTTCGTCTCGAACGTGGACGGCACACACATCGCCGAAACGCTGCGGCAGCTCAACCCCGAAACGTCGCTCTTCATCATCGCCTCGAAGACGTTCACGACGCAGGAGACGATGACCAACGCGAACTCGGCGAAGGACTGGTTCCTGAAAGCGGCGGGCGACACGACTCACGTCGCGAAGCACTTCGTCGCTCTTTCGACCAACACGAAGGCGGTGGAGGCTTTCGGGATCGATAAGCACAACATGTTCGAGTTCTGGGACTGGGTCGGCGGCCGATACTCGCTGTGGAGCGCGATCGGCCTGTCGATCGCGCTGAGCATCGGCATGGACAACTTCGAGGAGTTGCTCGCCGGTGCACACGCGATGGACGAGCACTTCCGATCCGCACCGCTGGAAGAAAACCTCCCCGCGACGCTCGGCCTGTTGGGGGTCTGGTACAACAACTTTTGGGGAGCCGACTCCCACGCGATTCTGCCGTACGACCAATACCTGCACCGCTTCGCCGCGTACTTCCAGCAAGGGGACATGGAATCGAACGGCAAGAGCGTCACGCGCGACGGCCAGCCGGTTCGCTGGTCCACCGGCCCGGTCATCTGGGGCGAACCGGGCACCAACGGCCAGCACGCCTTCTACCAACTGATCCATCAAGGAACGAAACTGATCCCCTGTGACTTTGTCGCGCCGGTCGAATCGCATAATCCGCTGGGCGATCATCACGAGATTCTGCTGTCGAACTTTTTTGCTCAGACCGAAGCCCTGATGCGTGGTAAGACGGCCGACGAAGTGCGTGAGGAATTGAAGGGTTCAAAACTCTCGGCCGAGGAGATCGAAGCTCTCGTCCCGCACAAAGTCTTCAGCGGCAATCGCCCGACGAATTCGATCTTGTTTCAGAAGCTCACGCCGCGCACGCTCGGCAGCCTGATTGCGATGTACGAGCACAAGATCTTCACGCAGGGGATCCTCTGGAACATCAACTCGTTCGACCAATGGGGCGTCGAACTCGGCAAGCAACTCGCGAAAGTCATCCTGCCGGAACTGCACGGTTCCGAGCCGGTCACGACTCACGACAGCAGCACGAACGGACTGATCAACGAGTTCAAAAAGCGGCGAACATGACCGCGAAATAATGAGGCAACCCGCTTTGGAGTAAGGTCTGTCCGTACCGCACTCCAAAAACGGCTACATCGGCGGCTGAATCCCGAAATCGGTGATCGACAGCAGCGAGCGGAACGGCAAGCGACGTTCGGCGAAGTTTTTGGCTCCCCCTTCCATGCGATCGATGATGCCGACGACTTGGACAACCTCGCAGCCGAATTCGACGATGCGATCGACCGATTGCAGCGCGCTGCCGCCGGTTGTCACCACGTCGTCGATGATGACCACTTTCATGCCTGGGAGGACCGGGCCTTCGACGTACTTGTTCGTGCCGTGACCTTTCGGCTCTTTGCGAACCAGGAACCCGCACAGGTCGCGACTGCGCGCGGCCGCGGCGACGAGCACTCCGCCAACAATCGGGTCGGCTCCGATCGACATGCCGCCGATCGCATCGAATTGCACGTCGGCCAGCAGGTCGAGCAATCCTTCGCTGACCAGCCGCAGTCCTTCCGAGTGGAGCGTGATCTGTTTACCGTCGAGGTAGTAGCTCGACTTCTTGCCGCTGGCGAGCGTGAAGTCGCCGAACTTGAGGGCACGCTTGTGAAACAGGTCAATCAATTTCTGGCGGTCGTACATGGCATCCTTCGGTTAATCGACGTACACGAACTCGTTGAGGTTGAACAACGCGAGGCACAGATCGGCCAGCGCGGAGTCGGAGGTTAGAAACTGTTGGGCGTCCCGAACATCGTCAGCCGTCGGCTTTCGATTGAGAATGTGCCGATAAGCCAGCTCGATCGCCGCACCGCGGTCGGTGCTGGTTTGCCGCTCGATCTTTTCGGCGAGTCGCTTCGCGGCGACGACCGAATCGTCGGCATTGAGCAGCAGCAACGCTTGCGGAGCGATCGTCGAAACATTGCGGCGCGGACAGCTCGCGTTGCTGTCCGGTTTGTCGAATGCCTCGAAGATCGGGTACCGCAGATTGCGTCTCGCAAACAAGTACACGCTGCGCCGCCGATGCTGCTCGACTTCCGGCGTCACCGGCCATTGGCTCTTGAGCAACGTTCGCACGAGTTCGTCGGGCAGCGGTGGCCTGAAACCTGGACCACCCGGTTGGCGATTCAGTTCTCCGCTCGCTGCGAACAGTGCGTCGCGAATTGCTTCTCCGTCGAGCCTTCTTCGCGGGAAGGAGGCGAGAAGAGACAACCTGCGAGCGTAGCTGAACTCGCCAGAGTTCAGTTCTCGTTTCTTTGAACCATCGGTCTGAACTCTGGCGAGTTCCGCTACATCGAGTGACGCCTGCCGATACACGCTCGACATCACGATCAACCGATGCAGCCGCTTGCGGCTCCAATCGAGGCGCGGCAATTCCGTCGCCAACCAGTCGAGCAATTCTTCGTGGGTCGGCGATGTCCCCATCACGCCGAAGTCGCTCGACGAGGAGACGAGTCCGGTGCCGAAATGCCCTTGCCAGATGCGATTGACCAGCACGCGCGTCGCGAGCGGGTTGTCCGCGCGCGTCAGCCAAGTCGCAAGCGACGTGCGGCGGCCGCTCGATTTCGCGTCATCAGTCGGCGCGGTGATTGAAATGCCGGACACGTTGGCGATGCGCGGAAACGCGGCTTGCACGATCGGGCCGGGGCGGCGGAAGTCTCCGCGTTCCATCAAGCGGCTGGTTGGAATCTTTGCGGTCTTCTCACGCATCACTTGGCCGAGTTGCGGGTGCGTGTCGAACAACGGTTCGACCTCGAAACAGGCTCGCAAACGATAAAAGTCAGCTTGGCTGATGGGGTCGTATTTGTGGTCGTGGCACGCCGCGCAGCCCATCTGCAAGCCGAGGAATACCGAGCCGACGGTCCCGGTCATGTCGTTGAGAAACGTGTGCCGCCGCTCGTCTTGCAGGTTGATGTCGGGCATGTCGGGCCCGCAGAACAAGAACCCCGTCGCGACGAGCGCGGAGTCGTCACCGGGCCGCAGTTCGTCGCCGGCCAACTGCAACGCGATGAACTCATTGAGCGGCAGGTCGCGGTTGTGAGCGTCGATCACCCAATCCCGAAACCGCCACGCATTCGGCCGCACATGATCGTGCTCGAACCCGTCGGTCTCCGCGAAGCGAGCGACATCCAACCAATGCTGAGCCCACCGCTCCCCGTAACTCGGCGACGCCAGCAGCCGATCCACCAACCGCTCGTACCAATCGGGGGACTCGTCCGTAAAGACCTCGTTCTGAAGCTCAATGCTCGGTGGCAACCCCGTCAGATCAAAGCAGAGCCTCCGCAACAGCGTCGCTCGATCCGCCTCCCCCGCCGGACCCAGCTTTTCTTTTTCCAGCCGAGCCAAAATGAACCGATCAATCGCCGTGCGACACCAGTCGGCATTCTGCACTCTCGGCGGCGTCGGCCGACGAAGCGGCTGAAACGCCCAATGGCCACGATCGGAGTCCGTGATTGGTGACTCGGTGAGAGGCTCATCGGCTGCAGCCGGTGAAAGACAAATGGCGACAGCAATCAAGAGGCCACTGGCGACAATGAGCAGCGCGATGGTTCGAGATTGCCGCATGTCGGTTGCTTTCCGAATCGATTGACTTCTGCCCGAATCAGTCGGCTTCAGCCGACTGATTCGCCCCACGCGCGAGACTCGACCGCGCTGTCATTCGCCTTTTCCCGCCGTTCGATGACTTTCAGCAATCGCAATTCGGATTCCTTTTTGCCGCAGATCCAGACGACGAATAGGCACAAGAACGAAGTTCCCACCGGTCTTGTGAACTGTTTGCCAACTTCATTCTCGAGAAGTCCCAAGGCAAACATGAACATCGCCAACCAGAAGAAGAGGGTGCGTTGCCGAGACAAATCCGCAATCGCTGCACGACGGCGTTCCGGATCTAACGCTATTTCAGCAAATTGGTCATCTTGCTTGGTAAACATCTGAATCTCCGTAGTTACTCCACCGCGAACTCATGCACGGTCACCTGGCGATAGGTTTCGCCGGGCTTGAGGATGCTGGACGGGAACGACGGTTGGTTCGGTGAGTCCGGGAACTTTTGGGTTTCCAGGCAGAAGCCGCCGTGCTTGGCGAAGTTGTTCACGTCGGGTGTGCCGGGGAGATAGTTGCCGGTGTAGAACTGCACGCCGGGTTCGGTCGTGAGGACTCGCATCACGCGGCCGGTCGCGGGTTCGCGGACCTCGGCGGCGAGCACCGGGGCCTTCGTCGCATCGCCGCCGCCGTTGATGACCCAGCAGTGATCGTAGCCTTGCGGGTCGTTCGTCAGCTTGCCGAGGTCTTGGCCGATCGGCTTGGCCTTCGTGAAGTCCATCGGGGCGTCGTCTATGACGGCGGTGAGCGTGCCGGTGGGGATCGAATCGGCATCAACGGCAACGTACTTGTCGCAGTTCAAGTGCATGATGTGATCGAGCACCGTTCCGCTTTCAGCACGCGCGCCTTTCAAATTCCAGTAGGCATGATTCGTGAGATTGAGCGGCGTGGCCTTGTCGGTCGTCGCGGAGTATTCGATGCGGAGTTCGTTCTTGTCGGTCAGTTTGTAGGTCACGATCGACGTGAGCGTGCCGGGATAGCCTTCATCGCCATCGGGACTGACGAGTGTCAGCTTCACTCCGGACCAGTTGTCGCCGGACGCCGGTTCGGCGTCCCAGACGTATTTGTCGAACGCCTTCACGCCGCCGTGCAGGTGATGCTTGTTGCCGTTGTTCGTAGCGAGCGTGTACTCGGTCCCGTCGAGCGTGAATTTGCCTTTGGCAATCCGATTGCCGTAACGACCACAGGTGACTCCGAAGTACGGCGGGTTTTTCAGGAAGTTCGCGTTGTCGGGCGAGAACCCGCAGACGATGTTGTCGAGCTTTCCGTTCTTGTCTGGCGTCTCGAGCGAAGCAAGCGTCGCTCCCCAGTTGAGCACGACGGCTCGTAAGCCGTTCTTGTTCGTGAGGACGAATTGTTCGAGTTGTTTGCCATCGATTTCGGCATCGAGTTTTTCACGGACGGCGCGAGCGGAGGAATTCATGTCGGACTCTTTGCGAGAGGAGGTAGATTCGGGCTTCGATTCTTCAGAGGGAGCCACTGTGGTGCTGCTTGAAATCGGAGAAGGCGAAGGCGGCATTTCCGGCAGCGGAGCGTTAAGCGGGGGAGGTTGTTCGCAGCCCGACGCCAACACGGTAATCACGGTCAACAATCCCCAGGACAACCACCGATGGATCATGACAAGCTCCGATTGAGAGGTCGAATTTCACGCCACCTCATCTTGGGTGTCGCGCAATCAGACGGTCAAGTCTCGCGATCCAAGGCAGCCGAAACGTCTGCAAAACTCGTCTCCCTTGAAGTTCGCAAGTGCATTAGAACTCCAAAATCGCATCGGCCACGATGATCGTGCCGATCCACGGAGGGATAAGCATGAATCAGTACGTTTCGAGCATTTCCGGCAGTCGCCTGGCGATGTTCCTTTTGGGAGCCACGCTGGCTTTGGGGTTCACATATTCGGCTCATCTGATGTCGTCGGCGATCGTCAGCTTCAAGCATCAGAACACGATCAAAGTCAAAGGGATGGCCGACAAGGTCATCATGTCGGACTCGGCCAACTGGACAGCCACGTGGACCGTACGTTCGACGACGCTCAAAGAGGGTTACGCCGAACTGGAAAAGCAGCGCGGCATCGTCAAGAAGTTCTTGAGCGACGCCAAAATTCCCGATGACGAATGCACCTACTCGGCCCTGACAACGCAGACGGTGTTCAAACAGGACGAGCGGGGGCACACCACCAATGATGTCTTCGGTTATATGCTGAGTCAGTGGGTCGTGGTCAAATCGAAGGACGTGCGGTTGATCGGAACCGTCTCGAAGAGCATCACCGAACTCATCCAGGAGGGCATCGAGATTCAGAGCCATCTGCCGCAGTTCATCTTCTCCGGGCTGGAGGCGCTCAAACTGGAACTGCTCGGCAGCGCAACCAAGAACGCTTACGAGCGGGCGACAGCACTGGCCGAAAACAGCCGAGGTAAGGTCGGCGCATTGAACTCGGCATCGCAAGGAGTCTTCCAGATCACGCCGGTGGATTCGACGGACGTCTCCGACGGCGGCGAGTACGACACATCGACAATCGAGAAGAAAGTCAAAGCGGTCGTCACGCTGGAGTTTCACATCGAGAAATAGCGTCCGCAATCACGCTTTGTTCTTCTTTTTCTTCTTGGCGGGTGCGTTTCCTTTGTCGTCCGCGATCAAGCCGTCCAGCACCGCCTGCAGTTTTTCGCGAGCGGCTTTCGATTCGGCGGGGACATTGTTTTGGGCCTGCAAACCGCTATTCTTCGGCCGATTCCCCAGCGTTCCCTGAAGGACCTGACGATGAGCGCAAAAGTCAAAGTTGTCAAATCGGACGAAGCGGCCGAGCAAAATCCCGTCCTGACCAATGCCCTCGGACAGATCGAGAAAGCGTTCGGCAAAGGGACCATCATGAAGCTGTCCGACAAAGTGTCGGACATGAAAATCTCAGGCATCCCGACCGGCGCACTGTCGCTCGACTTGGCGATGGGAGGCTTCGGGTTTCCCTGCGGTCGAATCATCGAACTCTTCGGCCCGGAATCCAGCGGCAAGACGACTCTCGCTCTGCACGTCATCGCTAATGCCCAACGTCGCGGCGGAGTCGCCGCGTTCATCGACGCCGAACACGCGCTCGATCCCGCCTGGGCCAAGAAGCTGGGCGTGAATCTCGAAGAGTTGCTCGTCAGCCAGCCGAGCCACGGCGAGGAGGCTCTGCAAATCGCGGAGATGCTCATCAAGTCCAACGCCGTGGATTGCATCGTGATCGACTCGGTCGCCGCGCTGGTTCCGAAGTCGGAACTCGATGGCGAGATGGGTGCCTCGCACGTCGGTCTGCAAGCACGCATGATGAGCCAGGCGATGCGCAAGCTGACCGGCATCATCTCGAAAGCCAAGACGGTCGTGATCTTCATCAACCAGATTCGTGAGAAGATCGGCGTGATGTTCGGCAGCCCGGAGACAACTCCCGGCGGCCGAGCGCTCAAGTTCTATTCGTCCTGCCGCATCGATGTCCGCCGCATTGCGACGTTGAAAGATGGCGAAACGCCGATCGGCATCCGCATGAAGGCCAAGATCGTCAAGAACAAGGTCGCGCCGCCGTTCCGCGAGGCTGAATTCGACATGCTCGGCGCCAGCGGCATCAGCTACTCCGGCGACCTGCTGGACATGGCCACCGAGGACGGCTTCATCGAGAAGAGCGGCAGTTGGTTCAACTACGGCAAGACCCGCATCGGCCAAGGTCGCGACAAAGCTCGGCAGTTCCTCGAAGAGAACCCGGACATCATGACCGAACTCCGCAAGCAAGTGATTATCAAACGTGGCTACGCCCACGTCCTCCCCGTGATCGAAGCCCAAGCCGAGTCGACGTAATTGTGGAGTGCGGGGTGTCAGCCTCGCTTTGAATTCGCGGCGAAGCCGCTTTCTGTTGCCGTTTCAATTTCTCTCGTCCGTCCAACTAAAGCGGCGATGACCCGCCGCACTCCAAATTATGGTTGCTCCTCGCGTCTGTGTGCTGCGTGCTCCGGGAACGAATTGCGATGTCGAGACGGCATTTGCCTTCGAATCGTGCGGAGCAACCGCCCAGCGCGTGCATCTCTTCCAGCTTCTGGAAAACCCGAAGTCGCTGGCCAACTACCAGGCGCTGTGCGTTCCCGGCGGGTTCAGCTACGGCGACGACATCGGCTCCGGAGTCATCTTCGCCAGCCAACTCCGCAGTCATCTGGCCGAGACGCTTGGCGAATTCTTGCAGCGCGACACCTTGATGCTCGGCATCTGCAACGGATTCCAAGTTCTGCTGAAGTCCGGCATCCTGCCCGGCGGATCGACCACCTGGCCCCCCAAACCGGACGAGTCCGACGATGCGACGCTCACGTGGAACGACAACGGCAAGTACACCGCGCTGTGGGTGCGTCTGAAAGTAGGGAACACGAAGAACGTCTTTCTGCGAGGCATCGACGAACTCGACGTCCCGATCGCTCACGGCGAGGGAAAGCTGGTTGTCCGCGATCCTGCGACGCTCGACCGCTGGCGACAGAACGGCCAGTGCGCGCTGACCTATGTCCCCTCTGCCCGACGCGCCTGCGCGGGGCCGAACAGCACCGCAGGCAACCACTCGCTTGCGCGTCGTGCTGATGAGGAGACCGACCTGCTGCCGTACCCGATCAACCCAAACGGTTCGATGGCGAACCTCGCCGGGCTGAGCGATCCGAGCGGCCGAGTGCTGGGCCTGATGCCGCACCCCGAACGCTTCCTGTTCGCCACGCAACACCCCCACTGGACCCGCCTCGGCCTCCGCGGCGAAGGAGCCGGCATGCGAGTCTTCCGCAACGCCGTCGAATACTTTGGATAGCTTGGGAGTGCTGCGGAGCGAGATTATGCACACCGCTCGATGGTCGCTGACTTCTCTCTTTGTTGGATATCTGCTCGTTGCGCAATCATTCGCCGCGCCGCCGGACGAAGACGACGAAGAATTTCGGCCGGGGTTGGTGGCCGAGTATCGCGCGGGGGAGCGGGTTGCCACGCGAATTGATCCGGATGTGGCATTTGCTTGGGACGAGGCGGCTCCGGATGCGCGGGTCTCGGCCGAGCGGTTTGAGGCGACGTGGCGCGGGTTTTTGCTCGTCCGGCAGGAGGCACAGCATCGACTGCACGCCTTTGTGCAAGGGGACGTGTCGGTGGAACTCGATGGTCGCCGCGTGCTGCGCGGGTCGGCGAAGCAACCGCAGTGGATCAGCGGCGACCAGTTCGCTCCGGCATTTGGCGAACGCCCACTCGTCGTGACGTTTCGCAAAACGGAGAAGACCGCCCAACTGAAACTCTTCTGGTCTTCCGACATGTTTGGCCTCGAACCGTTGCCGCCGGAGTTACTGTTCCATGAACAGACGCCCGCCGAAGTCACGCTCATCGAACGCGGCCGTCGACAGTTCGCGGCCTTTCGATGCGGGCGTTGCCACGTTCGCGAAGGGGATTCGCTCGCGCCGGCAGCTCCGTCGCTGCAACGTGTCACGGCCGGAATGACCGGCGAGCAAATCGCGAAGCGGCTCGCCCCCGCGCTCAACTCGCCCGATGCGACGGGACTCGATCGGCGAATGCCGCACTTCCGATTGAACGAAGAGCAGGCTCGGCATCTTGCGGCGTTTCTTGTGAAGCAATCCGAAAGCACGAAGCTCGACGAAGCCAAGACGATCAAACCCAAGACTCCGAAAGAGGGCGAGGTCGTCGTCGCTCCGCAACGGCGCGGTGAGTTGCTGCTGCGAACGGTCGGCTGCCTCGCGTGTCACCGAGTCGGCGAACTCGGCAACTCAAACGACCTGCCATTCGCTGGCCCCGATTTGACGCACGTCGATTCACGCCGCTCGGCGTCCTGGCTGACGACTTGGCTGGCTGATCCGCAGCGGCTCAACGCCGATCATCGAATGCCGGTGTTTGCATTGACCGAGGAAGAACGTCAGTTGATCGTGATGGCGCTGAAACCAAACGGAGACGGCGCGGTCATTCGGCAGGGTAATCTTCGCCTCAAACCTGGAATCGTCGGATCAAAGCGAGATCTTGCAAACGAAAAGCCCGACGAAGAGACCAAGGAATCGCCCGTCGATGCTGGTCGGCAATTGTTCGTTGAGCACCGTTGTGCCGCGTGTCATCGAGCCACCGATCCCAAGCTCGCCGAGTTCGCGAAGCCAAAAAGCGACCTGTCTCGCCCGACCGACTGGTCGCAAGGTTGTCTCGATGAGCAATGGGTCAACGACAACCAACAGCATCCGATCTATCCGAAGGGGCTCGACCGCGCCGCGATCAAAGCGTTTGTCGCGTCGCGCTGGGATCGGCCGCTGTCTCCGGAAAGCCAATTCGTGCGCGGCACACGGCTGCTCGAAGAAAAGAATTGCTTCGCATGCCATCCGCGACACCGAGGCATTGGACTCGGCCAGACTGCGAAGGTCGTCGCAGCGGCGGACAAGGATTTGAACGGCCAAGCTCCGGCGCTTGTTCCGCCGTCGCTGAATTCCGTCGGCGACAAGCTGCTCGACGAAGCGCTGAGCATCGCCGTGCGCGGCGAACGTCAGCCGATCCGCATGCCGTGGCTTCGCGTGCGGATGCCGAGGTTCAAGCACTCGCCGGATGAGATGGCGATGCTGACGCGGTACTTGGTGGAGCATGATCGGATACCGGCGGAGACCGGGGGACAAGGAGAGAAGACGACGATCCCCGTGTCTCCCGATCCCCGTGTCTCCTCGTCCCCCTCTGCTGAAGCCCATCTCGCTGGCCAAGCTCTCACCGGCGTGCGCGGTTGGAGCTGCATCGCGTGTCACAAGATCGGGGACTACGAGCCTAAGCAGGTCGCGCTGGGTGCTCGCGGGTCGGACTTGAAGATGCTGGGGAAACATCTGCGGCCGGAGTTCTTCTTCCGCTGGATCGCCTCGCCGCTGCGAGTCATCCCCGGCGTCGAGATGCCGCAATACAACCGCCCAGTCGCCGGAGTGCTCGACGGCAATCTGTCGCGACAACACGCCGCCCTCTGGCAAGCGCTCAACGACCCCAACTTCCAACCCCCGACCAACCCCGCCAACGTCGAACAGCTTTGGGCCGTCAACCCCGGCGAGCGGCCACGCATCATCCGCGACGTGTTTCAGTTGCCGAAAGAACTCGGCGGCGGAACCGTTCCGCGTTCGTTCGCTGTTGGACTCAGCAACGGCCATTCGTTCTTGTTCGATCTCGACACCGTTTCGCTACGCCAATGGACGATTGGAGATTTTGCTCGGCAACAAACTGTCGGCAAGCGGTGGCTGTGGGAGCTGGCGGGACTCAATTTAAGGGTGGGCTTCACTGCGCAATCCGATATCGCGCTGCGGAAGATTGACGATCCAGATGGAAAACTGATTCTGCCAGTCATCGACCGTGACGTTTCGCCTCGCTTGGTGAGGTATTCCACAAATGACAAATTTAGAGAAGCCATTTCGGATCACTTCGCCATTACGCTGAACGACATTTTTGAACTGGAAGTCCCATTTCGAGTCGATGGCGAAATTCGTTGGATCAACATCCAGCAAAGATTTTCGATCGACGATGGCGACCGTCTGGAAGGTGTCAAATTCAAAGAACACCGCGGTTGGGAACGAGGGGTGACCGTTACTCGGAACGACCTCCGTGGTGGCTACGAACTTGGAATTGCCCGTCCTGCGGGTGCCAAACGCCGCGATGTGACCGTCTATTGCCGGCGCGAATCAAAGCCGGATGAACTCGATTGGTTTTGGGAGGCCGATCAGGGCTGGGCTCAAGCGAAAGGCGATCCAGTGGCTGATCGTGAATGGGCCTTCACAAGAATACGAGACGATCATGTTTGGGCTCATTTACGCTTGCTGTATGCGACGGATGTTTCACCCAATCGGGTGACACTTCCGACGAAAGCGGCGATCCCAAGTGGAATCGAAAAAGTCAGGTCAGTTCCTGGTTTCGATGGTCAGCAGTTGCCAATCGACAGTTCCATCATGCCGACGGCGATGGCTTGGAGAAACGATGGAACGCTGGGATTCACCACTTTGAAAGGTCACGTTTGGCTGGCTCGTGACTCCAACCAAGATGGTGTCGAAGACCAACTAACGCTTTTCGAGGAAGGACTCGCGGCCCCGTATGGAATCGCTTGGACAAAATACGGTTGGTTGGTCGCTCACAAGCCGGAATTGCTTTGGCTACGCGATGAAGTCTCTGAACTCAACCGGACTTTGGAGAGTATCGAAAAACCACATCCTGATTTTGTGAAGTCCATCGAAGCACACAAGCGCAAGGCAAATCCGAATGAACTGTTAGCGCGATCGGTCTTGGCGTCTGGCTGGGGTTATGTGGACGACTATCACGATTGGACTTGCAGCGTCGTAAGCGATTCCAAAGGTCGAATGTTCTTCGGACTTGGAAGTGATTACACAGACAAGAATCGTCCCGCAGCGAAATCAAAATGGCGTGGCAAGGTGCTCCGCTTCGATCCGAATCGGTCTCAGGAGGATTCCACTTCGCCGGCACTGACTCCCATCGGTCATGCCTTCCGTTATCCGACCGGGATTGCGATCAACGAACGAGATGAAATGTTTGTCTCGGATCAGCAGGGGGTGCAGAACTGCTTCAATGAGATCAACTATCTCGTCGAGGGGGCGCATTACGGCGTGCCGAGCACTCACGAGGAGGACAAGGACGCGCCGGAGACGAAGGCGGCGATTCAGATTCCGCATCCGTGGACTCGCAGCGTCAACGGGCTGTGCTTCCTGACCGGCAACGAGGGCTATCCCGATCTGAAAGGACACGGCATCGGCTGCGAATACAACGGCCGGTTCCTGATCCGCTTCACGACGCAGCGCGTCGGTGATGTGATGCAGGGAGCGGTCTATCCGTTTTCGCTGACCGACGACGAACTGGTGCGAGGTCTCGACCGAACGGGTCCGCCGCTGGGAGCGACGAATGCCATCGAAGTCAGTGGCGGCAAGCCGAGGGCTCCGCGACAGCAGACGGTTCCCAACTTTGAAGGGCCGCTCTGCTGCAGTGTCAGCCCGAAGGGAGAACTCTACATCGGCAGCATCGCCGACAGCGGCTGGGCCGGCGGACAGAACACCGGCAACATCGTGAAGCTCAAAGGGAACGGCCAACGCCCGAACGGCATCCGCGAGATTCGAGCGACTCGCGATGGCTTCGACATCGACTTCTTCGCGCCGGTCGATCGCGCTCGCGCAACGAACCCGGAGCACTATTCGATCTCCGGCTACACCCGCGTCTGGGGCGGAGCGTATGCGACTCCCGATTCGGATCGGCATCGCTGCAAGGTCGTGTCTGTTGAACTGACTGAAGACGGCAAGTCGGCGAAGCTCAAAGTCGATTCGCGGAAGACTCCGAACTACGTCTACGACATCTCGTGTCGCGAGGCGGCTGATCCCGATAAGCCGTTCTTTCCAGGCTACGGGTTCTTGACGTTGCACAAGATCCCGACGGAGTGAGATTTGTCGGCCGAAACCCGTGAGCCGATGGCCGTCAGCCGGGATTCCGTTTTTGGTTCAAAAAGGATGACAGCTGTCGGCGAACGGCCATCGGCTGACGGTCGGACTGGATGAAGCGGGTGGGGGGGTGATATCGTGACGTCCCGCCGCACGAACGGCGAATCGCCATGGACCTCACAAGGAGTCGCAACGATGAAATGGTTTCAGACAGTCTGCCTGAGCCTTGGCCTGGCGGCGGTGACAATGGTCGCCGGCGCGGCCGAGCCAAAGGCGGGGGACGATGCTCCCGATTGGGAGATGAGGGGAACTGACGGCAAGACGTACAAGCTGTCGGACTTCAAAGGCAAGAAAGCGGTCGTGGTGGCTTGGTATCCCAAAGCCAAGACCGGTGGCTGAACGGCTGAATGCAAGTCGCTCCGTGAGAGCGGCAAAGCCCTGCGTGAATTCAATGTGGCCTACTTTGGAGCCAGTTGCGATACGCCGGAATTCAACAAAGAGTTCGCAGACGAGTTGAAGCTCGACTTCCCGCTGCTGAGCGATCCGACCCGCAAGACCGCCAAAGAGTATGGCTTGGTTGCGGACGAGAAGGGGTTCCCAAAACGCTGGACGTTTTACGTCGACAAGGACGGAAAGATTGCCTTCGTCGACAAGGAGGTCAAAGCCGCCGCTCACGCCGACGCGATCCTCAAGAAGTTGGAAGAGCTGAAAGTCGAGAAGGCGGAGAAGAAGTGAGTCTGTAGCCGTAGGGCGCTAGCCTCGGGTCGAGCCGGACGCTAGCGCGTGCCGGCTCATCTGTGAGTGCCAACCGGTCGTATGTGCCACCGGAGATTGTTTGTTCCTCGAAAAAGGAGAATGCTCAGATGCAACGGTTCTTTGCTCCCGCGCTCGTGTTGCTGGTTACAACGGCGAGCTTGCTGGCGGCAGAGCTGAAGTCCGGTCTGCAAGTCGGCGATGCCGCAGGCGTGTTCAACGTCCGCGACATCACCGGCCCGAACAAGGACAAAACGCTCTGCTATCGCTGAAGGTACGGTGCTCGTCCGGTGGTCGCGATCTTCGCCAGATCCATCACCGACGAATTGACCAGTTTGGTCAAACAAATCGACGAACAAGTCGCCAAGAACGCTGACAAAAAGATGGCCTCGTTTGTGATCCTGCTCAGCAATGACGCGGACGGCGACGAAGCCAAGCTCAACGCCCTCGCGGAGAAGGCCGGCATCAAGACCGGCAAAGAGGCCAATCTGCCTCTGACCATCTTCGACGGAGTGGCTGGCCCGCCCAACTACAAGATCGCCGAGGACGCGGAAGTCACGGTCTTGCATTGGAAGGAACGAAAGACGCTGGTCAACCACGCTTTCGCCAAGGGCAAGCTCGACAAGGAAGGCGTCAAGAAAGTTGTCGAGAGCACCGCCAAGATTTTGGAGTAGCAGAGCGGAGCAATCCGTTTCACCAAAGCGCGCGGCCCGCCGAGTCGAACGATTCGGCGGGCCGCGTTGTTGGCTGAAGCAACAAAATGGTTGGCGGCTACGGTTCGAGCGGCTTTTCTTCAGCGGGTCCACCACTGATCTTTGGCGGGTGGAAGAACAACGCCAGAGCAACGGCAGCCGCGGCGGCCGAGAGGCAGGGGATCAAGAACAAGCCTTGGAAGTCGGTCTTCCCTTCTTTGGTCCAAGCGTCAAACAGCGGCGGACAGACAAAGCCGGCGACGAGTGCTCCAAGCCCGAGGATCATCAGGTTGAACAAGCCTTGCGCGCTCGAGCGGATGTCTTTGGGGAAGTACTCGTCGACGAAGATGTAGACCGTTGCAAAAAAGAAGGCGTAGCAGATGCCGTGCAGCACCTGAACGATCACGATCAGCCACTTGAATTCTTCGGCCCCGCAGAAGGCGAAGACCGCGAATCGAGCGGCGTGGCCGAGAATCCCAAAGATCATTGTCGTGCGCCAACCGAGCTTCTTGAGGCACAGGCCGAGAATTGCCATCGTCAGGATTTCGGCGATCTGGCCGATGCTCATGACGGGCGTGACCCAGTTGCCGGGGATGCCGACCGTCGGCAGGAAGCGGCCGGTCCAGTTGAAGTAGCAGTTGTGGACGAACGAGTCAGCCAGCGTCACCAACCACAGCACCATCACGAAGGGATGGGCGAGCAGCTTCATCGACTTCAGCCACGCCAGCGAGTCTTCGCCCGCGACTACCGGCTTTGGCGGAGTGTGCGGCAGCGTCAGGCTGAAACCTGCCAGGAACAAAGACGCCGCGCCGGCAACCACATAAGTCAACGAGGTCGCTTGCTGCATCGCCTCACCGGTCAGCGGCGAATCGAAGATCGCTCCGAGTTTGCCGACGAGGTCCGTCGCACCGGCGGCCTCGACTTTCTTCCAATCCACGAGCAGGAACACTGGCGGCCACGCTGCGGCGATCCAGCCGATTGTCCCGCCCATGCGCACGATGCCGAATTCTTCCTGGGCGTCCTTCATGCTGGCGAAGGCGATCGAGTTCGTGATCGAAATGGTCGGCACATAAAAGATGCAATGAACGAGCATCAAAATGAAGAACGACCAGAAGTCGGTCACGAACGCACAGCCAAGAATCGCCAGCCCTCCGATCAGGTGGCTCGCGGCGCAGAAGCGTTCGGCGGCGAAGTTGCGGTCGGCGAATTGGTTGCTGAAGAACATCGCCAGAATCGCGGCGGCCGGGAAGGCATTCAAAATCAGCGATTGCTGTCCGGCGGTGAATCCGAGACTTGGCAGGTATCCGAAGATCAGCGGTAGCCAAGCTCCCCAGATGAAGAACTCCAGAAACATCATCACAAAGAGTTTCAGCCGAACGCTCATGGAGTTGCCTTTCGTGCCAAGTGCCGAGTTACCGGGTCATCGAGGGGCGTCATCTTGGCCGTGGTCGCGAATCGCCGCAAGCGTCGGGAACAGAAGTCAAAGAGGATCACGAAAGACCGCTCTCGGCCAGCGCCTTTCGGCCGGACAGGTTGCCGCGTCGCTGTCTCTCGACTGGCGAGCCACTACACTCCCCGCGTTTGTGCGCAGCCTTATTTCATTGAGGGATCCGTATCGTGTCGGCAACAGCAGTCGTCGGTTTGCAGTGGGGTGATGAGGCCAAGGGGAAAATCGTCGATCTCCTGACGTCCGAGCATGACATCGTGGTCCGCTATCAAGGGGGGAACAACGCCGGGCACACGGTGAAGTTCGACGGGCAGACCTACAAGCTCTCGCTGCTGCCGGCCGGCATCTTGCGAGACGGCATCACGTCGGTCGTGGCGACGGGCGTCGTGATCAACCCCAAGGCATTTCTCGCCGAACTCGATGGGATCGTGTCGCGGCGCGGGCCGGTTTCTCCCGAACGGTTCAAAGTCAGCGATCGAGCGCACGTCATCTTCCCTTACCACACGGCCGAGGAAGCGATCCTGGAGAATTCACGGCAGGCCGAAAAGATCGGCACGACGATGCGCGGCATCGGCACCTGCTATCGCGAGAAGGCGGGACGCACGCACGCGATTCGGATTGGCGATCTGCTGTATCCGGATTTGTTCCGCAGTCGGCTGAATGAAATTGTCGCGTTCAAGAATCAAATGCTGGCGGCGCTCGATCCGGCGTTCAAACCGTTCGATGCCGACGCGATCTTGGCCGAATACCTGATCTACGCCGAGCGGCTCAAACCCTACATCTGCGACACGACCGCGTTCCTGCATCACGCGATTGCCGACAAGAAGCGTTTGTTGTTCGAGGGTGCTCAAGGCAGTCTCCTCGATCTCGATCATGGGACGTTTCCGTATGTGACGTCATCGAGCAGTTCCGGCTGCGGTATTCATAGCGGCAGCGGTGTTCCCGAGCGGACGATCTCTCGGATGATCGGGATCGTAAAGGCATACACGACACGCGTCGGCGGCGGGCCCTTCCCCACGGAGTTGAACAACGAAATCGGGCAACACATTCGTGACGTCGGTCATGAGTACGGGACGGTCACCGGCCGCCCGCGCCGCTGCGGATGGTTCGATTCCGTTGCCGCCGGTTATGGAGCGCGCATCAGCGGCATCGATTGCATCGCGGTCATGCTGCTGGATGTGCTCAGCGGACTGGATGAATTGAACGTCTGCGAGGCCTACGAGATCAACGGCGAACGGACGACCGACTTCCCCAGTCACGTCGAACGGCTCGCGCAAGTGAAGCCGATCTATCGAACGTTGCCCGGTTGGAAATCGGAGATCTCGCACATTCGCAAAGTGGCTGACCTTCCCCCCAACGCGCGGCGATATGTCGACACGATTGCCGAGCTGCTGAGTACGCGAGTCGCGATCATCAGCGTCGGGCCGGATCGCGAGCAGACGATCCTGGACTGACCCGCAACAAGGGGTGCGGAATGCACATCGACAAGATTCGGAATATCGCCATCGACGGCGAACTGCTCACGGCGGAGCAATTCAATCCGCTCCGTCGGCAGTGGTTGGCTGGCGGTGGTTCCGTGGACGATGGCGCTGGTTTCGTGCGCAGCTTGGCTGAGTCTGGCGAACTCACCGAATTCCAAGCGGCCGCGCTGCGATCGGGCATTCCTGGTCCGTACCGGCTGGGACCATTTCGAGTCACGGGGCGTCTGTTGGCCGGCCGGTTGGGAAACGTGTTTCGCGCCGTGCATGTCGAATCACAACAGCCAGTCAGTTTGAAGATTTTTCCGGCGGCTCTCGGCCGCAGCCGAGAACGGCTCGCTCGGCTGGGTCGCGAAACGCGGATTGCTCTGGAAGTCGATCACTTGCATGTCGTGAAGGCGTTTCAGGTCGGGCGTGTTGGCGAAGTGACGTTTATCGCGTTGGAAGAGCTGACGGGTGGCAACCTGCAACAACGACTCGAACGAGACCGTAAGCTGCCCTACATCGAAGCGTGCCAACTGATTCAACAAGCCGCTCTGGGGTTGGGATATCTGCATTCGCAGCTCATCATTCATCGTGACATCTGCCCCGCCAACTTGTGGGTCACAGAAGACGGGTTCGTGAAGATCATGGAATTCGGCGCCGCTCGTGATGCGATGAGTTACCTCGATGCTCTGGACTGGGGCCGACTGACGCTGGACGCGATGAAGTCGATTGAACCGCCGCAGGTGCTTGGCCGCTACGACTACATGCCGGCAGAGCAAGCTCGCGATCCGCACGCAGCTAATGTCTCCAGCGATCTTTATTGCCTGGGTTGCACGCTGTATCACAGCTTGACCGGTCAGGTCCCGTTTCCGAACCCCGATCCGGTTCGACAAGTTTTGCAACACGCGGAAGACGCTCCGCCACCGTTGGCCCGCTTCGCTCGTGGAATCCCCCAAGCCTTGCAAGAGGTCCTCTCCAAAGCCCTCGCGAAGAATCCCTCCGATCGGTACAGCTCGGCGGAGGAATTCTCGACATCGCTGGCGGAGATCGTCCCGCCTGCCGTGTTGCCGGAACTCGAACCGCTCAGTCCAGAATTCCTGACCTGGCTGCAAGCTTCTGTTTCGACGACGACCCCCGATCTTCCCGAAGTTGTGGAATATCCAGCGGCATTTCACGAGTTCGCAAATTATGTGTCTCAAGTCCGCTGACTGTGGTGCCTTCTGTGACAGAAGTTTGACAGAAGGATGACCTCTGCCTGACCCACGAAATACCGATGCATTCCTATACTCCCGCGGCATTTCGGGGCTCGGTTGCCACCGAAAAGTCTTCTGCATCGGAGCGCTGCTATGAATCACGACTCTGCCCCTTCGGAAACCTCGACCTCTTCCGCACCAGGCGCCACAGACAGCGCGACCTCGCTGCGAAGTTCTACCCTGACAAACCACGTTGGCCGGTTACCGACTCACGATCGTGAGTCGGAGTCCGTTGGCAAGGCCAAGCGAGTTCGATCGGAGATTTCTCACCCGGTGGTCAGCAGCTTTCGGCAGCGGTTCCCTCACGGCGTCAACTGGTACAACGTTGGCTGGATGGTGTTGATGAACGTCGGAGCGGTCGCGGCCTTCTGGCATCTCAGTTGGGTTGGTTTGGCAATTCTAGTCGTCATGCACTTCGTGACAGCGTGTCTGGGAGTCACGCTCGGCTATCACCGCTTGCTCACCCACGGCAGTATGATCGTGCCGACTCCACTGAAGTACTTCTTCTCGATCTGCGGCATGTTGGCTGCGGAAGGCAGTCCGCTGTACTGGGTGGCGACACATCGCAAGCATCACGTTTTGTCCGATCTGGAGGGTGATCCGCACTCACCGAACGATGGCTTCTGGTGGTCACACATGCTGTGGTTCAAGCCCAAGGAAGGTCCGGGTGAGTTGGAGGCATTGCTGAAGCGCTGGGCGCCTGACATGTATAAGGATCCTGTCCAACGGTTCTTCCACAACTTCTTCCCGGTGTTCCCGATCCTGTTTGGTGCCGCTCTGTACTTTGGTGGCGAATACTTTTTCGGGCTGGGTTGGTCCTGCTTGCTGATGGGTCTGTGCCTGCGAATGGTGCTGGGCTATCACAGCACCTGGTTCGTGAACT
>Ga0194120_10004649_pt1 | contig 20932 bp, 15 predicted proteins | sample TA2MahCa65mmetaG_FD_148642 | JGI IMG/M metagenome (GOLD analysis project Ga0194120, IMG submission 148642) | Freshwater microbial communities from Lake Tanganyika, Tanzania - TA2015019 Mahale Deep Cast 65m | ecosystem: Environmental > Aquatic > Freshwater > Lake | place: Tanzania: Lake... | reverse complement strand
GCTGCAATAGTGGCTGCAAAAGTGGCAATCATGCAGGGAATAAATATATCAGTAGGGTCAGCCGCTCCTAATCCTGAACGATAAGCCATGATCGTTACGGGTATCAAGGTCAAACCAGAAGCATGTAGGGCCAGAAACATCAATTGAGCATTGCTGGCAATGTTTTTATTTGGATTAAGCTCTTGTAAACTCTCCATGGCCTTAAGGCCAAAAGGTGTTGCCGCATTATCCAAATTGAGAAGGTTTGCAGAGAAATTCATCATCATATGCCCGGTTGCAGGATGTCCTTTTGGTACCTCTGGAAATATTCGGGAAAAGAAAGGCCATATCAATCTGGAAAGCAGTCTGACCCCCCCAGCCTTTTCTGCTATTGATAAAAACCCCATGAACAGGGCCAAGATTCCAACCAATGGTAGAATAATATCTAAGAAGGCATTCTTTGCAGTTTCAATTACCCCATCCACTTTTCTGACTAGCCTTGACTGGATATCAATAAAGCTAATTGCTTCAATAGATGGATATTGCTTAGCAAAATAAGCTACTGAGTCCGGCTGTCTAAAATCGTGTAACAGCAACCTGGCTTTTGCAGGCTCCACAGTAGGAAAGTAGCCGTATTCAGCTAAAAAAGCTGGGTAACTCCAAGACAAACCCAGATGGGTTGGGCTTCCTACTGACAGGTAATAAGTTGAGTCATACCGATCGGAGGATTTGCCCGTTATCATACGAACAATTATCTTTTGATCGCCGTTCAGCAGTCGGCTGCTTCCTACTATAAATGCAATGAGGACAAAAGCAGCCCAAATTCTGGTCAAGGTCATAATGGCGTTTGTTCTCTTGAAGGTAGGAAAACCTAGTTGTTGGTCCTAAATAGAAGGCCGAATTCCTTTACTTTTGCAACCGCTAATTCAAAGGAAATACCTCCCTATTTATGGCACTACAAGCTGGAATTGTTGGTTTACCCAACGTTGGAAAAAGTACCTTGTTTAACGCAGTGAGTAACAGCGCTAAGGCACAGGCCAGTAATTATAGATTCTGTACCATTGATCCCAATGTAGGATTAGTAGATGTACCGGACCATAGATTGACCCAATTAGCTGCTTTGGTACAACCTCAAAAGGTTATTCCTACTCAAATTGAAATTGTAGATATTGCTGGCTTAGTTCGAGGAGCCAGTAAAGGAGAAGGTTTGGGAAATAAGTTTTTGGGAAATATCCGTGAAGTAGATGCCATTATACATGTAATACGCTGCTTTGAAGATGAGAATATTTTAAGAGATGAAGGAGCTATTGACCCCGCAGGGGATAAGGATATTATAGATACCGAATTACAATTGAAGGATCTGGAGAGTGTTGAGAAAAAGATTCAAAAAACAGAAAAGTTAGTACGTGTTGATCCCAAACTTAAGGGCGAACTAGATGTGCTAATACGTTGCAAAAGCCAATTGGAAAAAGGAAAAAGCATAAGAGGACTTCAGCTCAGCAAAGAAGAAAAAGTGGCCATTGCAGATCTGTTCTTGTTAACAGAAAAACCTGTTTTATATGTAGCAAATGTTGATGAAGCTTCTATGCATACCGGCAATAGGTTTTCAAAGGCATTACAGGAAGCTATTCAACATGAAAATGCTGAAATGATTGTCATGAATAACTCCATAGAAGCGCAGATTGCTGAAATGGAGGAGCCTGCGGATAAACAACTCTTCATGGAAGAGTATTCCATGAAAGAGCCTGCACTAGACCGGCTGATTCATAGTGCTTACAAATTGCTTAACCTTTTTACTTATTTCACAGCCGGTGTTCAGGAGGTCAGAGCCTGGACCATTCAGGAAGGATGGAAAGCCCCGCAAGCTGCAAGTGTAATTCACACAGATTTCGAGAAAGGGTTTATCAAAGCAGAGGTTATTGCCTTTCATGACTATATCCAATATGGCTCAGAGTCGGCTTGCCGAGAGGCCGGTAAACTAAGAATTGAGGGGAAGGAATATGTAGTGAAGGATGGGGATATCATGCATTTTAGATTCAATGTTTAAATTTAATTAAACATCGTAATCTATCTGAAAACAAATACTTTATTCATTTTCAGCTAATCCTGCCATCATATACTCTCGGTTCAAGCGTGCAATATTCTCAATTGAAATGCCTTTGGGGCATACTGCCTCACAAGCGCCAGTATTGGTGCAAGCTCCGAATCCCTCCTTATCCATTTGGGCTACCATGCTGAGCGCTCGCTTTTTCTTTTCAGGGTGTCCTTGTGGAAGCAGGGCCAAATGAGAGACTTTTGCTGCAACAAATAGCATGGCTGATGAATTTTTGCAAGCGGCCACACACGCACCACAACCTATACAAGCTGCAGCAGCAAATGCGTAATCTGCTTTTTCCTTTTCCACCGGAATAGCATTGGCATCTACTGCACTTCCAGTATTAACTGAAATAAAGCCACCTGCCTGGATTATACGATCAAATGCACCACGATCTACCATAAGATCTTTTATCACGGGGAAGGAATTAGCTCTCCAGGGTTCAATAACAATAGTATCACCATCCTGATAAGCACGCATGTGCAGTTGACAAGTGGTGTTATTATGCCAAGGGCCATGTGGACGACCATTGATGTACATCGAGCACATTCCGCAAATGCCTTCCCGGCAATCATGATCGAAAGCAATGGGCTCTTTTCCCTCCTTAAGCAGCTTTTCATTTAATACATCAATCATTTCCAAAAAAGACATCTCAGATGATATGCCTTCAACAGGATAAGTTTCAAAGTGACCTGCATCTGAAGCATTTCGCTGGCGCCATACTTTTAAGGTCAGATTCATGATATAGTGTTGCATAGAAATAGATCAATTAATGAGTTGAACAATTATTTATAACTACGTTGAGTTGGCTTAGCCACTTCAAAATGCAATGCCTCCTTATGTAACTGCCATTTGCTTTCTTCCATATACTCCCATACCGCCACATAGGAGTAATGCTCATCATTTCGCTTGGCCTCCCCTTCTTCTGTTTGGCTTTCTTCTCTAAAGTGGCCGCCACAACTTTCCTTCCTGTCTAAAGCATCCTGGCACATCAATTCTCCTAATTCAATAAAATCAGCTACGCGACCTGCCTTATCAAGTTCAAGATTCATTTCATCACTTCCTCCTGGAATCAATACATCAGACCAGAACTCGGCTTTTAACTGACCAATTTCAACAATTGCTTCTTTCAATCCTTTTTCTCCTCTGGCCATACCGCACTTATCCCACATAATCTTGCCTAATCGTTTATGGAAACTTTCTACGGTTTGTTTTCCTTTAATAGAAAGCAATCGATTTATTCGCTCCGACACTTTTTGCTCCGCTTCTGTAAAAGCCGGGTGAGTAGTAGGAATAGGTTTTGTTGCAATCTCGTCGGCTAAGTAATTCCCAATCGTATAAGGGATAACAAAATAGCCATCTGCTAATCCCTGCATCAGTGCTGACGCACCAAGCCTATTGGCTCCATGGTCGCTGAAATTTGCCTCACCCAAAGCATAGAGTCCTTTCACAGAGGTCATCAATTCGTAATCCACCCAAAGTCCGCCCATGGTATAATGAACGGCTGGATAAATACGCATCGGAACCTCATAAGGATTTTCACCAGTGATCTTTTCATACATATCAAAGAGGTTACCATACTCCTCTTTTACCACTTCCTTCCCCAATTTGATAAGGGTATCGGTATCCGGATTGGCGATAGCTAATTTATTTGCCTCTGCTTTACCATATTTGTGAATCAAGTTGTGTTTGAAGTCCAGATATACTGCCTGCCCAGTTGTACCCACACCATACCCGGCATCACAACGTTCTTTAGCAGCACGAGAGGCCACATCGCGAGGCACTAAATTTCCGAAAGCCGGATATCTTCTCTCCAGGAAATAATCTCTTTCTTCCTCAGGAATATCATTGGGGGCTCGTTTGTCGTTTTGTAAAGCGGGCACCCAAATTCGTCCATCATTACGAAGCGACTCTGACATCAGCGTAAGCTTGGATTGATGATCACCGCTGACCGGAATACAGGTTGGATGTATTTGCGTAAAGCATGGATTTCCAAAGTGAGCTCCTTTCTTATGTGCTTTCCACGCAGCGGTAACATTGCTTCCCATTGCGTTAGTGGATAGATAAAAAACGTTACCATAACCTCCTGTACACAACAAAACTGCATGGCCAAAATGTCTTTCCAGTTGTCCGGTAATTAAGTTACGACTGATAATACCCTGCGCTTTTCCGTCTATTACAACAACGTCTAACATTTCGTGACGGGTATACATTTCTACTTTTCCTAAAGCCACCTGTCTTTCTAAGGCCTGATAAGCTCCGATCAGTAATTGCTGACCGGTTTGGCCCGCTGCATAAAATGTTCTTTTTACTTGCGTACCCCCAAAAGATCGATTGTTCAACAAACCTCCATATTCCCTTGCAAAGGGAACGCCCTGTGCCACGCATTGATCAATGATGTTTGCACTTACTTCAGCTAAGCGATGCACATTAGCTTCACGAGCGCGATAGTCTCCCCCTTTAATAGTGTCATAGAAAAGTCGGAAAACAGAGTCTCCGTCATTTTGATAATTCTTAGCTGCATTAATGCCCCCTTGCGCAGCAATGGAGTGTGCTCTTCGAGGAGAGTCTTGAAAACAAAAAGCCTTAACCTGATAACCTAGTTCCCCCAATGATGCGGCTGCTGAGGCACCGGCAAGCCCGGTTCCTACTACAATAACCTCAAGCTTTCTTTTATTAGCGGGATTTACCAATTTGCAGTGCCCTTTGTAATCAGTCCACTTGTGTTCGAGCTGGCCCGTTGGTATTTTGGAATCGATCATAGAAAAGTATTACTAGATTAATAAATTTATTTTATCCAGCCAGCGTACATGCTAATAGGCATCAATGCAAAAACCATAGAAATCACTATGGAAAAAACCACACCAGCACTTTCAATAATTCTCAAATAACGAGGATTGCTAACCCCCAGCGTTCTAAAGGCGCTTTGAAATCCATGCATCAGATGCCAAGCCAGGGATATGCAGCCGATTGTATAAAGCACTACCACTATTAGATTTCCTTGAAAAACGCTGAGCATCTCGCCGTATAGATTATGAAACTCTTTTCCATCGATTAGAACGGGTTTCAAACCTGTAATTCTGCTTGGCACCCAAAAATGAGCCAGGTGCATAACCAGAAAAAGAAATAAAAGGGTGCCTAGAATTCCCATACTGCGACTGTACCATTTGCTCCCCTTATTTCCCATAGAAACTGCATATCCTTTTTTTCGTGCAGCACGATTGGTGAGTTCCAAGGACCATCCCTGAATAATATGCAACAGAAAGCCCGCAAAGAGGCCAAGTTCCAATAATCGGGGAACCACATTGGCCCCCATGAAATGAGCCGCTTTGTTGAACATCACCCCGCCATCCATAGCCCATATACAGGCGTTCAATCCTACGTGTACAATTAGGAACAGAATCAGAAAGATTCCTGTCAAACCCATAGTCCATTTCCTACCTACAGAGGAATTGAACAATGCAGACCATTTCATCGGCGAGAAATTATAAGGTTAGCAATAGAAAACTCAAGTAATTCTTCAGGCTGCAAAATTAACAAGCCACAGCTAAAAAATGGAAAAGAATTTTGTAAAAAACGATCTTTTTCAACGTTGCCAATGATAAAACGGCTCCAACCTGTGCATGCGAAAAAATTATAAAAGGGCTAATGCCTTTTTAACACTTCCAGCTCTGAGTAAAAGCTCCTTAGCTTCATCATAGGATTCAAGCTTAGCTAATTCCATTAACAACTTTGTACCGCGATCCACTAACTTATCATTAGTGAGTTGCATATTGACCATTTTGTTATCCTCTACCCTACCTAATTGAATCATTACCGTAGTAGAGATCATGTTCAGTACTAATTTTTGAGCGGTTCCACTCTTCATACGCGTACTTCCTGTTACAAACTCAGGTCCTACTACTACTTCAATGGGATAATCTGCTTCCGCACTTAGCGGAGATTGTGGGTTACAAGAAATACTACCTGTTACAATTCCATTTTTGCGACACTGTCTTAAAGCCCCAATCACATAAGGAGTTGTTCCACTTGCAGCAATACCAATCACCACGTCTTGGGCAGTTATTTCGTAGGCCCTCAAATCTAACCACCCTTGCTCTAGGTTGTCTTCTGCTTTTTCCACCGCTTTGATAATAGCCTGTTCGCCTCCTGCTATGATGCCAATGACCAAGCCCGATGGAACACCATAGGTTGGCGGACATTCACTGGCATCAACAATGCCAACTCGGCCACTGGTGCCTGCCCCAATATAAAACAAACGACCCCCCATCAGCATTTTATCAACTATTGCCTCCACTAATTTTTCAATTTGGGGAATAGCAGTAGTGATTACAGTAGGAACTTTTTGATCTTCCTGATTAATAAGCGTCAGCAATTGGCTAATAGACATTTTGTCCAAATGCCTATACAAACTGCTTTTTTCAGTTATTCGTTCAAAACTCATATCAAGACGAATGGTAGGTTATCAATCCTTGCATCGGGTTGGGAAGTATGCTCCCTAATTCAAATTCATAATGGTAGCATAATTGTTTAATTACATCTTTAAAGGCATAGGAAACTCCGCCTGTGAAATGGAGGGGATATTTCCAAACTTCCGGATAGCGGCATAGGTGTTGAAAGAAAAAATCATTAAGCCCGTCTTCGAGAATATTTTCAATCATATAATGTCCTCTGTTCTCCGCTAAAAAAGTAGTAAAAGAAGCCAAGTACCGATTAGGAAGTGGCTTCTTGTAAACATTTTCCAAGATCTCAGCTGGTGTTGTAGTAAATCTCAAATCAAATCGCCCCCTTAACTCCTCATCAAAAGTTCCATAGAGATAATACTGTATCACTCTTTTTCCTAAGTACGCACCACTTCCTTCATCACCTAATACATATCCTAAGCCAGGACTATTTCTGATAATCTTCTTGCCATTATAAAAACAAGAGTTGGAACCTGTTCCTAAAATGCAAACAATACCTTTTTTACTTCCACATAATGCACGTGCAGCACCCATTAAGTCATGGGTAACTTCAATCTTTGCAGCGGGAAAAAGTACTGCAAGCGCTTTATAGACAATTTTTGCATTAGCGGGGTTTGCACATCCGGTGCCATAATAAAAAATCTCCTGAATGGATACTTTTTTTAATTTAGGCAACAACTCTTTTTGAAGCAAAGCCACAATCTCGGCAGTACTTAAAAAATAAGGGCTTATACCCGCGGTTAATAGCTTTCGCTTCTTAGCCCCCTCTAAGAGACACCACGCTGTTTTTGTAGCCCCGCTATCTGCGACCAATTTTACGGTAGCCATTGTTCAACCCATATAAAAAAGGTTCAAAACAAATAAGTTAACTTGCACAAGTTATGCAAAAATTAGGCCTAAATGGGAAATAATAAAAGCAACATTGCGCTACCCATAATTGTTGCTAGTGTACTTATCCTACTACTTTTTGCTAGTCAATTTCTCTTTCCATCCATTAAATTATTTGGAGATAACAAACAATCTACTTTTCAACAGATTGTAACATTAGTCAATAATACATACGTTGATACAATTGATCTCGGGAACCTGAAGTCTACCGACGTAGATGTTTTGCTCAAAAAATTAGATCCCCATTCCAGTTATTTAAATCCTGCTGAGGTAGCTGCTTCAGCAGAACTGTTAAATGGTCACTTTGAAGGGATTGGTGTGGAATTTGGACAATTCCGTGACACAGCTACCATTACTTATGTTATTCCATCAGGTCCAGGTGAAAAAGCTGGACTAAAGTCAGGAGATCAACTGCTAATTGCCAACGATCATCTTCTTTATGGAAAAAGTATTTCAACAGATTCAATTCGTTCTCTTGTCAGAGGGAAAAGAAATTCTTGGGTAGACTTAACCGTGCGCAGAAACCAACAAACTATAAAAATACCTGTACAACGAGCACTAATTCCACTGCCAGCAATCAGTGCTTTTTATTTGATAGAGCCTCATACAGGTTATATACGCCTGGAACGATTTTCAGCAACTAGCTACGAAGAATTCATGCAGGCGTTGGAATCTTTAAAAAAACAAGGAGCACAACAATTAGTATTAGACTTAAGAGGCAATGGAGGTGGTTTGCTCGCTGAAGCGATAGACATAGCAGATGAATTTCTTGACCAGGATAAATTAATCGTATACACTGAAGGAGAAAAAGTAGGCAAACAAGAATTTAGAGCTCGTAGGCCCGGCCTATTCGAAAAAGGGAAAATAGTGCTCCTCATCGATGAGTTTTCTGCCAGTGCCAGCGAAGTATTAGCAGGAGCTATCCAAGATTGGTGTAGAGGCACCGTAATTGGACAACAATCATTTGGAAAGGGATTAGTTCAGGAAGAATATACGCTCTCCTCAGGTGCTGCATTACGTCTTACTGTAGCCAGGTATTTTACTCCATTAGGCAGGTGCATTCAACTTCCTTATAATAAAGAAAATAACACTTTAAAAAATCATCGCAACTTCATCAACTCCTGCGGGGATACCTTACAAGAAGAAAACGGAATTACACCCCAGCTAAAAACTGCAAGCAATTACGATTCTACGATTCTTAACTCAATCAATCTTGTGTATGGATTGACATTGATAAACCAATTTACCTTTCCTTTCTATTTGGATCATGCTTCCTATTTTAACAATAAAAACTCTCCGCTATCATTGCTTGCGGATGCGTCATTGATTAATACCATATGGAATAAATGGATTAGCGTTGAGCCAGGGTCAAGACCTGCATTGCCCATCTATTCAGCTCAAGAGAAAAAATTTTTAATGGAAAGACTCTTAGCCACTATTGCACGATATAAGTGGAGAGATAATGGTTATTTCCAAATTTTGAACACCTACGACAATACTATCCGATTAGCGTTAAAAACAATCAATACTTATGGATATTAAAAATAATATTCTGGAGACCATTGGCAATACGCCACTGATCCGCCTAAACAAAATAACCAGTGAGATGCCTTGCGAAGTGTTGGCGAAAGTAGATTATTTCAACCCTGGGAATTCGATCAAAGACCGCATGGCTTTAAAAATGGTTGAGGTTGCAGAACAAGATGGACGCTTAAAGCCTGGTGGCACCATTATAGAAGGAACCAGTGGAAATACAGGTATGGGTTTAGCCTTAGCTGCCGTGGTAAAAGGGTATAAATGCATTTTTGTAACCACAGACAAACAGTCAAAGGAAAAGGTGGATATACTAAAGGCCGTTGGAGCAGAAGTTATTGTTTGCCCTACCAACGTGATTCCTGAGGATCCCCGAAGTTATTATAGTGTTGCTGCCCGCTTAGCTAAGGAAGTACCCAATTCCTGTCACATGAATCAATACGACAATCTAGCAAACAGACAGGCTCATTATGAATCAACCGGGCCCGAAATATGGGAACAAACAGATGGCAAAATAACACACTTGGTTTGTACTGCAGGAACCGGAGGAACCATTACCGGCACCGCTCAATATCTTAAAGAGAAAAATCCTGCTATTCAAATATGGGCAATTGACGTTTACGGCTCTTTACTTACCAAGTACTTTAGGACTGGTCAAATTGATATGAACGAAGTAAAACCTTATGTGAGTGAAGGATTCGGCGAAGATTTTGTCCCCAAAAACTACGACATGCAATTCATAGACCATTTTGAACAAGTGACCGATAAAGATGGCGCTATAATGGCAAGGAGATTGGCCAAAGAAGAAGGCTTATTTTGTGGTTATAGTGCAGGAAGTTGTTTGCAAGGACTTTTTCAATTAAAAAGTAAATTAAAAAAAGGCGATATGGTTGTTTGCATCCTGCACGACCATGGCAGCCGCTATGTAGGAAAAATATACAATGATCAATGGATGATGGAACGCGGGTTTCTGGATGTAAAAACAATTCGGGAAATTATTCAAAGTCGAGGATCAAAAAAGTTAATTACCGTTACCCCACAACACACCGTATCCGAAGCGGTAGAGCTCATGAAGAAATATGATATTGAACAAATTCCGGTCATGGACCAGGAACAACCCATAGGAGCCATTAGTCAGCATGGGCTTTTTAAAAAAATATTTGCAGACCCAGATTTAAAAAACGCCTCCATACAAGCTGTAATGGAAAACGGGTTTCCACTTGTCACTTTTGACAGCCCTGTTGAGAAACTGGCCCAATATATCAGTAAAGAAAATGGAGCTGTATTAACCCGGGATGAGGCGGGAGCTTATCATATTATTACAAAATATGATGTTATTACAGCCTTAGGCAACCCTTAAAAAACTACATTTGCACCAATTCAACTATCCTACCCTATGAAAAAATATCGTGCCGGAGTTTTGCATGGCGATGAATTAAAAGCACTTTATCAAGATGCAATTGAAAACAATTTTGCACTTCCAGCTGTTAATACTATTGGCACTAATTCCATTAACGCCACATTAGAAGCTGCGACCAAAGTAAACTCTCCAGTAATTATTCAATTTTCAAATGGGGGTGCCCAGTTTATTGCAGGAAAAGGAATGCCCAATGATCAATTACAGGGAAACATTCAAGGAGGGATTTCTGGAGCACTGCACGTTCATAATGTAGCCAAATACTATGGCGTTCCAGTTGTTTTGCATACCGATCATGCGTCAAAAAAATGGCTCCCCTGGATCAGCGGATTATTAGACGCAGGCGAAACCTATTTTAAAGAAAAAGGCCAACCCCTTTTCAGCTCGCATATGCTGGATCTGAGTGAGGAACCTATTGAAGAAAATATTGCTACCTCTGTTAATTTTTTCAGACGGATGCAACCACTTGGCATGAGCATAGAGATTGAACTAGGTGTTACCGGAGGAGAAGAAGATGGCGTAGACAATTCAGACGTTGAAAATTCAAAACTATATACCCAACCTTCAGAAGTTGCTTACGCCTACACGGAGTTGAGTAAGGTAAGCCCATTGTTTACAGTGGCAGCTGCATTTGGTAATGTTCATGGTGTTTATAAACCAGGAAATGTTGAACTAAGACCAGTTATTCTTAAAAATAGCCAGCACTACATTCAACAACAATTCAAAACTAGCTCAAAGCCGGTATATTTTGTTTTCCACGGTGGCAGCGGTTCTCCCCAAGAACAGATTCGGGAAGCTATTTCTTATGGGGCGATTAAAATGAATATAGACACAGACTTACAATGGGCTTTTTGGGATGGCGTCCTAATGAATTATAAGAAGAACGAAGCCTATTTGCAAGGGCAATTGGGCAATCCCGAGGGAGAAGATAAACCTAATAAAAAATACTACGACCCCAGAGTTTGGTTACGTAAAGGAGAGGAAGCCTTCATCAAAAGATTAGAAATTGCTTTTGATGATTTGAACTGTATAAACAGAAATGCTTGATTAATTAAGCACGCTTAGCAGTAGTGGGTAATTCCCTGATCATGTCCTTCATAGTTTTAACTCCCTGCTCAATGTAAATGTCCTTGCCTAAGGATTTTAACCAACGCTCAAACCGTTCCTGTTTTGGTTTGTCGTTTGACCACCGGTTTTCCTCCCCCTGCAAAGCATGTACTTGCATTGAGTTTTTACTTTGTTGCAAAGAATCCAGCTGTTTCACTGCACTTCTTATTTGCTCCTGCGTTTTTTTGTAAGCCTCCAATTGAAGGTTAACGGTGTGTTCGTTCTGTTTGGATAAGAACAAGGACGTGCTATTAATTAATTGAAAAAGCTTGTCATTGCTAATTCTTCTTCTTGCATAAGCAACAACGGAATCTTTTTGATAAGAAGGGGTCCAAGTGATAAAGGATGTTTTTGAAATTTGATCCCAGGAAAGGGATTCTTTGGTATCCTTTTCCCTGAACTTCAAATACTCCATATTATCAGGAATTATCACATCCGGAATTACCCCCATTAATTGCGTGGAACCCCCATTAACTCTGTAAAACTTCTGTAAGGTTAGTTTAACCGTCCCTAATTCGGCATTGGTATAAGAAAAACCAAATTGTGGGTCCAAACCAATGTTACGTTGCACAGTTCCCTTGCCAAAGGTTGAACTGCTTCCCATTATTATCCCTCTGCCATAATCTTGCATGGCTGCAGCAAATATTTCAGAGGCAGATGCACTGAGTTCATTCACTAACACAACCAACGGCCCATTATATTGCATTGCCCTATCCTTATCTTTTAAAATGGTAGCTGGACGATCCCTGTCTTTTACTTGAACAATTGGCCCCTCTTCAATAAACAATCCTGCCATTTGCACCACATCATAAAGGGAGCCCCCTCCATTATTCCTAAGGTCAAAAACCAATCCGCTGATTCCCTCTGCCTTTAGCTTTTCTAATTCAATAGCCACATCGGTAAAACAGCGGCGGCCATTGGCATTTTCAAAGTCAGCGTAAAAATCTGGTAGGTATATATAGCCAATTTTTTGCCCGTTATCTTGAATAATTGCACTCCGCGCATAGCCTTCGTCCTGTACAATTCGATCTCTGATCAATGAAACTACTTTAGTTGTGCCGTCAATCTTTCGAATAGTAAGCCTGACCTCTGAATCCTTTTTTCCTCGAATCAATTTTACAGCATCTGTGGTTATAAAGCCCGATAGATCAACCGGCTCTTCTTCACCCTGCCCCACTTTAAGGATAATGTCACCTGCTTGAATTTGACCAGATTTATAGGCTGGGCTTCCAGCCACAACACTGGTAATTTTAATGTTTCCCTCATCGTATTGTAGTGTTGCCCCAATTCCATAAAACTGGCCAGCCATTTCTTCATCAAAGTAACGTTTGTCAACCGGTGGCATAAACTCTGTATGAGGATCCATGGTTGTGGTAATGGTATTCACAAACAAGTTGAACTTATCATCCTCATTGAATTTATTCCTGAATCGATCAAAAGTTCGTGCCATTATTTTTCCAACTTTATCACGGGCATCTTTTTCCAACTCCACTTCGCTCTTACCGCCTTTACCATCTTTCTCGCTAGTTTTTTTATTAAGTTCCAGGCCCTCTGCATATCGCTCCAGCGACATATGCTTCAGTTTATTTTTCCAGCGCTGCTCTTTTTCTGTTTCATTTAGTGGGAAGTCTAGTTTGTCAGCATTTAACACTACTCCCTCAGCACTGGTAAAGGCAAATGAATTGGACAATACTTTTTGGCATAATAACTCCGACTCCACTACGCGATTGGTAAAAATGTTGCCAACTGCTTTGAAAAAAAGAATGGGCGCTCCAGTTAATTCGTCGTCAATTTTTGTTTCATAGACTCGTAATGCCTCAATGTCACTCTTTAAAAAAATATTTTTCTCAGGGTCGAGTTCAGTCAGGTAACGATCAAAAACACGCTTGGAGAAAGCGTTGTCAATTTGCTGAGGGCTATAGTGCCCATCTGACAGCATCTTACCAACCAGGAACATTATCTTCTCATATTTATCTGGAGGCAGGGTTGTTTTGCCTTTACCTAATATTTGGGTTGTAACCACCGATCCAATTAAGATCAACACCACTAACAAGCTAATTCTCTTCATAGTCAACCAATTTTTTAAGTATAAAAACATGGAAATCAAAAATAATGTAAAATGAGACCCTATTTTTTTAAGAAGCTGGTTTTTGCTTAATTTTGCAACTCCTTAACCTCTTTACCTGGTGGCTATAGCTCAGTTGGTTAGAGCATCAGATTGTGGTTCTGAGGGTCGCCGGTTCGAACCCGGTTAGCCACCCAAGCCTCGTCTACGGACGAGGTTTTTTTATATGAAAACTCTACTACATGTGTATAGAGGCTAGTTCCTCTACCCTTCCCTGACCTGTGCGAATCATTCTAGCTGGAAACTTTTGTACAACGATATAATCATGCGTGGCCATGACAACAGCGGTATTGTAATCACGACTGATATGAAATAACAGTTTCATAATTTCATCCGATGTTTCCGGATCCAGATTTCCCGTGGGCTCGTCTGCTAAGATCAGCTTGGGAGAATTCAATAAGGCCCGGGCAATATCAATACGTTGTTGTTCGCCCCCGCTTAATTCAAAAGGCATTTTAAACCCTTTTGACTTCAACCCTACTTTGTCCAATACATCAGCGATTTTTTCATTCATTAATCGTTCATCTATCCAACCAGTGGCTTTTAGTACAAATTTCAGATTCTCATTTACATTACGGTCTGTAAGCAATTGAAAATCCTGGAACACCACTCCAAGCATTCTTCGTAAAAAGGGAACGCGTTTCCAGTCTAATCCCTTTAGATCAAAACCGGCTACGGCGCCCTCTCCTTCCACCAGAGAAAGTTCGCCATAAAGCGTTTTCAAAAGAGAAGACTTGCCAGTACCCGTTTTACCAACCAAGTATACAAATTCTCCTTTGTTTACCGTCAAGTTTACATCCTGTAACACAAGGGAAGAACCCTGGTAAATATTCACGTTGTTCAACGATATTATTGAGTCGGACATGGTTGGATTTATTACAAATTACTAAAAAGAAAATGAGTGTTAAAATACCAGCAACTGGTTTTCATGATGGATGTGCAATTCTTTTTTTATTCCTTCTTCTACCCGGCCAATGATTTGCGCTGCAACACCATAGGAAGCCGCAATGTCTATAATGGCTTGTGCATGCTGAGGGTTTGTGTAAACTTCAAGTCTGGTTCCCATATTGAATACCTGCATCATTTCGCGTAAATCAGATCCGCTAGACTCTTGGATCAAATTAAATATTACCGGGGGGGTAAAAAGATTGTCTTTAACAACCCTAAAATTTCCGGGTAAGTATTTCAAGCATTTGGTTTGTCCGCCACCACTGCAATGGATAAGTCCGTTTACTGCCTCAGGAATTTGTTCAAGAATTTCCTTTAGCACTGGAGCAAAGGTCCTGGTTGGGCTTAACAACAATTGTCCGATGGTATATCTGTTATCCTGCTCAATAATTTCACTGTTAAGCGTATATGGGCCGGTGTAGGCTACATCGGTTTCCAATGCAGGATCCCAAGATTCTGGATAATTATTCCGATAGGTGCTATTCAATAAATCATGTCGGGCGCTGGTAAGCCCATTACTGGCAATTCCACTATTGTAGGCGCTCTCATAGGAGCTTTGACCAAAGCCCGCTAACCCCACAATAATGTTTCCTGGCTGAATTTTTTCATTGGTGACCAGATTTGCTTTGAGCCAACGGGCTGTCATTGTTCCATTAATGGTAATAGTGCGAACCAAATCACCCACATCTGCTGTTTCACCACCCATAAATTGGATGTTTACACCATGTGAACTCATTTGATCAAAAAAAGAACGAGTACCATCTATGATAGCGGTCAAAACTTCGCCTGGAATCAACTTTTTATTTCGATCTATGGTTGAAGAAAAAAGAAAAGAAGAAGTTACACCCACACAAAGCAGATCGTCCAAGTTCATCACAATAGCGTCTTCCGCAACCCCTCTCCAAACAGAGAGATCCCCCGTTTCGCGCCAATATAAATAAGCTAAAATTGACTTTGTGCCTGCCCCATCTGCGTGCATAATAGACACCCACTTTTCATCATTACACAGAAAATCCGGATATACTTTACAGAATGAATTCGGGTACAGTCCTGGGTTTAGCTGTTGTACAGCTGCATGAACATCCTCTTTTTGAGCAGAAACACCTCTTTTTGCGTAGCGTGACATGAGTGGCAAACTTACTGATTCCTTCTGGTTCGGTCAACTGAGTTAGTACAACTATCTTTGCCATCCAAATGAAGATACATACCTCATTAAACCAACTTCCCAGATTTGAAAAGGCAGTGATCACCGTTGGAACTTTCGATGGTGTTCATAATGGGCACAAAGAGGTATTGCATGCACTTAAACGTACCGCAGCGTCGGTAAAAGGCCAAACGGTGTTAATTACCTTTGACCCTCATCCCAGAAAAATAGTCAGCTCGGGTATATTGGGCATTCGATTATTAAATACGCTGGAGGAGAGAAAACTATTACTTGAAAAAGAAGGGATTGATCATCTTGTAGTAGTACCCTTCACGGAAAAATTTGCCAACCTTTCAGCCACTGAATACATAGAAGATTTTTTAATTGCCTATTTTAAGCCACACACCATTATTATTGGCCATGATCATCAATTTGGCAGGAACAGGCAAGGCAACTATGCTTTACTAAGTTCTAAGGCAGTGCATTTTGGTTATCACTTAGAAGAAATTTCCAGAAAATTAGTGGAAGATATTACCATCAGTTCTTCAAAAATTCGCGAACATCTTTCTCAAGCTAACATAACAGAAGCCAATAAATTGTTAGGTTATCCCTTTTTCTTTAGCGGCACCGTTGTACATGGTAAAAAAATTGGAAGAACGCTTGGTTATCCTACCGCAAATCTAAAGATTGAAGATCCAGAGAAAATTATACCCGGGAATGGGATCTACGCCGTATTTGCAAAACTTAATGGCGCTGATCACCTCTATAAAGGAATGATGAGCATCGGCCTTCGTCCTACATTAGACGGGAAAAACAGGGTTATTGAAGTAAATATTTTTGATTTTGATCAAGATATTTATGGCCAAGTTCTAGAAGTGCATATGATTGCTTACTTACGAGAAGAAGAAAAGTATAATTCACTGGCAGAACTAATTGAACAATTAGGCAAAGACAAGCAAAGTAGCTTGCAAGTTTTATCATGATCCCTGATCAGTGGTCATTTTAAAAACCAGCTCCTTCAATAATGCAGCATCTTCTATTGCAGGAGCTCCTACACCTACTGATTTAAGATTATACTGATGCAATAATAAAAGCGTCCGCTCAGCACCTTGATATCCGTATAAGCGAGCCGCCTCTTTGTAATTTCGTATAGAAAAGGGGGGAATTCCCAAGTGGGCTGCTAATGCTCGTTCATCGGTAGAATCAACGCCAAATAGCATATAAACCTTGGAAAAAAAACTATACAGTAGCGGCAGAATTAGTTGAAGGGGGGCAGCTTTTGGATTTTGTTTAAAATATTGGATAATTCTAAACGCCTTTGAAAAATCTTTTTGAGCCACTGCTTGCTGTAATTCAAAAACATTAAAATCCTTGCTTACCCCTACAAATCGCTCAATGACTTCTTCATCAATTAACACCCCTGGGCTACAATTCAACTGAAGTTTATCAATCTCTTGTTCAATCCTACTTAGATCACTCCCCAAATGATCTACCATCAACATCAGGGCCCTAGGAGTAATGTTAAGTTGGCTCTTTGAGAGCCTATGTTCCATCCAACTTGCAATATCCTTTTCATTTAGTTTTTTGAATGAAACATATTTGCCCTTTTCCTTGATTACTCGGGCCATTTTTTTCCTATTATCTAAATTTTTTTCTTTGTAGGCAACTATTAGGATGGTAGAGGAAAGAGGCTGTTCAAAGTAGGATTCTAATTTTTCAATATCCTTTAGCTGTTGCGCTTCTTTAAGAATTACTACCTGACGTTCTGCAAACATGGGATAACGTCGGCATTGATTCATGACATCGGCCCAGGTTGTGTCTCTGCCATAAATCACCGTGCAATTAAAAGCGGACTCCTCTGGAGTTAAGATGTTCTTTTCAGCTGCATTACAGAGCTGATCAATAAAATAATTCTCCTCACCCTCCAGCCAATAAAAAGGGCTGAACTCCTTTTTGGACCATTCTTTTAAAATATTGGCTACATCCACAGCGCTAAATTAAACGATTTGTGAGGCACCAAATAAAAAAAGTCCCGCCGTTTGGCGGGACCTGAATACTTAAAACCCAGTAATTAACTAAATGCCTTATTGCAATTAGAATAAGTTATATCCATAACTAACATAATACAAGCCTCCAACATATGGGCTTCCAAAACCAGTACGCTGATAGTTGTTGGCTATATTGGTTCCACCTATGCGGAAAGTACTCTTTGGATTCTGTGGAGGACGGTAGGTAAACTGCGCATCCCACCATCCAAATGCTGGAAGTGTACCGGTAACAAAAGTTCCTTCGTAATAGTTACGATCTTGCCATTTGTAGATCACATTGAAACCAACATTTTTGTACACATTTTCATTACGGAAACCAACATTAACTCGGTATTTAGGCGCGTTAAAGTAAGTAACAAAACCAGCTTCAACATCCTGCAATTTGTCGGAGAATACGTTTCCGTAAAAAACATACTTTCTCACCCACTGATATTCAAAACCAAGTCCCCATCCAGTTGAAGTAACAGGAGTGGTAGAGTTTTGCACGTAGGAAAGGTTAGTACTAGTAAATGGAGAATATAAATCCAAGTTTTTACCAGTACGAGATTGCGCAAGCGCAATACCCACTAAAAAGTCTTCGTAACGGCTATAGTAATAATAGGCATCGATCATTAACTTTTTGTTTAATACCCCTTTATAACCTACTTCATAAGACTTAACTGTTTCAGGTCTTACCTGTTGGAATTGAGCCCGGACCAACCGATTGGAATCAGCCATAGTACCTGCTCTGTAAGCAAGAACACTCGCAGCCGTATAACCTGGACGAGTAGAATTCAATTTATAATAATCTTGGAACTCAGGTAAGCAACCCATCAACACTCCAGAACCAGTCACTAAGCTGATGTATTGATTTTGGTTGGTTGGAAAACGATAGGCTGTCTGATAAGAAAGACGAAGGAAATTCTCCTTAGTCAATTTGATTACAGCAGAAACGCGAGGGGTAAATCGACCCTTGAAGTTTGTTTGTTTATCATAGCGTCCTGACGCAGTAAATGTAACTGCACCATCAAGCATAGCCTTCTTCATTTGCATATAACCGCCATATTCATTCACTCGAATCAATTGAGCAGTATCAGCAAAAAGCGTTCCCTGAGAGTTCAATACCCATTGTTTCCAGCTAGCGCCAGCCATTATTTCCACCTTATCAGAGAAGCCACCCATGTCTGAAACATTTAACTGTGTTTCTGCCGAGTAGTAATCTGTTTTATCTAAAAACAAAGCCCCACCCTTACTAATAGGTGTTGACATGATAAGGCTCTTTGCATTATCGAATTCTTTTGTTCCTACCATCAAGCGAGTAGCATCAGCCGATGATCTAGCAGCCTGATGAAGTACAAAATCGCTTGCTAATGCCCCATTCAAACGACGGCCCTCTGAGAAAGTGCCAATGTACAATGGGAACCAGCTGCCACTTGGTCTTGCAGCCTCATTTAAGAAAGCACCCAGCGCAGATGCATTATAAGATTTACCAGCATTCTCTTGGGTAGTATATCCTCTAACAAACCAGTTTTTATGACGCAGTTCTAATTTATGTTGCGCCATAATTAAGTTTTTAAGTGAATAACGGTCTGCCCCTGTATAAGCAGTGGTACCAGAACCGATATAACTATTCAAAGAAAGTTCAAGTTTATCGGTGAATTTGTAATGAATACCTCCGTTAAATCGAACATTCAGTGTGTTGTAATCTAATAAATTTTGCTCCGCATATCCAGTACGCGATACTGTAGCTCCTCCGAAGTAGTTATTTTTTAGTCCATTATAGAAAGGATACATCTGATCGATCAATGGTTTCAATTGAGGGCTGTTGATTGCACCCAATACCGGAGCAGGGAAAAATGGGAAAGTATAAAATCCTTGGCGTTGCGCCTCGGTAGGATAAACAGGATTTCCTATAGCACCATAGTAAGCATTGAGTAGCCCTACTACGTCAAGTTGCCCACCCGTAGCGCCTAATATGCCTCCACGAATTGACCCCTGTACAAAACTAGCAAAGGCATTCATGTTGGCAGCTGTTTCATCTCCATACATGTTGATACCATTAAAATCTGAATTACTTGTTCTATTTCCGGGAACAACAGAACTAAGAATGCCGATTTGTGCTTTATTACGGTAGTCTTCTGCTTCCCAATCAGATCCTTTAACCATAGAAGCAGCTAGCTTAATAGCTAATTTATTTTTGTAAGCTTTAGCCCAGCGAAAAGACCAATCATAGAAGGGTGAAGCTCCACGTTGCTTCTGATCAACATGCATGATACCCTGCTTAATATTGTAGCTAAATCCCTGGTATTTAAATGGGTTCTTAGAGTTGATGAGGACAGTTCCATTCATACCGCCGGAACCATACAATGCCGAAGAAGCTCCAGACAGTACCTCTACACTTTCTACATCTAAATCAGAAGGTCCTGCCATACTACCTACAGCAAAATTCAAACCGGGAGCTTGGTTATCCATCCCGTCAACTAGTTGATTTAAACGAGTATTACCGCTGCTGACAAATCCACGAGTGGTAATAGTTCTGAAAGTTAAACTAGCAGTATGCACGTCAACGCCTTTCAGGTTACCAATAGCTTCATAATAGTTTGGTGCAGCAACATTACGTAGAGCAGTTGCACTTAAGCGCTCCACAGTAACTGGCGATTCCAACAAACGAGTAGGCGTTCTGGTAGCAGATACCACAACTTCCTGCCCAAGAGATTCATTTACTTTTAACGAAATAGTTAAGTCAGCAGTAGAGTTTACACTCACTTCCTGATCTGAAAATCCAATAGAACTAAAAACGAGTGTTACAGGAAGCTTGGAAACCGTTATAGAAAACTGACCATCACTATTCGTGTATGTTCCTTGAGCTGTACCCTTAACTAACACAGAAACAGCTGGAACAGCCTCTTTAGATGCTTGGTTTATCACCGAACCCTTAACTGACACTTGTTGAGCAAAAGCAGAAAAGGAGATGAATAATACCGCAAAAGAAGAAGCTAAAAAATTTAAGCTTTTTCGCATAAATCGTTATTTTGGTTAATAATAGAATGGAAAATTACGCCTTTTCAAGGTATTATTAAAAAAAAATTAACAAGCTGTTAGGATAAGTTGTTGAAATCTCAAACTCACTGATTTACCGCACTTTACATCACCTAACCTACATTTGAAATATGTCCAATTTTGAATTTGCAAACCAAACTGGCTTT
>Ga0194120_10004647_pt1 | contig 20940 bp, 20 predicted proteins | sample TA2MahCa65mmetaG_FD_148642 | JGI IMG/M metagenome (GOLD analysis project Ga0194120, IMG submission 148642) | Freshwater microbial communities from Lake Tanganyika, Tanzania - TA2015019 Mahale Deep Cast 65m | ecosystem: Environmental > Aquatic > Freshwater > Lake | place: Tanzania: Lake... | reverse complement strand
ACGACACCGAGGCGAGCGCCTACCCCGGCGGCTCGGAGACCTACTACGACGGCATCGACGGCGACTGCGACGGCTACTCCGACTACGACTACGACATGGACGGCTTCGACAGCGACGCCTACGGCGGCGACGACTGCGACGACTCCGACGACGACCAGCACCCCTACCGCTGGGAGAACATGAGCAACGGCATCGACGACGACTGCGACGGCGACACCGACACCGCCGACGGCAGCGCCGTGACCACCACGATGACCGGCGACGACACCTACCAGACGATCACGTGGCGCTCGGGGGTGACCTTCCCCTTCTGCGGCACCAACTACTCGACCGCCTACCTCACCACCAACGGGCGCGTGACCTTCGGCTCGGGCGACGCCAGCTACACCGAGTACGCGAGCTACTTCGCGTACGACCTCGCCGTGGCCGGCGTCTGGGACGACCTCTACGCCTACACCAACGACATCTCCTGGGTGCGCTACGACGACGCCCTCGGCGTGTACTTCAACGGCATCCCCCAGTACGGCGTGTACTCCGACTCGAGCACCTTCGCGATCGTGCTCATGGACGACGGCCGCATCTACCTGGAGTACGACGCGCTCAGCATGAGCGACGGCCTCGCCGGCTTCTCCTGCAACCGGGCCGTCACCGAGGCCGAGGTCGACCTCAGCAGCGAGGCGGCGAACCTGGCCTACGGTGCCAAGGGCATCGGCACCGGCACCGAGGACATGGTCTACGAGATCTTCACCGGTAGCGGCGGCGACGTGAACGACCTCGACGAGGCCAAGTTCTTCCTGTGCGGCAACGCGGGCAGCGACGGCGACGGCGACGGCTGGACCGAGGAGTGCGGCGACAGCGATGACTCCGACCCCTCGGTCTTCCCGTACTGATGAACGAGTGGCTCAGCGAGCGCCTGTCGCGACTCCGCCTCGAGGCACACCCGGAGGGGGGTCACTTCCGCGAGGTGTACCGCTCTAGCTCCACCCTGCCCCTGCCGCGCGGGCAGCGAAGCCTGCTCACCAGCATCCACTTCCTGCTCGCGCCGGGCGAGGTGTCGCGCTGGCACCGCGTGCGGGCCGACGAGGCCTGGTGTTTCTACGAGGGCGCGCCGGTCGACCTCTACCTGCTCGACGACGCCGGCCACCTCGCGCACCACCGGCTCGGGCCCTCGCCGGGCGGCGAGGCCCTCGCGGTGGTCCCGGCCGGCTACTGGCAGGCGGCCGAGTGCCGCGGTCAGCCCGGCAGCCACGTCACTTGCACCGTGGCCCCGGGCTTCGACTTCGGCGACTTCCGCCTCGCGTCGCCGGGTGAACTCGCGGGACTCTGTCCCGAACACGAGTCGCTGGTTCGCCGGCTCGGCGGCTAGAAGAACCAAATCTGCTCACGACGATTCGCGCCCGGCGCCCCGGGCTGACGTAGGATTGAATCTCCCATGCAGCTCACCCCGATGCCGTCCGAACTCGGCCGCTACCGCATCGTGCGGAAGATCGGCGAGGGGGGCACGGGCGTGGTCTACCGCGCCGTCGACAACCACACCGGCGAGGTGGTGGCGCTCAAGGCCGGGCGCGCCGCCAACCCGGAGATCCTCGGGCGACTCCGCGCGGAGATCCACGCGCTGCAGTCGCTCTCCCACCCCGGCATCGTGAGGCTGATCGGCAGCGGCGTACACGAGGGCACCCCCTGGTACGCCATGGAACTGCTCGAGGGCGGCACCTGGCGCGACTGGATGCGCGAGGTGTGGAACTCGGGCCCACCCGAGGTCTCGACGATGGACGCCGAGGGAAGCTCGCACACCTGGAGTGGCGAGGAGTTCGAGGGCGAGGCCCCGGCGCCGACGCTGGTACCCGGCGAGGCCCCGACCCGCCGTCCCCGGGCGGCCGGGGGCCAGCTCCCGCGGGTGCTCTCGATCACGCGCCGGCTCTGCGGGGCCTTGCGCGCCATGCACGGGCGCGGCCTCGTCCACCGGGATCTCAAGCCCGACAACGTGTTCATCCGGCCCGACGGGCGCCCGGTCCTCATGGACCTGGGCCTCGTCTGGCGCGGCCGCGGCAGCATCGGGCGCGAGAAGATCGAGGTCCACGGGCGCGCCGTCGGCACGCTGGCCTACATGGGCCCGGAGCAGGCCGCCGGGCGCCCCGTCGATGCCCGTGCCGACCTCTACGCCCTCGGCGCCATGCTCTACGAGGCGGTCACCGGGCGGTCGACGGTGCGCGCGCGCACGGTGGCCGAGGCCCTGCTCGCCATCCAGACGGAGATGCCACCGGCCCCGTCCACCGTCGTCGATGGCGTGCCCCCGGCCCTCGAAGAACTCCTCCTGAAGATGCTGGCCAAGGAACCACGTCACCGCCTGGGTCACGCCGAGGACATCGCGGCGGCACTGGCCGCGATGGGCGCGGAGGGCGACGACGAGGCCCCCGAGCCTGGAGGCTCGGTGTACCTGTACCGGCCCCAGCTCGCCGGCCGGGGACAGGCCCTCGCCGAGGCGACGGCGGTGCTCGACGAGGCCCGCCTGGGGCGCGGCGGGATGATCCTCCTCGCCGGCGAGAGCGGCATCGGCAAGACGGCGCTGGCCACGGAGATCGCGGCGGCGGCGACTACCCGCCGCTTCACCGTCATCACCGGCGAGTGCATGCCCGTGGGCGTGAAGGACGAGACGGGCATCGACGTGACCGGTGCGCCCTTGCACCCCCTGCGCCGCTTCCTCCAGTTGCTCGCCGACCGCTGCCGGGAGCGTGGCCCCGAGGTGACGGCCCGGCTGCTCGGCGAGCGCGCCGCCATCCTCGCCGCCTTCGAGCCGGCGCTGCACGCGCTGGGCCGGCCCGTGCCGCGGAGCGAGGAGGCCTATGGCGGCGAGGCGGCCCGCCGGCGCATCCTCGACGCTCTCGACGACGCCTTCAGCGCGCTGGTCGAGCTCGAAGGGCGCGTGGTCCTCATCCTCGACGACCTCCAGTGGGCCGACGACATGACCCTCGGCTGGCTGGAAGACCTCGACGCCGACTGGCTCAGCCGCCGACCCTTCGTGCTGGTGGGCACCTACCGAAGCGACGAGGCGGGCCCGGAGATCAAGCGGTTATGGTCGCGACCCGACGTGGTGAGGCTGCCCATCGCTCGCCTCGAGCCCGCCGCGGTGGGCGAGATGATCCGCGACATGCTCGCCGTGACCGGCGTCCCGAGCGACTTCGTCGACTTCGTGGCCAGGCAGGCGGAGGGCAACCCCTTCTTCGTGGCCGAGTACCTCCGCGTGGGGGTGAACGAGGGCATGATCCGTCGCGACGGCGGCAGGTGGTCATTCGTGGGCGAGGGGCAGACGTCGCTGCCGGCGCCCGGCTCCTTGCAGGAGCTGGTGCGCGTCGGCGGCTCGGCCCACTGCCACCGGTCGCCCGCGAGGTGGCGCGACTCGCGGCGGTCATCGGCCGAAGCATGCGCGAGGCCTCGCTGCTCCACGCGCTGCGCCTGCCCGAGGCGGCGGTGCTCGGCGCGCTTGCCGAGCTGCGCGAACGGCAGGTGATGGAGTGCGAGGACGGCAGCACCTGGCGCTTCGTACACGACAAGCTGCGCGAGACGCTCTACGGCGACATCCCCCAGGATGAGCGCCCGGCGCTGCACCGCGCCGCCGCCGAGGCGCTGGAGCGCGAGTTCGACGAGACCGGCGCGGGCGTGGACTTCGGCCGCCTGGCGCGGCACTGGCGCGAGGCCGACGAGTTCTCGCGCGCCATCGACAACTACGAGCGCGCCGGCGAGGAATGCCTCGCGAACTTCGACAACGAGGGCGCCATCGAGCACATCGGGGAGGCGATGACGCTCACCTCGCGCTCGCCGAGCGCCGACTCCCCGCTGCGGCGGGGCCGCTGGCAGCGGGCGATCATGGAGGCCCGCCTCGGGGTAGGCAAGATGAACGAGGCGTTCATCGACGCGGAGAGCGCGCTCTCGGCGCTGGGCCACGCGCTGCCCCGCTCGCGCCTGGGGTGGGTGGCGGCGCTAGCCGGCGCGGTGGCGCGACGGGTGATGGCCAGCCTCGTCCCGGCCGCGTTCCGCGTCCGCGACCCCATCGTCCACGAGTACACGCGCGAGGCGGCGCAGGTGTACCAGCGGCTCCTCGAGCCCTACTTCCTCGCCAACCTGCCCCTCGAGGGCTTCGTCGCCGGTTTCCGCTGCGTCAACCTCGCCGAGAGCATCCCGCCCACCCCCGCGCTCGCGCGGGGCCTCGGCTTCATGGGCATGCTGCTCGGGGCGAGCCCCTTCAAGGGCGTGGCTCACGCCTGGGTCGACCGCGCCCTCGCCGTCGCCGGCGCGCTCGGCCGGGCCGAGGTGAGCGAGTACGTGTCGAACCGCAGCGCGATCTTCGAGCTCTGCAACGCCCGCTGGTCGCTGAGCAACGAGCGATTCCAGCGCTCGCTCGACATCGCGACGGCCCTGAAAGATGCTCGCTGGCAGGAAGACACCTAGACCTGCTGGGGCATCGGCAAGCTGTGGCAGGGCCAGTTCAACGCGATGCTGGCCGACTCCGAGGCCACCGCCGCCAGCGCCGCTCGCCGCGGTGACGGCCAGACCGAGAAGTGGGGCCTCAACAACGCGGTGTGCGCGCTGGTCCGGCTCGGGCACGAGGGCGAGGCCGAGGCGCGGCTACAGCGCGTGGGCGAGACTCGCGGCGAGGCGGAGCGCGCCTACGTGTCGGGCAACACCGCGCGCCTCCGCTGGCAGCAGGGTCGCCACGACGAGGCGATCGCGGCGGCCAAGGACGTGCTGATCCAGTTCCGGCGGGCGCCGCCGATCGTGTACTTCCTCCATAGCCCCGCTTACGACGCTGCCACGGTGCTCCTCCTCGCCTGGGAGGCGGCCCGTCGCAAGGGCGGCAACGCCAGGCCCGCGCGGGACGACGCCCGGGAGGCGCTCGGCTTCCTCAAGAGCTTCGCGCGGCTGCACCGATTCGGGCTGCCAACCCTCGGCTGGGCGGAGGGCCTCGCCGCCTTCGTCGAGGGCAATCCCGAGCGTGCCCGCCGGCGCTGGATCGACGCGCTCGCCGACGCCCGCGCCTGCGGGATGCCCCACGAGGAGGCGCTCATCGAGCTGGAACTCGGGCAACGCTGTGGCGACGAGCGCGACGCCCGGCTCGAGCGGGCCGAGGCGCTCGCGCGCCGCACCGGCGCTGCCCCGCTGGCGCGGCGTGCCCGAGGAGCCAAAAACGCGCCTCGCTAGGGTCTAGTGGCGCGTGGCGAAGGTCTGCGCCAGCACGCCGACGATCGCGCCCGGGTGGATGGCCTCGTCGGTGCCCACGGCGAGCTGCGCCTTGAGCGCCCCCGTCACGTCGGTCAGCAGGGTCATCCCGAGGGTGTAGCGGTCGATGCCGCTGTACGAGGAGCAAAGCACCATCGTCCACGCGATCTCGCGCACGCTGAGGCCGATCATCAGCGCCCAGTAAACGTGCAGGGTGAGGAAGTAGCCGCCGTCGTTCGCGTGGGAAAGTAGAGTTGCAATGACGACGCGCTCGCGGTTTTGCGGGCCCACCTCCTTGTTGTCGTCGTAGAAGTAGTCGCCGATCGAGTCGACGTACTTCCGGGCTAGGGGGAAGCGCGCGAGCAGCACCGACTGCGCGTACTGGCCGAAGCGGCCGTCGGGGGTGTGCTCGTCGACACCGGGGTAGCTCGCGTTTGCGAAGGCGCCGCGAAGGCGCTCGATGTCGGCGGCGCTGAGGATGGTGGTGACGTCGGGGGGCAAGGGCATCTAGGAATCCTCGGGAAAGACGATCCGGTCGAGTAGAGCAGAGGTTTCCCCGCCGGTGAAGTCGATGTCGGCGCCATTGAAGAAATCGGCCGCGTCGCTGGCGAGGAAGCTCACCACGCGCCCCACCTCCTCGACCGTGGCGAGGCGCCGCGCGGGGACGGCGCGCGAGACGGCGCGCTGGAAACGGGGCGCGTCGTCGCTGCCGATGGTGGTGCGCAGCGCGTTGGTCATCACCGCGCCGAATGTGAGCGTGTTGACGCGGTAGCCGAGGGGGCCAAGCTCCGCCGCGAGGTGACGGACATAGACATGGAGCGCGGCCTTGCTCGCCGCGATCACCGCCGTCCCGCGCAGCACCTGCCCCACCATCGGGTTGGACAGGGCGAGCAGGCGCGCGCCGGGGGCGAGCAACTCGTGGCGAAGCAGCGCCTGCGTCCACCACACGAAGGAGTGGGCCATCGAGTCGAAAGTCTTGTGAACTTGCTTCGGGTGTACTTCTCGCTCAATTGCAAGTCGCGACACGCTTGCATTTGCAATGCTGTGGACGAAGAAACGGACCGCGCCGGGGCCTTCCCGCTCGCGCAGGGCGGCGCACAGCATGTCGGCCTGCTCGGCGGGGGCGGCGTCCGCCACGTCCAGGTGACAGCGACGCCCCGCGCCCCGGACCTCGTCGACGAGCGCCGCCGCGCCTTGCGGGTGGTTACCCCGGTGCGCGCCGTAGACGTGGAGACCGGGCGACAGCGCGAGCGCCCGCCCCACGGCCGCGCCGGTACCGCTCGATGCGCCGAGCACCACGCACCACTCGCCTCGGCTCAACTCGGTCTCCTGTCGAGAATGCCTTGCACGATGCCCTCCACCTCGCGGGCCATGTCGCCCAGCGCCCGCTTGTCACCCGGATCCACCGCCGTGTCGAGGTGGCGGGTGTAGGGGGGCGCGATCACCGAGGTGATCTGCACCGGGAAGGGCGGCGAGAAGGGCCACAAGCCGAGGGGACCGACGCCCAGCCAGGGTGGCAGCCCGCCGGGGAGCTTGATCTTGTCGATGTAGTCAGCGCCGTTCACCAGCCCCACGTAGGTGTCGTCGACCCCCCACGCGCCCACCGGCAACACTGGCACCCGGTGCTTGAGCGCCAGCCGCAGCCACCCGGTGCGACCGCCCCAATCCACCTGGTAGCGGACATCGTGGCGCCGCGCCGACTCGCGGGTGCCCCCCGGGGTGACGATGATCTTCCGTCCCTCGGCGAGGGCGGCCTCCACCTCGGGGCCGTCGCCGAAAACGAAGCCCATGGGGCCGAGCGCGTGTCGCACCACCGGCAGGGTCTTGGCCACCTCGTGCATCACCGCGTGGGTACGGACCCCCTCGCGGAGCAGCCCCACCTGCAGCATGCAGAGGTCGTGGGCCACCGGTCGCCCGTGGTAGCCCACCATCAGCGCCCCGCCGACGGCGTGGAAGTGCTCCATGCCCTCCACCCGGTAGCGATGCCACAGGCGGCGGAACTCCCAGCTCCGTTTCCACCACTCGGTCGCGACCACGGCGCGCACCCCCATCACGGCACCTCGTAGAGCGCCGCGCCGTAGGCCGTGCCCGAGCCCACCGCCGCCATCAACACGCGATGGCCAGGGCGAACGCGACCGCTGGCGAACAGGCGGTGCAGGGAGAAGGGCACGGCGGCGGCGCCGACCGAGCCGATCTCGTCGACCACCGGGACCGCCCGGCCGGCCGGTACCTCCAGCGCGCGCAGCAGGGCGTCGAGCATGTGCCCGTTGGGCTGGTGGGGCAAGAACCAGTCCACGTCGCCCCAGCCGAGACCGGCGGCGGCGAGCGCGCGGTCGCACGCCCGCCGGATGTGCCACAGCGCGCTGTCGAGCAGCTCCTCGCCCTGGGTGTCGAAGACGTAGGTGGGCGCGGGCATCTCGTGCAGGTGGGGCTGGATCATCTGCCCGCGCAGGCGCGCGGTGTTGGCGAGGTAGGCCGGGCCGAGACCTCCCCCCTCGCCCCGGCCCAGCACCACGGCCGCGGCGGCATCGCCCAGCACCAGGTAGGCACGCGGCGACGACGGCAACAGGGCCCGCGAGAAGGCCTCCACCGCCACCACCGCCACCGGGCCGAGCCCAGTGGCGACCGACCGCGCTCCCAGGTCGAGGCCGGTGAGGAAGGCGGTGCAGGCGTTGTAGACGTCGAAGCCGTCGGCGCTGTCGTCGACCTCGAGCTTGCCGAGCAGCGCGTTGGCCAGGGAGGGGATCTTCTCGTCGCCGCCGGTGGTGGTGGCCACGATGACGCGGGCCAGGCGCGAGGGCTCGACACCGGCGCGGTCGAGCGCCTCGCGCAGCGCCCGGGCGCCGAGCTCGGCCACGCTCTCGTCGCGGTCGAGCCACCGGCGGGTACGAATGCCGATGCGCGCCCTTAGCTCGGGACTGTCGCGACCGGGAACGGCACGCGCGACCAGCGTGGCCGTGTCGACCTCGCGCGCGGGAAGGGCGGCGCCCGTCCCGAGGATGTGTACGGCCGCGCTCATGGTCCCCCGGGCGCCACCACGAGGCGGGCATAGGCGGCGCGGACCTCCTCGACGAAGGCCTGCGCGCTGCCGGCGGCGCTGTCGGCGATCTTTCGTCCCTGGTCGAACTCGTGGGGCAGCGCGTGGACCGGCGCGGAGTCCCAGCGGGCATCGGCGGCGAAGGCGCTCGCCGCCCCGCCGGTGTGCATGAACAGCACGCTCGCGCGGTAGGCGTCCCTGAAGCGGGGCAGGGCGAGGGAGGAAAGCACCCTGAACAGCAGCCCGCCGCCGACCCCCTTGGAGCCGGGGACGGGCACCACGTTGGCGGCGATGACGAAGTCGACGCCGTCGCCCACGAGCGGCCCCACGGGGACGTTCTCCACGAAGCCCCCGTCGACCATGCGGTGGGTCTTGTCGAGGGCGAGTGCCGGGAAGACCACCGGGAAGGCGGAGGAGGCGACGACCGCGGTGGACGCGGGGCCCGACTCGAAGTCGATCGCCTCCACGGTGACGACGTTGGTGGCCACGAGGTGGGCGGGCGTGACGAACTCGTCGAGCCGCCCGTCTTCGAGGGCAAGCGCCGCCTGGCGGGCGAAGGCGTCGGAGCCGAGCATGGTGGGGATGACCAGGCGCTTGAGCCGCGCGCCGAAGGCCTCGAGCCGCTGGCGGTACTCGCGTGGGCCGTAGCAGGCGTAGAAAGCCGCGACGATGGCACCGAAGCTCGTCCCCGACACGGCGTCGATGGGAATGGGCTGGGAGGCGTTGGTGAGCGCCTCGATGAGCGCGACGTGAGCGAAGCCCCACGCCCCGCCCCCGCCGAAGGCCACGCCGACGCGACGCTCCGAGACCGCCCGCGCCAGCCGTGCCGACTGGGCGAGCGCCGCGCCGCGCGCCGGGAAGGGTCCCGGCCCCGGCGGGGGGAGCGGTTCCCGGCCCCGGATGCGGCAGCTCCCCGGCCGGTGGGCGCCGGGATGCCCGGCGCGACGGTCGAGGTCGCACACCCAGCAGACGGCGCTGTTGGGGTAGCCCTCCGGCGCGCGGGCCGCCGTGGTGTCGGCGGTGACGAGGACGAGGCGCCCGACCACGCGGGCGAGCGGCGCGAGCCAGGCGGCGCTCCCCTCTTCCGGCAGGAGGAAGACCAGCCGCGGCTGCCGCGTGTTCGCGCCACTGGCGGCCGGATCGTAGGCGGGCAGGCCGGCCTCCAGCAGGTTGCTGATGGCCTGGGCCGCATCATCGTGACTCACCGTGAGTCGGTAGGTGCGCACCTGCCAGGTGTCGCCTAGGTCTTCGACCTCCTCGGGACCATCGCGATGCCGGAGGCGGAGCACCGCGACCCGCTCGTTCCACTCCGACTCGCTCTGGTGGTACGCCGCCGTCGCGAGCACCCAGGCGCTCACGTCGTCGCCGGTGTCGGCATGGAAGAGGACCACGTTGGGGTCGTCGCCCACGCGTCGGAGCGGCTGCCCGCCTGTCACCGGGAAGACGTTGGGCGCCACGACCCGGGCGAAGGAGGGCGACTCGGCGGCGCGGCGGTGGAAAGCACGGTTGTCCACGCGCATCAGCAGGCAGCGGTCGGCGGCGCGCACCGTGTGCGGCTCGTGGACGAAGCCGCCCAGGGCCGCCGCGCCGATGAGCTGGCCTGGCACGCGGGAGGCCACGATCCACTCCACGACGGCGTCCTTGCCACCGCCGCCCAGCGCCCGCTCGAGCGGGTCGGTGGGGCTCAGCACGTCGGCGCGCCCGGCGCACAGGTACCACAGTCCTTCCACGTCCTGGTTGGCCGCCACGATGATCTCGCCGCGCTGGCGGTAGGCGAAGCTCGCGCCCTCGAGCAGCGGCAGGAGCGCGCGGACCGGCACGCCACCGAAGGCGGCGGTGTCGCGGAGGGCGGCGATGAAGCCCTCGCGGAACTCCTGCATGCGCTCGAACTGCCGCAGCGACTGCTCCAGGGGATCGGCGTCGCGGGAGCGCCCCTCCCGGCGAAGGCGCTCGTTGGCCTCGGCGATGGCCTCGCCGTCGAGCACGCGAAAGCTCGCGGGGCCGGCGGCGGTGGCGAGCACTTCTCGCGGCTGGGTGTCGCGGGGCTCGTAGATCACCGCCGGTGCCACCACCAGCTCCGGCGGCGACATCACCGCCGAGTGCTGCCGCCGGCGCACGTACACCTGCCCGGAGGTGAGCCAGACGAGGCGACGACCGAGCGGGAACTCCGGACCTAGCACCTGCCCGCCTGGGCTCGCCGCGCCGTCGCTCGCCGAGGCATCAACAAGCTCGCGCTCACGACGGTCGAGCAGGGGCAGGCCGGGCCAGCACTCCGCCCGCGCCTCCTCGAAACGCTCCCTCAGATACATCCTCTCTTCGTATCACGCGGGCGTGCCCGCCTCCTAGGCGCCGAAGGGCTCCCGGGGGATGGGCTCGACCACCACCGCCGACAGCGGCACCCCGAGCGGCCGCCAGCGGCAGCTCCGCACCCGCCAGCCGGGCGCCAGGCGAGGGGCGGCGATGGCTCGGATCTCGATGGGCGTCCAGGTGCGCAGGGCGCTCATCGCGCCGTCGATCGACAACGCCAGCGGAACGGCGGGGAAGGCGATGTCGCGGGCAGTGCGCAGCGCGGCGCGATGTCGTGGTCGCGACAGTGGCGCAGACAGGATCGCCCCGAGCCCCGCCAGCGAGGCCACCAGCAGGCCCCAGCGCGAGCGCTCGGTGGCCTCGACGATCACCAGGGGCGCCCCCTTCCCCACCGCGTCGGCCACCACCCGCTCGGCGAGCGAGGGCGTGAAGTGGTGGAAGCCCTCGAAGATGGTGCGCACGCCGTCGAGCGTCTCAGGCACGTCGGCGGCGTCGACGGGATCGGGATGGTAGGAGATCCGTTGTCGCGACTCGAAATCGAGGGCGTCGAGGGCCCGGACCTGGGGATACCGGTCGGTGCAGGTGACCCCGATGGCCTTGCCCAGGTGATTCTCCACGTCGCGCCACAACCAGGCGAGGGGACCGACGCCCCCCGAGCAGAGGTCGACCACGCGGCGCTGGCCGTGGGCGCGCAGCACCTCGGCCAGGAGCGGCGCGGTGGCGCGGTGTACGCGCACCAGCGAGGTGAGGGTGCGCAGCGCGTCGACCTCCCCGGCGCGCACCCAGGCCGGGCAACCCGGCAGGTCCATGATCTCGAAGGCCTGGAAGCGGCGCACGCGCAATCTCCCACACCGCCTGTGTGATTTTGCACACAGGCGATCTCGAAAGGAAGTCCCTATCGCGCGGGGCTACGGGGGCAGCGGCGAGCCCCCGCCGGTCACGGGCGCGCAGGTGGTGCCGTCGTCGTGTGCGTGGCCACCGGCGCGAAGGCCGATCACGACGAGCCCCACCGTCAACAACAGCAGCGAGGCGGGCTTTCTCGCCCGGCTCCCCAGCGCTCGCAGGGCAGCGCCGGTGCCGAGGATGGCAGGGAGCGTCGCGAGGTAGTGGACGCTGACCACGACCGCCCCCCACGCGGGCGAGCGCGTGGCGGCCGCGAGCGCGAGGGCACTCCAGAGAAGGCCGCAGGGCAGCAACGCCGCCAGGGCTCCCAGCGCCAGTCCCCGCGCGGGACCGAGGCCCCGCGCGCGGCGCGCGAGCGGCAACAAGAAGCCGGGGACGCCCTCCGCGCCATGGACGAAGCCGCCGAACCTCAGGCAACTCCACGCGAAGAAGGCAGCAGCCAGCGCGCCCACCCAGGGGCCCTCGGGCAGGGCACGTCCCGATACGCCTGCCGTCGCGCCGGCGGCCGCGTAGGCGAGAGACCGGCCCAGGTGCCAGCCCCGCCCCGCCCCGAGGGCAATGGGACCGCACATGCCCACGCAGTGGAAACTCCCCGCCAGGCCAGCCAGCGCCGCCGTCGCGAGGAGCCCCATCACCGCTCGAACTCCGCCGCGACCACGCGGAGGGGTCCCCCGCCTTGCCGCACTTCCACCGCGACCTCGCCGAGGCCAGCGCGTCGCAACTGGTCCTGCACCCTCGGCGCGAGCTCGGTGGAGCTGAGCGTGGCCGGCGCGCTCAGCGTCAGCGCCACGAGTCGACCGGTGCGCACTCGGACGAGAGCGAGCACGGTCGCGACAAGATCCTCTACTTGGATGGCAAGGGGGGCCGGCATGACTATCGCCCCGGTTGAGCAAAGAGCGTGCCGCGCCGATACCTGTGTGAAAAGCAACTAGCCAGGGCCTCCAGGCGCTGGCACGGCGCGTGCTTGGTCCCCCCGCGGAGCGAATGATGTCCGAGACCATCCTGGTATGCGACGACGAGGAACTCATCCGGTGGTCACTCGCCGAGCAGTTGCGGGGTGACGGCTACAACGTGGTGGAGGCGGAGAACGGGAAGCAGTGCCTGGAGCAGGTGGCGAGCGCGGCACCCTCGCTGGTGTTCCTCGACCTGAAGATGCCGGAACTCGACGGGATGAGCGTGCTGCGCGCGCTGCGCGACCAGGACAACGACCTGCCGGTGATCGTCATCACCGCGCACGGCGGCGTGGAGAGCGCGATCGAGGCCACCAAGCTCGGCGCCACCGCCTACCTGCCCAAGCCCTTCGACCTGCGCGAGGCCTCGCTGGCCGCCCGCCGGGCGCTCGACGAGTCGCGACTTCGTCGCGAGGTGTACTACCTGCGGACGCGCACGGCGGCCGGCTACGGCGAGATCGTGGGCGAGAGCGCGGCGATGCGGCGACTCTACGACACCCTCCGCAGGCTCGAGCAGATCGACACCCCCACGGTGCTGATCCAGGGGGAGTCGGGCACCGGCAAGGACCTCGTCGCCCGCGCCATCCACTCGCGGGGGCCGCGTCGTAATCGCCCCTTCATGGAGATCGACTGCACCGCGCTGCCCGAGCCCCTGATGGAGAGCGAGCTCTTCGGCCACGAGCGCGGCGCCTTCACCGACGCCAAGGCCACCAAGCGCGGCCTCTTCGAGGCGGCCAGCGGCGGCATCCTCTTCCTCGACGAGATCGGCGAGCTGCCAGTGGGCATGCAATCCAAGCTCCTGCGCGCGCTGGAGAACCGCAAGTTCCGCCGCGTGGGCGGCGTGGCCGACATCCCCCTCGACGCCGCGATCATCGCCGCCACCAACCGCGACCTGCGCGCCGAGGTGAAGGCGGCGCGTTTCCGGGAGGATCTCTACTTCCGCCTCAACGTCGTCCCCATCCAGGTGCCCTCGCTCCGCGACCGTCGCGAGGACATCCCGGCGCTGGTCCACTACTTCCTCGATCGCTTCAACCGCGCCTTCGGCCGCGACATCACCGGTGTCAGCGGCCGCGCCATGGAGCGGCTCGTGTCCTGGCGCTGGCCGGGCAACGTTCGCGAGTTGCGCAACGTGGTGGAGCGGACGGTCATCCTACTCGACCACCCGGTGATCGACGTGGGCGACCTGCCCTCCGAGCTGCGGGGAGAGGGGGGTGGCGCCACCGGCGCGGGCTGTCCCTTCATCCTCCCGGATGAGGGCGTCGACCTGGAGCAGGTGGACCGTGGCCTCACCGAGCAGGCCCTCCATCGCACCGGTGGCAACCAGTCGGCCGCCGCCCGGCTGCTGGGCATCAGCCGCTACGCCCTGCGCTACCGCATGGAGAAGTTCGACCTCAAGTAGCCGGGCCGGGCAACTCCACGAGGAAGGCCGCCCCCTTCAGGGGGCCGCTGGCCGCCGCGATGCTGCCACCCATCGCACCCACCAGCTTGCGGCAGATGGCGAGGCCGAGGCCGGTCCCCCGGGTGCGCGTGGTGAAGAAGGGCTGGAAGAGCTTCTCGGCCGCCTCCGGCGCGATGCCGGGGCCGTCGTCGCTCACGAGGATCCAGCCGTCGGCCACGGCGATGCGCACCTGGCCCTGCCCGCCGGTGGCCTGCGCCGCGTTGAGCACGAGGTTCAGCAGCACCTGGTGCACGAAGTTGGCGTCGGCGATGGCCCCGCCCGTCCCCTCCACCCGCAGCCGCAGCGCGGGGTGCTCGCGCGCCACCCCGTCGCACACCCCCCGGGCCGCCTCGGCAAGATCGAGCGCCACGGCCCTGGGCTGCACCGGGCGCGCGAAGTCGAGCAGGTCGGTGACGAGCGCGTCCAGGCGGCGCACTTGCTGCTCAACCTTGTCCATGACCGGCTTGCGACGGTCGTCCGGCGCCATGGAGCGAGAGAGCACCTGGATGGCGCCGGAGATCCCCGCGAGCGGGTTGCGCAGCTCGTGGGCCACGGCCGCCGACAGCGCCCCGAGGTGGGCCAGAGACTCGGCGCGCACCAGCCGCGCCTCGTTGGCGATGGCCTCGGTCAGCTCCTCCACGTGCACGAGCACGCGGGCGTGGGGATGATCGAGCGGCACCAGCGAGATGCGGAAGTTGCGCTCCACGCCGCCCACCCGGGCATCGACGCGCGTGAGCGCGATCTCGCGGCCCGTCCGCAGGGCGCGGTCCATCGCCTCCGGAAGCTCGCCCGCGCGCACCAGCGAGGCGGGGAGCGCCTCGTACCAGGGGCGGCCAATCACCTCCACGTCGCCGAAGACACGCACCGATGGGCGCGTGGCGGCGGAAACCCGTCCCGCGTCGTCGAGGATCAACACCGACACCGGCATGTGGGAGACGATGAGCTCCTGCAGGGTGCGCACCTCCCGGGCCTCGCGACGTTCCACGTAGGTGCCGGTCATGATCGCGAGGTCGAGGTCGCAGGCGCGGTGTACCGAGGTGCAGGTAGCGTGCGGCTCTCGCGCCGCGGCGACGATCTCGCACAGTTGCTCCCGCACCACGTTCATCGCGGTGATCATGTACCGGGACTCGAGGCCCACCTCGACGTGTACCCGGCCGATGCGCTCGCGCCGCTGGAAGTAGGCGTCGTCCCACGGGCCGTTGAGCAGCTCCTTCACCCACTGCCGGAGCGTCACCCGCAACCGCTCTACCTGCTTCTCGTCCTGGAACACCCGGGCGGCGCCGGGGAAGGCCATCGCCTTGGCGTAGAAGCGCTCGGTGATCTCGTCGAGCCGCGGCATGACGTGGGGCCACGCGGCCTGGAGCGCGCGCTCGTCGGCGGGGCCGAAACCGATCCAGGCCTTGAGCTCGGCGAAGGTGTCCATGGCGCCCCATTCGCCGACCGGGGCCCGCCGCGCAAGCGTGGGTTTTCACCCATCCCGCCTGGGCGTGGTTGCACGTACCGACGCGAAATGTCGGTCGTCTGGCCGATGTCGGGGCTGGCACGGGCCTTGCAACCACGGCGCGCGCACCGGAGCCCCGCTGGATGTCAAGCCACCGTACCGACTACGACGACGCCATCGTGCGGAAGTTCATCTCCGCGACCGTGCTGTGGGGCGCGGTGGGCATGCTCGTCGGGGCGATCATCGCCCTGCAGCTCGCCTACTGGCCGGCCAACCTCGGCCTCCCCTGGACCACCTTCGGTCGCCTCCGGCCGCTACACACCAACGCGGTGATCTTCGCCTTCGCCGGCAACTCGGTGTTCGCCGGCATCTACTGGTCGATGCAGCGCCTGTGCAAGGTGCGCATGTTCAACGACAGCCTGTCCAACTTCCACTTCTGGGGCTGGCAGGCGATCATCGTGTCGGCCGCAGTTACCCTGCCGCTGGGCCTGACCCAGGGCAAGGAGTACGCCGAGCTGATCTGGCCGATCGACCTCGCCATCGCGGTGGTGTGGGTGGCCTTCGCGGTCAACTTCTTCGGGACGATCGCGGTTCGCCGCGTCGAGCACCTCTACGTTTCGCTGTGGTTCTACATGAGCATGGTCATCACCATCACCATGCTCCACGTGGTCAACAGCCTCGCCTTGCCGGCCACGCTCACCCGCTCCTACCCTCTGTTCGCAGGCATCACGGACGCTCTCGTGCAGTGGTGGTACGGGCACAACGCGGTCGGCTTTCTCCTCACCACGCCCTTCCTCGGCTTGATGTACTACTTCCTGCCCCGCGCGGCCGATCGCCCGGTGTACAGCTACCGGCTGTCGATCATCCACTTCTGGGCGCTGGTGTTCCTGTACATCTGGGCCGGCCCCCACCACCTGCTCTACAGCGCGCTCCCCGACTGGGCGCAGACGCTCGGCATGGTGTTCTCGGTGGTGCTCATCGCGCCGAGCTGGGGCGGCATGCTCAACGGCCTGCTGACACTGCGCGGCGCCTGGGACCGGCTCCGTACCGACCCCGTCCTCAAGTTCTTCGTCGTCGGCATCACCTTCTACGGCATGTCCACCTTCGAGGGGCCGATGATGTCGATTCGCGCCGTCAACGCGCTGTCGCACTACACCGACTGGACGGTCGGCCACGTCCACAGCGGCGCCCTCGGTTGGGTGGGCATGGTCACCTTCGGCATGCTCTACTGGATGGTGCCCCGGGCCTGGAACAAGCCCTTGCACAGCCAGGACTGGGCTACCGCGCACTTCTGGCTCGCGACCATCGGCATCGTGTTGTACGTCGTCGCCATGTGGGTGGCCGGCGTTACCCAGGGCCTGATGTGGCGCTCGGTCACCGCCGACGGCCTGCTCGAGTACCCCAACTTCGTCGACACCGTGCTGCGACTGATGCCCCTCTACTGGATTCGCCTCCTCGGTGGGCTCTGCTACCTCGCGGGGACGCTCCTGATGGGGGTCAACTTCATCAAGACCGCCACCGGCTCCGCCACCACTTCCTCGGAGGGCCTCGCCCATGTCTGAACCGCTCCACCGGAAGATCCTCGAGCCCAACGCTCGATTGTTCGCCGCGCTCTCGACCGTGCTGGTGACCATCGGGGGCCTGGTGGAGATCGTCCCGCTGTACAGCAGCGCCCTCGGCCCCGAGCACATGGACGAGGTGGAGCCCTACACGCCGCTGGAACTGGCCGGACGCGACATCTACATCCGCGAGGGCTGCTACAACTGCCACTCGCAGATGATTCGCCCCATGCGCGCGGAGACGCTCCGCTACGGCCCCTGGACGCGCGCCGGCGAGTACCAGTGGGACCACCCCTTCCAGCTCGGCAGCCGCCGCATCGGACCCGACCTCCAGCGGGTGGGCGGGAAATACCCGGACGCGTGGCACTACCAGCACATGGAAAACCCGCGCGCCACCACCCCGGGCAGCGTGATGCCGCCCTACACGTGGCTCCTGGCCGACACCTACGACAAGGCCGACATCGTGGCCACCGTCGGCGCGATGACGACCCTCGGCGTGCCGTACGAGGCGAGCCCGGAGTCCTGGGTGGGCGAGGCCGTCGACACGCAGGCGCAACAGATCGTCGCCAAGCTCAAGGACGCGAAGATCGACACCGAGCCCGATCGCGAGATCGTGGCGCTCATCGCCTACCTGCAGTCGCTCGGCGTCGACGGGAAGAAGGCCGTCGCCGCCCGGGGAGGTGGCGCGTGATGGTGATCCGGGAAGCGGCCGCGCAGTCCACCACCCTCGGCTGGCTGCTCGGCGCCATGACCATCGTGTTCCTCGGCGTGTTCACCGCGTGGACCGCCTGGGCCTACAACCCTCGTCGCCGCGCCGCCCTCGACGCCGCCGCCCGCCTGCCGCTGGAGGAACAATGAGCAAGGACACCAACCAGATCCTCGGACATGGCGCCGATAACGACGGCATCGAGGAGTACGACAATCCGCTCCCCACCTGGTGGCTCGGGCTCTTCTACTTCACCATCGCCTGGGGCGTGGTGTACGCGGCCGAGTACCACTTCGTGTCGCAGCGCTCGCAATCCTCGGCCTACGACGCGGAGATCGCAGCCGCCACGGCGGCGATGCCGAGGAAGGCGGAGGTGGCCGTGGCCGCCGTCGCCCCCACGCCCGAGCTGGCGGCGGCCGGCAAGGCCATCTACGACGTCAACTGCGTGGGCTGCCACGGTCCCGAGCTCAAGGGCGGCGTCGGTCCCGACCTCACCGACGCCACGTGGATCCACGGCGGGAGCTACGCCAACATCGTCAAGACCGTGACCGACGGCGTACCGGACAAGGGGATGATCACCTGGGGCCCCATCCTCGGCCCCGAGAAGGTGGCACAGGTCTCCGCCTACGTGCATGGTGCCGGTGGCGGGCAGTAGCGCGTGATCCTCCCGACCGCCCGCACCTGGGTGTACCCTCTGTCGGTAAACGGCCGATACCAGCGTATCCACCGTGTGACCGGGGCCCTGTTGCAGGCGGTGCTGTTCGTGACCCCCTGGATCGACGTGGGCGGCCATCCCGCATTCCAGGTCGATATCGCGGGACGGCGCCTCTACGCCTTCGGCGCGGTGTTCACCCCGGCCGACAACCTGCTCCTGGTGCTCATCGGCCTCGCCGCGGCGTTCTCGCTGTTCCTGTTCACCGCCGTTTTCGGCCGCCTCTGGTGTGGCTACGCCTGCCCGCAGACCGTGTTCCTCGAGGAGTGGATTCGCCCCGTCGAGAACTTCATCGAGGGCGATCGCGGCAGGCGCATGGCCCGCGACCGGGGACCGTGGAACGCCGACAAGACGGGGAGAAAGCTGGCGAAGTGGTCGGCCTACCTGCTGATGTCCTTCGTCGTGGCCATGACATTCGTGAGCTGGTTCTCCGGGGCGGGCGTCCTGTGGACGGGGGGCTCGGGCAGCGTCGCCTACGGCATGGTGAGCTTCTTCACCGCGCTCATGTTCTGGGACTTCGCCTGGTTCCGCGAGCAGTTCTGCAACTACCTCTGCCCCTACGCCCGCATCCAGGGCGTGCTGTGCGACGACCACAGCCTCGTGGTGGCCTACGACGATCGGCGGGGCGAGCCCCGGGGGAAAGACAGCCCCGGCGCGTGTATCGATTGCCTCAAGTGCGTGGCGGTGTGCCCGCAGGGCATCGACATCCGCGACGGTTTCCAGCTCGAGTGTGTCACCTGCGCGCGCTGCGTGGATGCCTGCGCCGCCGTGATGGCCAAGCGGGGCGAGCCCTCGCTGGTGAACTACGCCACGCTCTCCGGCCAGCCCCGGACGGTGCGCGCCCGGACGGTAGTCTACGCCTCGCTCATCGGCATCGTCAGCGTGGCCTTCGTGGGCGTGCTCGCCGGTCGCCACGAGGCGGACGGCTATATCAGTCGCAGCCCCGGCTCGCTGTACACCGTCGACGCCGACGGCTGGATTCGCAACACCTACCTCCTTCGCCTCACCAGCCACGAGAACGAACCGGACCAGTGGCAGGTCGAGATCGAGGGGCTTCCTGCTGTCGCCGAGGTCTCCGCGCCGTCCATCGCGCTCGACCCCGCCGCGACCACCACCGTGCCCGTCGTCGTGCGGGTGCCTCCGGGTCACCTCATCGAGCGCAGCACCCCGCTGCGCGTTCGGGTGCACTCGCACGACGACGAGCTTTGGATGGACACTTCTTTCCTCAGCGAGGGCACCTGAGATGCGCTGGCCCATCGGCATCGCCATCGCGCTCGCCATCGTCGTGGCGGTGAACTTCGCCGTGGCCTACCTCGCGATGAGCGGGGCCGACACGCTCGACCCGTCCTACGCGACCGAGGCACGATGAGGCCCACGCCGTCGGCCTCGCAGGCCTGCCCGCATTGCGGGACGGCGACCGAGGACGGCGACTTCTGTTGCGTGGGCTGCGAGGCGGCGGCGGCGCTGCTGTCCGAGGCCGGACTCGACCGCTACTACGCCGAGCGCACGAGCTTCGCGCCACGCCCGGGGGACCGCTCCCTCGTCGACCTGCCGGTGCTGCCTCTCCCCGACGGCACCTGCGAGCTGCGTTTCGCCATCGATGGACTGACCTGCGCCTCGTGCACCTGGGTGGCCGAGACGCTCATCGCGCGGGTGCCGGGGGTGGACAGCGCGCACGTGAGCTACGGCTCCGGCACCGCGAAGGTGCGCTTCGATCCTGCGCAGGTAAGCCCGGCGGCCCTGGTGTCGCCCATTCGAGCGGTGGGTTGGACGGTGCGCGCCCTGGCCGCGCCTCGAGCGGACGACCGGACCATGCTGCTCCGCCTCGGCGTGGCCGCCTTCGCCGCGATGAACGTGATGATGATCTCGGCCGGGGTGTACGCCGGCTGGCTGAGCGGCATGGATCCCCACTGGCAGAAACTCTTCGCCTGGTCGTCGGTGCTCATCGCCACGCCGGTGGCCACCTGGAGCGCCCTCCCCTTCTACCGGGCCGCCATCGCCGCGATCCGCGTGCGGCGCGCCCACGTGGACATCCCGGTGAGCCTCGGCGTGCTGGTGATGTACGCCCATGGCCTGTGGGCGGCGATCGCCGGTCGCGAGGGCTACCTCGACTCCCTCGGCATGCTGGTGACGCTGCTGCTCGCGGCGAGGGTGGCCGAGCAGCGAGGCCGTCGCTCGGCGTCCGAGGCCGCCCGGGCCATCGGCGCGCTCGCGCCCGCGCGGGCCCGCCGCATCGGCGAGGGCAAGGTGGAGGAACTTCCCGCCTCGGCCCTTCGCGCGGGCGACCGGGTGACGGTGGCGCACGGCGAGGAGATCGCCGCCGACGGCGTGGTGGAGGAGGGCGACGCGCGCGTGCAGATGTCGCTGTTGACGGGCGAGTCCACGCCGCGCGAGGTGCGCCCCGGCGACGAGGTGGTGGCGGGCGCCCTGGTGGTCGACGGCAACCTGGTGGTGCGGGTGCGCGCCGTGGGCGCGGAGTCGCTGGTGGGGCGCATGGCGCAGCGGCTGTCCGAGGCGCTCGACCGGCCCGTGCCGCCCACGCTGGCCGACCAGATCGCCCCCGCCTTCACCGCCGGTACCTTGCTCGTCGCCACTGTCAGCTTCGCGGGGTGGACCCTGGCGCGGGGGGTCGACGAGGGCGTGGCGGTGGCGGTGGCGGTGCTGGTGGTGGCC
>Ga0194120_10004646_pt1 | contig 20941 bp, 10 predicted proteins | sample TA2MahCa65mmetaG_FD_148642 | JGI IMG/M metagenome (GOLD analysis project Ga0194120, IMG submission 148642) | Freshwater microbial communities from Lake Tanganyika, Tanzania - TA2015019 Mahale Deep Cast 65m | ecosystem: Environmental > Aquatic > Freshwater > Lake | place: Tanzania: Lake... | reverse complement strand
GGACGCCGTCCCCCGAAGGCGAGGCGACCGACGGACAATCCGAAACCGCCGCCGACAGCGCCGGCCCCGCCGCGGGCGACGTCGCCCCGGGTGATGTCGGCCCAAGCCCCTGGCCGCCCGTCGACCAGTGGGGCCCCTACACCATCGGCACCCGCGTCAAGAACTGGGTGGACCCGGCGCGCGGCAACCGGCCGGTGACCACCCGCCTCTGGTACCCGGTGGTCGAGAAGGGTGGCGACAAAGCGACCTATTTCGACGCGATCCTCCTCAAGGTGCAGGGCAAGGCGCTGGACAAAGGCACCGCCGACAAGGCCAAAGGGCCGTTTCCCGTCGTGCTGTTCTCGCACGGGTTCAAGGGCATCAACTGGCAGAGCTACGACTACACGGAGTACCTGGCCAGCCACGGCTATGTCGTCGCCGCGCCCGACCACGCCGGCAACACCCTGTTCGACGTCAGCGTCAGCAAGGAGACTGAGAGCAAGTCCGCCTTGGAGCGCCCGATCGACGTGCGCTTTGCCTACGATGAACTGGTCAAGCTCAACGGACCCGGCGGCGGCGATTTCGAGGGTCTGCTCGATCTCGGCAAGGTGGCAGTGACGGGGCATTCGTTTGGCGGCTACACCGCGCTCGTGGTCGCCGGGGCCACGGTCGACGTCGACGCCGCAAAAGCCGGCTGCAAGAGCGCAAGCAACATGCTGTGCAAGGGCGGCTACATGAACTACTGGCCCGACGGCACCACGCTCAAGATCCCCAAGCCCATCCCGGCGCTCAAGACCGCGCTGTGCCTTGCGCCCGGCTTCCACGTTGCGTTCGGCAAGGCAGGTCTGCAGGGCGTCAACGTGCCCACCGTGCTTTTCGGCGGCACGCTCGACGGCACCACGCCCGTCGACAGCGACATTGCGCCCCTCTACGCCGACCTGCCGTCGCCCAAGGGCAAAGTGGTCATCACCGGCGCCGGCCACATGAGCTACACCAACGTCTGCAGCCTGCCGCCCGCACAGTTCGTCGCGGAGCTCAAGGACATGTGCTTCAAGCCCGGCATGATCGACGGCGCCAAGGCCTTCGCGCTGACCAACGCGTTCGCGGTGGCGTGGCTCAACCGCTGGGTCAAGGGCGACTTGGCGCAGAACAAGGCGTTGCAAAGCGAACTGCCGGCCAAATTCGCCGCCGCGGCCACCGCGTTTGAGGGACTGTAGCGCCAACCAAGCTACAAGTTGTCGAGGTCGAAAAGCCGCACAATCACGCTGCCCCGGCCCCAGTTCTGCGTGCCCGGCACCCGCACCTCGGCGACCAGTTCGATCCATTGACCACAGTAGGGGCCGGCCACGTTCTTCTCGAACGCCACCGGCACGCCCGGCACGTTGGCGCGGGCATTGGTCCACCATCCAGGCTTGCTCGGATCCGCGGTGGCAATCGCCTTGGAGGTGCCGGCGAGTTCCGTCGCCACGGGCTTGCAGTCCAGGTTGCTGTGTCCCGCGATTTCGAGGGTGATTTTCGGCGGCGTGCCGGGGGGCAGCTTGACGCGCGCGGCCGCCCAAACGTGGATGCCGCCCTGCACGCCTTCGACGATGGGCGCCCACTGGCCCTCGACGTAGGGCACGAACGCCCCGGTGTCCACGTCGCCCGCGCCGAGTTCGAAAAGCAGCGTGGGCGGTCCAGGCGCCTTGCCGTCGGGCGTGTCCCAGATCAGGCCCGTCGTCGTTTCGGCACACTTGGCCGGCAGCGGCCCGACCGGGAACTGGACCTCGGGCGCCGGCTGGCACTTGTGGAAGCAGGCAGGTGGCGGAGCCGAATTCGGGCAAGGTAGCGGTTTCTTGGAGGGTTTCGAGGCATCCTGGGCAGCATCGCCAGTCGCCGCGACTTCCGCCCCCATGGCGATTTCCGCAGCCATGTCGGCCACGCCGCCTGCGTCGGGCGCAGCCGCGCCTTGCGCCCCGCACCCGGCCAGCGCCAGGCCCAGGATCGACGCGGGCCTCACTGCACCACCGCGACGGCCGAGTAGCCAAAGCGCCCGTAGGGCATCGGCGGCCCTGCGGTCTTCCACGCGGCGGCGCCGTGGGTCAGGACGAACGTGCCCGCCTCGGCGAGCAGGTACAGCCCATCCGGCGCTTCGACCAGGCGCCCCGGCGGCATCGGCGGGCCGAGCGACCACATCTTGCCATCCCAGACCTGGGCACGGCACTGCAAGCCTGTGTTGCCGGGCTCGCACGCAGGGCACGCGGTCGTCGGCGACACCTCGTCGCTGGCCACCACCCAAGTCTCGTCGCTGCCCGGTCGCTGAACGACCTGTGCCGGCGCGGCCTCCGGGCACGGCCAGCCGACGTCCTCGACTTGCGGCGCGGCATCGCCGGGCAGGAGCCGCCAAGTCTGCTTCGCAGCAAAAAGCAGCAGACCTTTGCCGTAAGGTGCAGCCGGCAACCCAGGCCAGTGCAAGCCCTTGAATGCGTCGGCCAATGCCTTGGGCGCCGGCCCCTTGGCCATGGTCACGGTCTGGTCCTTGGCCAGATCGACCCAGCCAAACAGTTCCGCGTCCTTGGGGTCGGTCACGGTCTTGGCGCGCAACCCCCCGAGCAGCCAGAGGCGATCGCCCTGCAAGCGGCCGATGGCGCCGACGCGCGGGTGTGACCAGCCCCACGGGCTCGACCACACACCCGTCGCGAGGTCCAGGCGGCGCAGCGCCCGACAGCCGACCTCGGCCTTGAGTTGCGTGGGCAGGATCAGCGCCTCGTCACAGGTCGGGAAGAAAACGTCCCAGTACTCGACGGCCTGGTAGCCGCCGCCTGTCTCGCCGCCGAGCACCCACAGTGCCCCACCATGGTAGGCGACCACGGGCTGGATGCGGAACTCGGGCAGGTAGGCCACAGTGGTTTCCCACGCCCCGTCTCCGCTGCGAAAGCGCTGGATGCGCGCCGCATCGGCGGCACCGGTCGGCGGCGGCGGAAAGGCGGTGACCTCGCCCCCGACGATGTAGATCTGCGTTTGTGGTTTGACGTGAAACGTCCGGACCCCGCACAGCCCTGAGGGCATGGTGCAGGTCACGGTGCAGGCACCGAGCCCCACGCGCCGCACGGTGCCGCGCTGATCGCCGAGCGTGCACACGTTGCTGGGCCCAGCCTGCCAGGCGCAGAGCGCGTCCAGGGTCTCGCCCGCACTTACGGCATGGAGCTGGGTCAAAAGCGGCGGAGCAGCCAGGGCTGTATGTTCACTGTGCAGTTCCAGCCACGGCTCGGCGCAACTGGGCGTCGACGAGGTCGCGAGGATGTCGGCGGGCGCGGCGTCGCTCCAGGCCGATCGGCTGGCGTCGGCCGCCAAGCACCCGCAGTCGACCGTCGGCGGTGCGGGCGCAGCAGAACACCCGGCGACCAGCGCACCAAGGGCGATCTTCCGAATGAACGTCACCCGGGCTGGCACATGTTGGTCGGGGTGTGCTTGCAGCCGCCCTGTGGCGTACAACTGTCGATGGTGAAGGGGTTCTTGTCGTCGCACGACAGCGGGGCGCCCTGGCATGTGCCGTTGGTGCACTGATCACAGGTGGCGGCGGGGTCCAGCCAGTTCAAGTCGAGGTTGAAGTCGCCCTGCCCGCTCCACGTGCCGTTGGGCGCCTTGTGCGTGTAATGGAACCACGAAGAGGCCCCGAAGTTCAAGCTCTTGCCGTTGGCGCCGATGCCGATTTGGAACGGGTACATGCTGCCCGCCGGGGCCTGGGTCAAGGACGCCACGTCGTCGGGGTTGCTGGCGCGCTTGATCGTGGCTTGACCTGGAATCATGTCGAAATACAGCCAGGTGTCGGTCAGCGCCTTGGGCTGATAGCCATCCTTGAGTTCCTTCTTGGGCCCACCCGACCCCTGCCCGGCGACACCCTTGCCGCGGTAGTTGAACCACACGTCGGCGAACCACTTGTCGCCGACATTGCAGCCGCCGCCACCCTGGAAGATCGTGGCGTGGCCATGCAGGTGACCCTTGCTGCCGTCGCTGGACAGGTCAAAACGCGCGTCGGGATCGAAGGTCATGCGCACCATGGCGCCAGCGCAGAAGCCCGGCAGGTGGATGGCGTGACCGCCGCCGGCCCAGCCGACGTTGGGGTTGGTGTCGGCCTTGGTCACCTGCCACTGCTTGGCCACCCCTGCCGGCAAGCACGCGCCCGTACAGGCGTTACCGTCGTTGCAGGGCGTGCCGTCGCCGCCCTTGAAGACGCATGCCCCGGTCTTGGCGTCGCAGGTGTCGGTCGTGCATGCGTTGCCGTCGTTGCAAACCTTGGCCGTGCCGCCCGTGCAAGCACCGCCCTTGCAGACGTCGCCGCTCGTGCATGCCGACCCGTCGTCGCAGGGCACCACCTGGTTCCAACTGGCGTCGAGGCGGTACAGCAGGCCGGCCGGGTTGATGAGCGGGTTGCCTCCGGGCATCGCCCAGTTCTTGACGATGCACTGCAGCGTGTTCTGGCCGGCCTTGAGCGCCCCGTCGAGCTTCCAGGTGTCCTTGCTGGACTCGAAATAGTTGAACTCCGTTGCGTCCTGGCCGACCACAGCGCCGTTGAGGGTACAGACGTAGCTGTTGTCGGCGCCGACGACCAGCGATCCGCCGAGGCCCGTCGCACCCGGCGGCAGGTCGAATGTGCGCACGAAGGTCACGACCGTCTCACCGACGGGGTTGGCGACGTGGTAGCTGTTCCAGATCCAGGTGGCGCCGGGGATGCTCACCGTCCAACTCTTGTGCTGGTCCCACGTCGGCACCGCAGCGGCGCCGTTGGCCAGGGTCTTGGAGTCGCTGTAGAGGGTCAAGCTGCCCGCGGCACTGGAGATGGGCTTGGCCCAGCAGCCAGCGTCCGGGTCGCACCCGTCGCTCGTGCATGGGTTGCCGTCGTCGCACAGGGCCTTGACCTTGCCTTTGCACGCGCCGGCCTGGCAGGCGTCGTCCAGCGTGCAGGCATTGCCGTCGCTGCACGGCTTGCCATCGGCAGGGCTGGCCACGCAGCCCTTGGCCTTGTCGCATGCGTCTGCAGTGCACGGATTGCCGTCGTCGCACGCCGTCCACTTCAAGCCAGCGCACTTGCCGCCCTTGCACATCGAGTCGGCGCTGCACGCGTCGCCGTCGTCGCACTTGATGCCGTCGTTGGGCGGGAAGACGCAACCGCCCTTGGCGTCGCAGAAGTCGCTGGTGCAATCACTGCCGTCGTCGCACACGATGGCCTTGGGGCCGACGCACAGGCCGTTCTTGCAGGTGTCGCCGACCGTGCAGGCGCTGCCGTCGTTGCAGGCGCCGCCGTCGATGGGGCCGTGCGTGCAGCCCTTGGCCAGGTCGCAGGCGTCCTTGGTGCAAGGGTTGCCGTCGTCGCAGGCATTGCCCATGCCGGGCGCGCACTTGCCTGCCTTGCAACTGTCGCCGACGGTGCACTTGTTGCCGTCGTCGCACGCCTTGCCGTCGGCGGGCTTGGCGCCACAGCCGTTCTTGGGATCGCAAAGGTCCGCCGTGCAGGCATTGCCGTCGTCGCACACCTTGGGCTGGCCCGCGGTGCAGGCGCCCGCCTTGCACTTGTCGGCCTGCGTGCACGCGTCGCCGTCGTCGCAGCCGATGCCGTCGCCGTTCTTGGTGACGCAGCCGCCTTGGGCATTGCAGGTGTCGATGGTGCACGGGTTGCCGTCGTTGCACTTGACCGGCGCGCTGCCCTGGCACTTGCCCCCCTTGCACGTGTCGGTCGCGGTGCATGCGTCGCCGTCGTCGCACGGCTTGCCGACGTAGTCGACGGCCACGCATCCCGTCTTGGCGTCGCAGCCGTCCTGGGTGCACGGGTTCTTGTCGTCGCAGGCAATGGGCGAACCGCCCGCGCACTTACCCGCCTTGCACACTTCGCCCGCGGTGCAGACCGTGCCGTCGCTGCATCCCGCGCCGTCGAGGCTGGCGAAAATACAGCCCTTGTCGCTGTCGCAGGTGTCGCTGGTGCAGGGATTGTTGTCGTTGCACACCACCGGCGCGCCCGATTTGCAGGCGCCGCCTTTGCACAGGTCGAGGCCGGTGCAGTCGGTGCCGTCGTAGCAGGTCGCGCCGTCGAGGAAGAGGTGCTTGCAGCCGACCTTGGGATCGCACTGGTCCGCCGTGCACACGTTGCTGTCGTTGCAGTTCAAGGGCTTGCCGGCGACACATGCGCCGTTCTGACAACTGTCGCCCGCGGTGCACGCATCGTCATCGGTGCACGCCTGGCCGCTGATGGGCAGGAGCGCGCAGCCCTTGGCCGGATCGCACAAGTCCTTGGTACACACATTGTCGTCGGCACATGCCAGCTCAGCGCCGCCCTTGCACAGCCCGCCCGCGCAGGCGTCGTCCACGGTGCACGCCGAACCGTCATCGCACGGCGCGCCATTCTGCGGCAGGTTCTGGCAACCGGCCTTGTAGTCGCACTGGTCGAGCGTGCACGGATTGGTGTCGCCGCACTCGACGAGCGGCCCTGGCTTGCAGACGCCGGACGTGCACAGGTCTCCAGCGGTGCACGCATTGCCGTCGTTGCACGGGCCGTCAGGCAGTTGCAGGTGGTAGCAACCCATCAGGGCGTCGCAGCCATCCTGGGTACACGGGTTGTTGTCGTCGCACTCGCTGGACTTGCCCGCTTTGCACTTGCCGCCCTTGCACGCGTCGCCGACGGTGCAGGCGTCGCCGTCGTCGCATGCCTTGTCAGCCAAGCCGTAGGCGCACCCAAACGCCGGGTCACAGCCATCGAGCGTGCACGGGTTGTCGTCGCCGCACTGCACCGCCGTGCCCGAGGCGCACTCGCCGGCCTTGCAGTGGTCGCCCTTGGTGCATGCGTCGCCGTCGTCGCATGGGCCCTGGACATTGTCGTGGACGCAGCCGGCGCCCTGCTTGCAATCGTCATACGTGCACGGGTTGCCGTCGTCGCACTGGGCCAGTTTCTTCTTCTTGCCGACGCATTTGCCCTCGACGCATTGGTCGTCCGTGGTGCAGGCAATGCCGTCGTCGCAGGGGCCGAACGTGGTCTCGGTGTGGACGCACTGGCCTTGCGCGCACGCGTCGATGGTGCACGGATTGCCGTCGTCGCAGGTCAGCACCTTGCCCGGCTTGCACTGGCCTGCCTGGCACACGTCGCAGCCGGTCGGTGGCTTGGGCTCGGCGTCGACGTTGATATCGCCGTGGCCCTTGAGTTCGCCGTCGGGCGTGGTCTTGACCCAGTTGAGCCAGGCGCTCGAACTGAACGCCAGGGTCTTGCCGTTGGCGGCCTTGCCCATTTGGAAGGGAAACACCGAGTTGGCCGGCTTCTGGGTCAGCGCCACCTTGCCGGCACCGCCGACCTGCGCCATCGACGCCGCGGTGATGTCGAAGTAGTGCCAAGTGTCGGTGATCGCCTTGGGCACCACCCAACCGTCGTCGAGCTTGGGGCCGCCGCTGCCTTCACCTGCCGCGCCCTGACCGCGGTACTTGAGCGTCATCTGCACGGACCATTTCTCACCGATCGTGCCGGGGCCGTCACCCAAGTGGTAGACCTCTGCTTGGGCGGTGATGGTGGCGGAGCCGTCCAGCATCCAGAGCAGTTGGGCGCCGGGCGCGAAGGTGAAGCGGACGACATGCTTGCTGACGCCGTCGAAGAAGCCGGGCATCCACAGGGCGTTGCAGCCAACCGCCTCTTGTTCCGGGCAGTTGGCCGCTGCGGACAGCGCATACGTCTTGACCACACCGGCCGGCAGCGCGCAGCCCGTGCAGGCGTCGCCGTCGCTGCAGGTGGTGTTGTCGGGCGCAGGGGTGTGGACGCAGCCGCTCGCCGCGTCGCAGGTGTCAGCGGTACACCACTTGCCGTCGTCGCAGTCGGGCACCGGGCCGTTGACGCAGTCGCCCTTTTCGCACTTCTCGGTGCCGTTGCAGGCGTCGCCGTCGTCGCAGTTTTCGATGAAGCCCTCGTCGGTCTGGCCGTCGCAATCGTCGTCGACGCCATTGCACCGTTCGGGGGCGGGGTCGCATTCGGCCGGGTCGTCGTCGCTGCCGTTGAACTTCTTGGGCGCGCAGTACTTGCCGCTGTCCGGCACCTGCTGGCACTTCCACCCCTTTTGGCAATCGCCGTCGGCCTTGCACGGCACGGCGTCCATGCCGCCCGGTGCGCCGCCGTCGCCGCCTTTGCCGAAGTTGTCACATGCGACGACGGTTACGGCCGTCGTCCACAGCAAGGCCAGCGCCACAGCCGCCATCGGGTGGGCGCGGCGATCGGTGCGTTCGGTCGCTTTGGGGGCCACGTTGCCTCCTCGGTCCGCACCAAGAGAGGTGCAGCCACCATGCACATTGGCGGCAAGCGCCCGCGCAGGAAACGGCCGCGCAAAAAATCGACCCGTTGTGCGGAATCGGGGTGGGGTGTAAACTCCCCTGTATGTCGAAGACGGCATACTTAGTTCGACCTGGCCCCGTCGGACGGAGGAGCAGCATGGGCCAGCCGGACAGCGCCCGCCTATTTACACCCGCCCGGCGCGGCGCTAGGGTTGCCCTCCCCTCGACCGCCCCCGCCCGGCCCGCCGATGAAGCTGCAGCCCATCACGCCCGACCTCGTGCCCAAGCTTGTGCAAGCCTTTGGGCAGCACCCGCTGCTGCGCCTGTGCGACGCGCGGACGCTCAGCGACCTCGCCACGCAGTCGGTGCTCGCGCATTTCATGGACAACGAGCCCATCTATGCCCAGGGCGACAGGGCCGACGCGTGGCTCATCGTGTTGCGTGGCACAGCGGCGGTGCGCGTGACGCCCGAGGGCATGACCGATGCTTTCGACGTCGACCGGGCAAAGCCCGTGGACATGGTCGGCGATTTCGATGCGCTGATGGGCATCCCGCGCCGCCTGTCGGTGATCGCACTCGAACAGGTGCTCGCACTGCAGGCGCCGGTGGCGATGCTCCACGAGCTTTTCCAGCGCTCGGCCGCTTTTGGCCTCGCCTACGCTCAACAGGTCGGCGCGAAGTTCCTGCAAGAGGCGCGCCGGGTGCCGCTGCCCTATTACGACGTCGCCAAGTCGCCGATGACCTCCGAGGTGGTCAACCTGCTGCCGCCGCAGTTCATCGATCGCCAGCGCGTGATCCCTGTGGCGTCGCAGGGCAACCGGCTGCTGCTCGGCTGCGTGGACGAGTTGACCGCCCATGTGATGTCGAGCGCCCGCGACTACCTGCCCGGCGTCGAACTCATCCCGGTGCGCATCGACGGCGCGGCGTTCAACTACGCCATGCAGAACTTGGTCAGTTTCGAGTCCAAAACCGAGGAGCCTGCCACCGGCCAGGGCGGAGCGAAAGCGTCGGGCGTGATGCCGTCCGCGCCTGCCTCGACCAAGAAGTACGTGGCCCCCAAGCTCGATCCGCTGCTCAAGCGCATGGTCGCCGAGGGCGCGAGCGACCTGCACCTGTCGGGCAACCACCGGCCGCGCTGGCGCATCGACGGCGAGATGCGCGAGATCGCCGACGCCAAGGTACTGACCGAGACGCAGGTCTACGAGATCATCGAATCCGGTATGCCCGAGCGCAACCGCAAGCAGTTCCTCGAGGAGAACGACTCGGACTTTGCGTACGCCGTCCCCGACGTGGCGCGCTTTCGCTGCAACGTCTTTCGCGATCACAACGGCATCGGCTCGGTCATGCGTGTCATCCCGTCCAAGATTCTGACGTTGGAGCAACTGGGCCTGCCAGAGGGCGTGCGCCGCATGTGCGACAACCCAAAAGGTCTTGTGCTGGTCACCGGTCCGACTGGCTCGGGCAAGTCCACCACGCTCGCGGCGATGATCGACTACATCAACCGCAACCGCCGCAGCCACATCATCACATTGGAAGACCCTATCGAGTTCGTGCACAAGTCGCAGCGCAGCCTGGTGAACCAACGCGAAGTCGGGCCGCACACCCAGAGCTTTGGCCGGGCCCTGCGCGCCGCGTTGCGCGAGGACCCCGACATCGTGCTTGTCGGCGAAATGCGCGACAAGGAGACCATTGCGCTCGCGCTGGAAACCGCAAACACCGGCCACCTGGTGTTCGGCACCCTGCACACCTCCACTGCGATTTCGACCGTGGATCGGATCATCGACGTATTCCCGCCCGAACAGCAGGCCCAGATTCGCACGGTGGTGGCGGAGGTGATCAAGGGCGTGGTGTCGCAGACACTGCTGCGGCGCAAAGGCGGCGGGCGCATCGCCGCGCTGGAGGTCCTCATCGGGTCGCACGCCGTCTCCAACCTCATCCGCGAGGGCAAGAACCACCAGATCTTCAACATCATGCTCACGGCCAAGAACCAGGGCAACCAGATGCTGAACGACCAACTCGAGGCCCTGGTGCGCGACGGCAAGGCCGAGTACGACGAGGCGCTGATGAAGGCCCTGGACAAGCCGGAACTGGCAAAGCGCTTTGGCAAGGAATACTTCGAGAAATAGACGGATTCTACCCACATGAGTCTATCGTTGCATCGCGATCCATGCGCAAATGCCTGGTTCCTGAAAGCATGGTTCGCGGCGTTCGCCCTGCTGATCGGGCAGACCGCCCTGCCGCGCCCGGCCCTGGCTGCGGGCGATGCCGGACGCTACTTGCACAAGAAGGGCAGCCTCGCGCTCAAGGACGCTGTGCAAACCGAATTGGCCGCGGCCAGGAAAGCCAGCCAGGGCGTCGTGTTGATGTTCACCAGCGACTGGTGTTCTCCCTGCAAGGCCATCAAGGAGTTCGTCAAGGGTTCCGCGGTGGTCCGCAAGGCGCTTGCCAGGGGCCGCTTGCTGTACATCGACGTGGACGAGTGGCGCGGGCCGGCGCAGTCGCTCATTGCGGGCGTGGACGCCAGCAAGCTGCCGACCCTGGTGCGCCTCGACCCAGACTGGAAGGTGCTGCAGACCTGCTTTGGCAGCGAGCTTGGGCTCTTGCACGAGGACGCCATCGCCCACAACCTCGGCCGCCTGGTCGACGGCAAGCCCATCGAGAAACCCTTCTACGACGGCAAGGCGGATCTCGAACGCGAGTTCATCCTCAAGCAGTCGGAAGCCCAGACCGCCAAGACCAAAGGGGTGCCCATGCTGGAGGCCAAGGCCAAGGGTGGCGCGGCCGATCGCACTGTCCGCCTGGTGATCCGCAACCACGACGGCCCGCGCCGCTGGTACTTGGTGCCCGCGCGCCTGGACGGGCCGCTGAGCGAGCACCCGAGCGTGCGGCAGTGGTGGCGGGTGCGCTGGACCGAACACGTGCGCGCCGACTACCTGCGACTGGTCGGTTCGCCGGAGTTCTACGCGGTTCCGGTTGCCGGCTACGGATCGGTCGAGATCGACGATTTGCCGATGCCTGGGTCCTCCAAGGATGGAAAGTTAGTTATCTTCGAGTTGGACTACCTCAAGTTCGATGGTCAGGATCAGCAGTTCCAGACTAAACTTCCGTATTCATTGAAGATTGCTCACTTTGGCCAACAGGCGGTCGCCGGCCAGGGCGAACACCCCAAGGTCGAACTGCGGGTGCGCGCACGCCACACGGCCGTGGTCAAGTAGGCGATGGCGCTGCTGCCCTGGTGGGCGCGTCCTTGGTCCCGCTGCGAGGTGCTGCCCCGGCGCCGCAATAGCCGGCGGCTATGCCCCTTGCTCCAGCCTGGCCAGGCGTCTCGGGCGGCGCTGTCCCTGGCGTGCGCAGGCGGCATCACCCTCTCGCTGCCGGCCCACGCCGATCCCCCTGCGGTCCGCGCACAGCCGCGCACGGCCGCACTGGTGCTCGATGGTCGCCTGGACGAAGCGGTCTGGACCGCGGCAGCGGCGACCGGGGGATTCGTCGAACGCAAGCCATCTCTTGGCGCCACACCGGCCGACGCGACTCGGTTCGTGGTGCTCGCGGACCGCGCTGCGCTGTGGGTGGGCGTGTGGTGCGACGACGCCGACCCCGGGGCCATTCGCGCGCGCACCACCGCTCGCGACACCTTCGCGCTGTTCGCCGATGACGCCATCAGCCTCAAGATCGACGCGGCGCGCGATCGGCGCACCACCCACGGCTTTGCCCTCAACCCGGCCGGGGCGCGCCTCGACTACCGCGGCGTGGACGAAGCCGAGATGCGGGTCGAGGCCGACGCGGTGTGGCAAGGAGCGGCGGCGCGGACGCCGACCGGCTGGACCGCTGAATTCCGCGTACCCTGGGCGAGTTTGGGCCTGGACCCGCACGCGTTGCCCGACGAGATCGGCTTGAACTTCAGTCGCGACCACAGCCGCCGCAACGCCACCTATGACTGGGCGCTGATGCCGCCGCCTTACTCGGCGATTTCGGCGAGCCTATATGGGCGCGCCACGCATCTGGTCGAAGCGACTGCGTTGGCCGCCGCAGCCACGGCGGTGGACGCGCCCGCCGAGGCCACCCACAGCCAACAGGCGGCCGCAGCGCTGCGCGAGCAGGCTTGGATGGTAGTGCCGTACCTGCTGGCCGGAGCCGACCACCGCCCTGGGGACGGCGCCATCCCGCGTTGGAACGCCGGGGTCGACTGGAACGGACCGCTGTGGGCGCGGGCGCGCGGCCAGGCCACGGTCAACACCGACTTTGCCCAGGTGGACCTCGACAACCGCGTGGTCAACCTGACGCGGTTCAGCCTTCTCATGCCCGAGAAGCGTGACTTCTTCAACAAAGACGTGGACCTCTACGCAGTAGGACGCCCGCGGGCGCTGCAGCTTTTCTACAGCCGAACCATCGGCCTGTCGCCCGGCGGCGGCGTCGTGCCCATCCTCGCCGGACTCAAGCTGGCGGGCCAGGCCGGTGACCGCGTTCGATATGCCGGATTGGAGGTCGCGACCGGCACCCCGCGCCATCCGCAGGCGGCGATGGGTGCGCTGCGCGGCGTCGCGGACCTCGGCGGCGGGAGCAAGCTGGGCGCCATGCTGACCCACCGCGTCGGCGACGGTCCGACCAACCTCGCCGGTGGCGTCGACGGCACCCTGCGTGCCGCAGATTCGCGATTGCTCGGCGAGGCCTACGCGTTCGGCAGCAGCGACGACGGCAAGGTCGCGACCGCTGGCGGCGTCGATCTGCAATGGCGCGGACTGCTGGTGCGACCCAAGGTGAACTACCACTTTGCACAGACGGCGTTCCGACCCGGTGTGGGGTTTGCGCAGCGCACCGGAATGCACGACGGCAGCGCGTCGTTGGCCATGGAACCGCGCATTGGCCGGTGGGGCCTAGAGAAGTTGAACTGTGGGACCAGGCTGCGCGGCATCGCCGCCGTGGACGCCGACCGGCTGCTCGACCGCAGTTGGGGCGCCGATTGCGCCCTGGTGTGGAACAGCGGGTGGTCGCTCAACGCCGCAGGCGAGCTTGCGTCGGTCACCGCGCTGCAGCCTTTCACTTTCGGACCTGATTTGGCCGTGGCGGCCGGTGGCTACGCGTCCAGCGGCGGCGGCGTCGAGTTCTCGAGCCCCGAGGTCAACCGGGTAGTCTTCGGCTTTGGCGCTGGGCGCGGGCGCCTCTTCGGCGGCACCGACACCGGCGCGGGTGGCGCACTGACCGTGCGGGCGAGCGAGACGCTGCGCCTCGAAGTCGGCGGCGAGTGGCACCGCGTGGACCGCCCTGTGGCAGCCGACGGATTCCACTCGCTGGTCGTCAACGCGCGCCTCGCGGTCGGCCTGTCGCCGGACCTGAATCTCGACGGCTACGGCGGCTACGACCACCTGCGGCGGCAGCTCATCGCACAGGCGCGGCTGCGCTGGACGTGGACGCAGGCAAGCGACCTTTTCGTGGTGTGGCAGGAGACGTTGACCGCCGCGCCGTGGGCGGTGGCCGCGACCAGCGTTGTCGCCAAGGCGACCTGGGCGGTGTTCTGATCCGCGCAGGCGGCGGAAATCGCACTGCTTCACATTTCGCCTTGGACGCGGCAGCCAGCCTGCGGCATACTGGCAGCCTCGCGGCGGCGGTTTTCGCGCGCCCGCAGGTGCACGATGACTTACGGTTCGGTGCGTTCGGTACTGTGGGCTCTGGCGATCGGAATGGTCGCGTTGGGTGGCGGCATCGCCCCGACCCCAGCGCGCGCCATGACGGTGCTGCAAGTGGATCTCAAGGCCCTGGTCGCGACCGCCGACGTGGTGCTTTACGGCAAGGTCGCCGGCACCCGCGTGCTCGACCGCCGCAAGGAGGGACGGGGCACTTGGACCGAGATCGCGCTCGACGTCGCCGAAGTGTGGAAAGGAGACAGCAGGCTTGCGGGCAAGCGCTTTGCGTGGATGCACGTGGGCGGCACCACGGCCGACGGCATCACCGTGCATGTGCCGGGCATGCCGACGTTCGCGGCCGGCGAAGAGACGGTGGTGGTGCTCGAAAAGACGAGCGACTCGCATGTCGTTTCGGGCGGTCCGCAGGGCAAGTTCAGCGTCAAGGCGCTGGCCAGCGGCCACAAGACAGTGACCCGCGAGTTGCCCGATGTGCACTTCGTGCGCCGCGACCCGCAGACGGGCGCGATGCAGCCCGCGCCCAAGCCTGTGGCCATCGTGCGCACGCTCAACGAGTTCCGCACCGAAGTCGCCGGCTACGTCGCCGACGCCGCCAAGGCTGCCGCCATCCCAGCCAAAGCCCCAGCAACCAAGAACGGCAGCGTGAACAAGTAGTTCCCCCACCTTCCGCCCCCAGGACCCCCATGCACGCTCGATTCTGGCGGCGGTCCGGCCGCGCCCCTCTGCTGTGCTCGCTGGCGACGCTTGCCCTCGTCGCGCCTGCTTCCGGGTGGGCCTTCTCCGTGGCCACGACGACCCCGACGTCCAAGACCATCCAGCGCTGGTTCTCGAACAACGTCACCTACTACCTGCATCCGGCCTGTTCGCCCGACGTCAAGAACGACGTCTGCAAGGAACAACTGCGCGCCGGCTGGAAAGGCTGGATGGCGCAGACCTGCACGGCGCTCAAGTTCAGCGAGGGGTACCATTGCAACACTGCGCAAGGCAAGTGTCTTTTTGACAAGAACGTCGCGTGCAAGGCCGACGCCGACTGTCCGGCAGCAAACAACCTCAACGTCGCGCCCATGGGCTTCAACACCAATAGCCGCAACGAGTTGGTGTTCATCGAGACCAGCGCCTGGAAGTTCGGCCAGTACGTACTGGGCGTCACCTCGCCCATCACCTACAACAATGGCGCGATCTTCGAGGCCGACATCGCCTTCAACGGCTACCAGTACAAGTGGGTGGCCGACCCGGGGTCGATCGGCGGCGGGCTGATGGACATCTTGAGCGTCGCCATCCACGAGCAGGGCCATTTCTTTGGGGTGCAGCACATGCTGCCCGGTTCGTACAGCGACAAGGACCCGCCGACCATGGCCCCGAGCGTCGACCCGTTCGGCAAGAGCGCCACGTTGACCGCCGACGACGCCAAGGCCATCTGCTTTCTGAACCCCAAGGATGCCACCTACAAGTGCGCCAACGACGCCGACTGCCCGTACGTCAACGAGAAGGACAAGGGCACCGGCCAGGAGTACTACGCGGCCAAGCTGACGTGCGCCTCGGGCACGTGCGGCTTTTCCGGTGGTTCGGCCACGCCCATCGGCACCTCGGACCTGGGCGGTGGCTGCGCGGGCGACAAGGACTGCAAGTCGCCGCTTTTCTGCCAACCCGCTGGCAACAAGGGGTTTTGCAGCCAGTTGTGCGTGCCCCAGCAGAAGAACTGCCCGACCGGCTTCACCTGCTACGCGTACCAGGGCAAGCCGACCCAGGGCGCCTGCCTGCCGAGTTCGGGCCAGACCGTGCCGACCAAGCTGCCTGGCGAGCCCTGCGGCAACTCCGGTGAATGCAAGTCGTTGATGTGTCTGTCGGGTGTCTGCCGCGTCAAGTGTACACCGTCGGCGCCGGTCGAGTGCAACAAGGACACCGAGACCTGCGCGCCCATCCCGGCGACCGGCATCGGCGCCTGTGTGCCCGAAGACAAGCCAAAGCTCAAACCGGCCGGAACGCAGTGCGCCGCGCCGACCGAGTGCGACAGTGGCTTGTGCCTCAAGGACGGGGCAGGGGCGGCGACCGGCATCTGTCGGCTGGCGTGCAAAGGCAAGGGATCGTGCCCCGACGGCTTTGCGTGTGTGCCGCAGACGGGTGGCTTCGAGGTGTGCATGCCCGGCAGCGACAAACTGCCGGCCGGCAGCGCGTGCAAAGCCCCCGCCGACTGCGCCAACGGGCCATGCGTGGCCTATGCGGGCCAGCAATTCTGTTCGCAGACGTGCAAGGTGGGCGTGGCCGGTGGCTGCCCGTGCGGCATGGCGTGCGAGGAGTCCACCGCTGGGCCCCTGTGTCTGCCGGGCAAGAAACAGGCCTGCGCCGAGGTCGGCAACCAGTGCACCGATACCTCGGAATGCGTCGGCGGCGCCCTGTGCTTCGAGACCGCGTGCCGTCTGGGCTGCGACGTGCGCGATGGCGGCAACTGCGGCCCCGGCGAGGGCTGCCAGCGCGTCGCAGCCAACACGCCCCAGGGCGCATGCGTCGCGGTCGGCAAGGGCCAACTGGCCGACGCCTGCCAGAAGGACGCCGACTGCCATTCGCTTTTTTGCGACGTCGACGTGAGCAACAACGGCGAGAAGCGCTGCCAGAAGCCCTGTGACCCCGACAACGACCTGTGCGGCACGGGATTCGTCTGCAACGCGGTGACGGAATACGTTGGGGGTTGCCTGCTGGCCGAGTCCGTGCCCAAGAAGCCGGCAGGCGGCGCAGATGCGGCGGGCGACACCGGCGCAACCGGCAACACGGGTGCAGGCGGCACCGGCACCACCACCGGCTCTGCGGGATCCGGCAGCGGCGCTGGGGGCGGCTTGTGCAGCGCGTCGCGCTCAGCGGCGCCGGCCGCGCCGTTCGCCCTGCTTGCGCTCTTGGCGGCCAGTGGCCTCGCGTGGGCGCGGCGGCGCGCGGCGTAGTAGGCGAAACCCCAAAATCGCACCCTGATGCGAGCCGTCATGCCGAAAAGAATCCGCAATGCGTTTCGCCTACTAGCTGCTTGTTGCGTCAAGGAGGCTCGCAGCCCCCTCGCGCGCCCATGCGCGCTCACCCCCGCGTCCGGCCGCAGCCGCGGCCGGAAGTACCTCGGCCCTGTTGCGCGCCGGAACCCGGCGCGAACTTCGGGCCTGAGGTACTAGCACCCCTTGGTCTGGCGATGACGCTTTTCTGCCCACCCTGTGCGGGCGAAGGCGTGCGATCGGCGTTGTCGACGGCGCTGCAGTGCACGACCTGCGGTCGGCAGTGGCCGGTGCTCGCCGCGGGCACCGATTTCATCGCGGTCCTGGTCCCGGATCCGGACGCAGCGGCGCGCATGGTGGCGCTGGTGTCGGCGATGCTGCGCGACCCCGGCCTCTTGGCGGCCTGGGCCGACAGCGAAGAGGCGCTGGAATCCGCGCTCGCCGGCGGGCTGTTGACGTACGCCCAGGCGCACTTCGGGGCGCACGCATCGCCGCCGCTGCCGAGCGCCGACCTGGGCTGGCTGGCGCGGGCGTGGACCGATGAACTGCCGCAAGGGGACGTGGCCGTGCTCGGGTGCGCGACCGCGGGCGAGGCGTGGGCGCTGCGCCAGGCGCCCGCACTGCGCGACCGCGCCCTGTGGTTGGTGGACGCCAACCTCGCGGCGCTGGCGTGGGGCCAGATGCTGTTCGACAACGGCAGCGTGGTCCTGCCATACCGCAGGAGCGCCACGCTCATCGCCTGGCGGACCGCACAGTTGCCCGGGCCCGCGCCCAACGTGCGCTGGCTGTGCGCCGATGCGCTTTTCCCGCCGTTTGCGCCGGCCTCGCTGGCCGCGGTGGTCACGGTCAACCTGCTCGACTCAGTGGCCGATCCGTTGGCGCTGGTGCAGCAGGTCGAGGCGCTGCTCGCGCCCGGCGGGGCGTGGATCGTCGCAAGCCCCTGGAACTGGCAGGCGCGGGTGACTCCCGTCGGGCGTCAGTTGGAGCGACACGTCGCCGCCGACGACCTCGAAGAGGGCATGGTCGAGTTGCTGACCGGCCGGACCCTTGCAGGCTTGGGCACCGCCCTTGCCGTGCAATGGCGCGCAGACGACGTGCCATGGCGGTTGCAGGTGCACCCGCGGTATGCGGCGGAGTATCGGTTGCAGGTGCTGAGGATCCGCAAGAGCGGGTAGGTTCCTTCCTGCCCAACGCCTGCTACAATAGCCACCCCTCGCGGTGGGCGACCCCGGCCCGGCCGCGACCCCACCCCACTGGAGCACGCGCGTGGGCATCGCAACCGCAAGGCGACTCGCACCCCTGGTCGTGGCCGTCGCCGCCCTTGCATCGTCGGCGTGCGGCGACCCCGCAGCGGGTGGCGCCGACTCCACTGGGGCACTTCCGGAAATCAGCTTCGACAGCACTCTCGCCGATGCGGGCGGCCCGGCCGATGACGCCGACGCGAAAGCCGACGCCGCGTCCGGCTCCGAGGCCGTCGACGCCGCAGTGGCCAAGTGCCCGGGCGCCGCGGGGTGCGCTTGCACGGGCCACGCCGAGTGTGACACGGGTCTGTGCCTCGACGACCCCAACGGCGGACCGCTCGGAAAGGCCTGTGCCACACCGTGCACCACCAGTTGCCCCAAGAACTACATCTGCGCCGCGGTGACCGGACCCGGTGGCGACATCAGCAACGTGTGCGTATTCCGCTATGGCAAGCTGTGCGACCCGTGCGCGACGTCCAGCGACTGCGTGGCGCCCGGTCTGCCCAACACCGCGTGCGTGGACCAGGGCCAGAACGGCCGCTTCTGCGGGATCGCCTGCCAGAGTGCGGTGGACTGCCCGCCCGCCTACCAGTGCGCGCAGGTGCCGACCGCCGAAGGTGGCAAGCTGACCCAATGCGTGCGCAAGCCCGACGACAAGCAGACGCCGTACGGCATTTGCGAGTGCAGCGCCAACGCGGTGGCGAAAAAACTGGCGACCAGTTGTTTCGTCCACGCCAAGGACGCCGCCGGCAAGGACATCGGCACCTGCCCCGGCACGCGTGTATGCGAGGCTGAGGGCCTCACGGTCTGCAGCGCGCAAAAGGCGTTGCCCGAGCAGTGCAACGGCGTCGACGACAACTGCAACGGCCAGACCGACGAGACCGACTGCGGCGACGGCAACGACTGCACGGCGGACGTGTGCAACGGCGCAGCGGGCTGCGCGCACGGCAAGCTCGACGGCACGCCCTGCGACGCCGACGGTTCGGTGTGCACCAAGAACGACACCTGCGCCAACGGCCAGTGCCAGAAAGGCGCAGTGACGGTCTGCGACGACGGCAACGCCTGCACCATCGACGCCTGCCTGCCGGCCAAGGGCTGCACGCAAACCATCGACGACGGCGCGCAGTGCAGCGACGACAACCCGTGCACGACCGGCGAGACCTGCAAGGCTGGGTTGTGCAGCGCGGGCAAGGCCAAGGTGTGCGAGGCGTTCAGCAACTGCTCGCTCGGCCAGTGCGAGCAGGCGACGGGAAAATGCGTACCTGCGCCCCTGCCCGATGGCTCGCCATGCAGCGACGGCACTGCGTGTACCGGTCCAGACGGCTGCAAGAACGGCGCATGCACTGGCAAGGCCACCGTGTGCGATGACGGCAACCCCTGTACGGCCGACGCTTGCGACGCGGTCCAGGGCTGCACCTCGACCAGCGCGACCGTGCCATGCAACGACGGCAACGCCTGCACCGAAAAAGACGTGTGTGCCGCCGGCAAGTGTGCAGGCGTGGCGCTGGCGGCCGGTGCGTGCGACGACAAGAGCCCTTGCACACTCGACAGTTGCGACATCAAGACCGGCTGCGTGCACGCCGCCACCAACGACAACGGCGCCTGCACGGGCTGTGGCGAGTCCAAATGCAAATGCTCCGTCGGCGTCTGCAAGCCCGATTGCCTGGCCATCGACGGCGGCTGGTCCGACTGGTCGTGGAGCGTGTGCAGCGTCAAGTGCGGCGGCGGTACCATGAGCGGCAAGCGAACCTGCACCAACCCGGCTCCCGCGTGCGGCGGCAAATTCTGCGACGGCCAGGCGACGGCCTCGCAAGCGTGCAATACCCAGGCGTGTCCGCCTCCCGACCTTCCAGCAGGCACCACCGTGTACGACAAGCCCGGGCAGATCGCCCTTGTGTCGGTCCCCGCCGGCACCTCTGCCATTGCCGTGACGGCCTGGGGCGGCGGCGGCGGTGGTGGGCAACCGGGCAGCGGCGGCGGTGCGGGCTTCGTGCAGTTCGGCATGCCGGTCAAGGCCGGAGATGTCTTGGAGTTTCGGGTCGCCGAGGGCGGCCCTCCGGCGGGAGGCGGCGGCGCGAGCTATGTGTTTCGCAATGGGGCCTACTTCGCTGTCATCGCGGGCGGCGGCGGCGCCGGGGTCGACGGCTGTTCGGGCTGCACCGGCACGCTGACCGACGGCGCAGGAGGGGCGGGCGGCGCGGCCACCGCCAACGGCCAGCCCGGCACCACCAACGCCAAGTACAACACCAACTGCGGCGGCGGCGGCGCCGGCACCCCCAGCGCGGGCGGCACCGGCGGCGTGTGCGACGACAAGAGCATCTACAAGGAGTGCATCGTCGCGGGTGGCAACGGCGCGGCCAACGCGGGCGGCGCACCGGCGTTCGGCGGCGGATGCAAGACGGGGGCCGGCGCGCTCGGCTACAACGCCCAACCCACCGGCGGCCAGAATGGCGCGGGCGGCGGCGGCGGCGCGGGCTGGTTCGGCGGCGGTGGCGGCGCGGCCAAGTGGACCTATACCGGCGGCGGCGGCGGCGGCGGGTCGAGCTGGCTGCACGGCGACGGAACCCTGCTGGCCTCCGAAGGCGGCAAGCTCGACGTCCCCGGCGGTGCGGGCCACAGCGACTACAAGGCCGGCGCCGCCAAGGGTGGCAAAGGCAAGCCGCAGGGTGCCAGCAACGTCGTCGAGGCCGGCGGGGCCGGGCGGATTGTGGTCAAGTTGTAAGGGCCCGGAAATGATTTACTCAATCATTTCTTGGGCCCGTTTGCTTGCTCAGTGGGTCGCCAGCTCGCGGACCAAGGGTCCGACTCGCGGCTCCGTCCTGATGTGAGAGTG
>Ga0194120_10004644_pt1 | contig 20948 bp, 15 predicted proteins | sample TA2MahCa65mmetaG_FD_148642 | JGI IMG/M metagenome (GOLD analysis project Ga0194120, IMG submission 148642) | Freshwater microbial communities from Lake Tanganyika, Tanzania - TA2015019 Mahale Deep Cast 65m | ecosystem: Environmental > Aquatic > Freshwater > Lake | place: Tanzania: Lake... | reverse complement strand
CGAGGTGATGGTGCGGCTTTGACCCGAAGGCAACAGGTGCGCTTGACCTGAGGGGAGTTTCGGTCTAACTTGTGGTGTCAGGTGTCTTCACCTGACACCAGCCGTCAGGTGGGGTCACCCGACGGCAAGATGTTGCTTGATAGTTTGTGCATTCAGTCCTTGGATCGCTTACAACTTCCCAATCCAAAATCCAAAATCCAATATAGGCCGTCCCTGGCTTTATCTGACGCTGGCGCTCATCGCAGCTTGGTCGTCCAGCGGTGAGTTCCTCGACCAGCGCCGCGAAGAAACGCTCCATCCGTCGTTCGGTCTTAGCACCGTCAAACGACTCAGCCAGTACCATTCGCCGATCGCCGGGACGCGCCTCGAGAACGAACTCTACTTCTTCGAGGGACGCGAGCCGGGTGGGACGCTCCTTATTCTGGGTGGGACTCACCCAAATGAGCCGGCCGGTTACCTCGCTGCCGTCGTCATGCTGGAGAATCTTGCCGTGCAGCGCGGCCGGGTGATCGTGATACCGCGCGCTAACAATGCGGCATTCAGCGCGACCGAGCCGCAGGAGGCTTATCCGGGGCGATTTCACCTGACCAACCGGCGCGGGCGGCTGCGTGAGTTCCGCGTCGGCTCAAGATTTACCAATGTCCTCGACGGCTGGCCCGATCCGGTTATTTACCGGCATCATCCATCGGGGCAGATCCTCTCCGGCAACGAAACGCGCAATCTCAACCGCGCCTGGCCGGGTCGCCCCAACGGGACGCGGACCGAGCAGGTCGCCTTTGCCATCAGCGAAGTGGTGCGTCGCGAGAAAGTCGATCTGGTGATCGATTTACACGAGGCGGCTCCGGAATACCCGGTGATCGATGCCGTCGTGGCTCACGAACGGGCGATGGACGTTGCCGCGCTGGCGGTGGTCGATCTCGAGTTGGAGGGTATTTCATTCCGCCTTGAACCTTCGCCGGTCAACTTTCGGGGTCTCATCCACCGCGAGTTAGGCGATGCGACGACCGCGCGGGTGATTCTGCTCGAATCGGCCGGCGCGCTTCAAGGAAGGCTGCGCGGTCGGACCGACGATGCACTCATCGTCAAGTCGCGCGATCCGCTCTATGTGCGTGCAGCGCGCCTCGGACGACTCGCGGTTCCGTTCCCCGAGGAAGGCATCCCGCTCGAGGTCCGCGTCGGTCGGCACCTCAGCGCGGTTCAGGCTATTTGCCGGACTTTGAACGACCTCAATCCGACCGGCGGGATCGCCCTGACCGGGCTGCCAAACTACCATGACATTACAACCAAAGGAGTCGGTTACTACCTGCAATGAGATCTATTACCACCATAGGGGGATCGGGACTTATCCGACGGAACTGGTTCCGCGGGCTAATGCTTGCATCGTTGGCATGGACGGCTTCGCTCTTTGCGGCGACACCCGACACGACGCTGGACACCTATAAGACGCCGGCGCTGCTCACCTCGGCGGGCCAGGCCGCGGACGTGATGATAGTGCGCGGTCTGGCGCTGCGGGCAGAGGTCGAAACGCATTACCGGCCGCTCGCCACCGGCGACAGTCTGAACGGCGCGAAGACGATCATCCTGGTAGCCGGTGGATCGTCAAAAGGGCTTGGCGCAGCCAAGGTCGATGTTCGCGATGAAGAAAAGCGCATCGCCGGGCTGGTCAAAGCAGCCGAAAAGGCGAAAGTCCCGGTGCTCGTCTTTCATATCGGCGGCGAGGCCCGGCGCGGCGCCCTTTCCGACCCGTTCAACCGGCTTGCAGCAGAAGCGGGCGAAGCAATCGTCGTCGTTCAAGGCGGCGATGACGATGGGTTCTTTCGAAAGATCGCAGTGAAGCGAAAGGTGCCTTATAGAGTAATCTCCCGGCAGGCCGAACTCGTCGGCCTGATGAAGGAACTCTTCCCCTCGCCGCCGCCCCCCACCCAGGATTAGGTCGCCGATCACGCAGGATGCGATCCGGTCAATTATAGATCTGCCGGGGAACCCTTGAACGGGCATTTCCTGGAAGCGGTCTATAGCGTCCTCCTGATCGGCACCGGAGCCGTCTGGATCGTCGCAGTCAGCGCTTTGACCCTCGGGATGCGGCGGTTGCAGTCGTCGAAGACGGGTGAGTGTCCAACTGCAGCCGTGCTGGTTGCGGCTCGAAACGAGGAGGTGGTCATCGGACGGTGCGTCGAGGCACTGAGGAGTCAGGACTATCCGGCAGACCACCTTGAGATCGTCATCCTCGACGACGATTCGACCGACCGGACGGCGAAGATCGTTGCGAAAACCATAGCCGGATTCCCCCGCATTCGTCTTTTGCCGGCGGGGACGGTTCGCAGGGGAATGTCCCCCAAGAAGAGCGCGCTCTTAACCGGCATCGCCGCTACAACCGGCGAGATCATCCTGACGACGGACGCCGATTGCGTCCCGCCGCCAGGCTGGGTTGCTGGAATGGTCGCCCTTTTTGTGCCTGACGTCGTCGCTGTAGCCGGTTTTTCACCGGTTACAAGTCGCACCGGAAACTTCGACCTCGCCCGATTCGACGCTCTGATCAACGGTATCGTCTCCGCGGGGTTGATTGGTATAGGCCGCCCCGGAACTGTCGCCGGGCGCAACTTCGCTTATCGCCGGAGCGCCTTCGATGCGGTTGGAGGTTTCGGAGACTCCGGTGCGGGGGCTTCGGGGGATGACGACTTACTCTTGCAGCGATTGTCCGGCTCCGGAGGCCGGGTGGTCTTTGCGAGCAACCCGGCGACGTTCGTCCCGGCAACAGGTCCGGAATCGTTCTACCGGTGGTGGCGCATGAAGAGGCGGCATCTCTCCGCCGGTGCCAGATATTCTCCAGCCTTGCTCCTCCCTGCAGCAGCGTTGCACTTGTTCAATACCGGAATCCTGGCCGGGCTTCTTGGCGCTGCCTTCGGATACCTGGGCTGGATGATACCGGTCGCGGCATTGATCATCAGGATGATCGCCGACTACTACGCGCTCGAACAAGGCGCACGGCTTTTGGGCGAGCGAGGTTGGAGGATGGCATGGTTCCTTTCGGAGTTGGCTTTGTTGCCGCTGCTGACGCTGCTCGGCCCGCTGTCGCTGGTGGGGAGGATCGACTGGAAGGGACGGCAACTGAAGCGATAGTTTTCTACGGGACAAAAAGGCTGCCGGCCGGGGAGTGCCATCCCGGCCGGCAGGACGATTCCAGATGCGACCGACGTCATCGGTGTGATAACCTCCGGCCACCCCCGCGACATTTATGGACGCTCACGGCAGGTCGTGCCGAGGAGTAGGTCGATCCAGAATCGCAGACTCCCACCTGCCCCGAAACCGATCGGCGCGAACCGGGTGCTATCGAATTCGACTGCGTAGTCGCTCCGGACGGTCACCGTTCGGGTGTGGTTGGGGTTGGTGTGGGTGCGGGTGAATTCGGCGGTGCCGAAAATCGTCCCCGAAAGGGGATAGGGATAGAGCAACCGGTCGCGGCCGATAGCGACATTGACAACCGCCCAGGTGTGGGCGCCGGAGTAGGTCCGCACGACGGGGGCGCGCCAGCCGGACTGGAACTCACTCTCGACCGAGCGAGTGATGCTGCCGTTTAGCACCAGTACCGTGTCGGAGGGGGTTACACCGGTGACATTGAGATAGCCCGATTGCTCGATTTGCGAATGCCGGAAAGGCTTGTCGATCGTCCCGCTGGCGCTGAGGGCAACGAAGATGCGCACTGTGGTCTCGGGATCATAGGCGTCGCTGGCGTTGCTGTCGGCGTCGAAGTAGGTTCGGGTGATCTCAATCGTGAGTCCCTTCCGGTGATAAGCAGTGTCCCTCTGTAGGGGCGGCTGGATCACCGGTATGCTGCCTTCCCGTTGGAGGGCGCTGGTCGCCTCGATGGTCATAGCGAGGAAGCCTTCGTCCTTATCAGCAATGCCGGGACCGGCATCCTCCGAGGCATCCGTCTGGTCGTCTTAAGTTACGTTATATTTGGGGGCAACCGGCGATTAGTCACTCTCGCTGCAGCCTAAGAAAAGGCCGAGGGCGATGATGAAGACGAGGGCTTTATTGTAATTCAATCTCATTTCTGTTCTCCTTTGACGTACTGGGGTCTGGGTATCGTTTGGCTCCTAAAGATGGCAACCGGTGTGCCAGAGTCCGGCGTTGTGCGGAATCAGAGGAGACCCTGTGCGCTATCTCACTTGCGGAGTCGGACCAGGTGCGAACGAGCGGTCAGACGACTCTGAAAGACGTTCGCAGTCGGTCGCAGTAGTCGAAATAAATCGGAATCGTTACTTGAACTATACTTCGCCGCTCATTCCCCGTCAACTGCTGTTCGGCAACCCGGTGCGGTCGGCACCGCGGATATCTCCGGATGGCGAGCAGATCATTTACCTCGCTCCACAGAATGGAGTGCTGAACGTCTGGCTGCGCAGCACCGCCGGAGGCAACGACCACCCCATTACAAACGACCGCGGGCGTGGTGTCCAAGCGTGCTTTTGGGCGCGCAACAACCGCGACATCCTCTTCCTCATGGACCGCGACGGCGACGAAAATTGGCGGCTCTACACCGTTGACAAAGCCGGCGGCGATCCCCAACTTCTCACTCCCGGCGAAGGCGTCCAGGCAAAAGTCCTGAAAATCGACTACGCCCGCCCCGACGAGGCGCTGGTCGAACTTAACGACCGCGACAGGCGGCTCCACGACGTCTATCTCCTTCATATCCCGACCGGCCGAATGACGCTTGCGGCGTTAAACGACATCGGCGCGACCGGCTGGGTAGCCGATCATGACCTTGTCGTCCGGGCCGCCACCGTGCCGTTGCCCGACGGCGGGATGAAAATGCTCTATCGTGAAGACCCGGACACCCCCTGGCGGGAAATCCTCCGCTGGGGATCGGACGACTTGATGACGACAGCGCCGCTGCAGTTCACACCCGATAACCGTTCGATTTGGATGCGGTCTTCCCTCGCCTCAAATTCAGCCGAACTCAGAAGGCTCGATCCGGCAACCGGGATCCAGGAGTCGATAGCCACTGACCCGGTCTATGACCTATCAAACTACCTCCTGCACCCGACTTCGCGGAAGTTGCAGGCAGTCGCATTCGAGCGTGAACGGACGGAATGGCGGGCGCTCGACGCGCCCATCACGCCACACCTCGAAGCGGTTTCGCGTCTGGCGCCAGGCGACTATCAACTGATCGGTCGGACGACGGACGACCATATATGGGTCGTGCAGTTTGTAACCGATACCAGTTCGATACAGTATTATCTTTACCGTACCGACCGGATGACCGGGGAGTTACTCTTCACATCGCGCCCGGAGTTGGACGGTCTGCCACTGGCTCCGATGCAGCCAGTATCGTATCCGGCGCGCGATGGGTTGACAATCCACGGCTATCTGACTTTGCCGGTGGGTGCTCTGCCGCAGGATTTGCCGGCGATAATCCATATCCATGGCGGTCCCTGGAGCCGCGTCACCTGGGGCTACCATGCCGAAGCCCAGTGGCTCGCCAATCGCGGCTATGCAGTGTTGCAGATTAACTTTCGCGGTTCGACGGGATACGGAAAGGAATTCGTCAACGCCGGCGACCGCGAATGGGGCGGGGCGATGCAGGACGACATCTCGGACGGTGTTCGATTTCTGGTCGAGCGCGGGTTAGCCGACCCAAAGCGGGTAGCGATTTATGGCGGATCGTATGGCGGTTATGCCGTCCTCGCAGGCCTGACCGGCACACCCGACCTTTATGCCTGCGGTGTCGAACTGGTCGGCCCGTCGAACCTGATTTCCTTTCAGAATAGCATTCCGCCTTACTGGGAGGCTTACCGACCCGTCCTTTACCGGCGGATCGGCAATCCCGAAACCGAGATGGACTTGCTCCGGGCGCGGTCGCCGCTCTTTCATATTCAAAGCATTCAGGCTCCGCTCCTGATCGCCCAAGGGGCTAACGACCCTCGCGTGGCCAAAGCCGAGAGCCATCAAATCGTTGCAGCATTGAAGGAAGCCGGGCTCGAAGTTGAATACCTCGAGTTTGCCGACGAAGGGCATGGCTTCGTCCGTCCCGAGAATAGGTTGACATTTTATGCTGCGGCGGAGCGTTTCCTGGCGAAGCATCTGGGCGGGAGGTGCGAAGAGTAGCGCTTCGTGCTGTCGGGTGTCCCCACCCGTGGTCTGTGTCAGGTGGAGACACCTGACACCACTATTCGCGAATTAACGAGCAGCAGGTTTCAACATTTAGGACGATTATGCCCAAGGTTAACTACTTCGAATTGCAAGCCGATAACCCCGAGCGGGCAATGGCCTTCTACGAGCAAGCCTTCGGATGGAGGTTCAGCAAGTCTCCGATGGGGCAGAACTACTGGATGTTCGAGGCGGGACCGAAAGATGAAGCCGGCTCGAACGGTGGTATGATGCGCCGCGAGTTCCCCGGTCATGGCAACCTGATCACCATATTCGTAGATTCCGTCGATAACACCCTTGAGCGGATCAGGAATGCCGGCGGAGAGGTCCTGCACCCCAAACTGGCTGTTCCCGGTATCGGCTGGGCAGCCTACTTCAAAGATACCGAAGGGAATGCGTCGGGCATCTTTCAGCACGACCCGGAGGCGAAGTAAGTTTGGAGGCCACTGGTGTATGTCGCCCCGCGAAGGCGGAAACCCCGGACAGAAGACTTCGACCGCCCCGCTTGCTAGAATCGTAAGGCTCATTATGCGCTTCGGCAAACCTGACCCTCAAAGACGGCATAACCGCCGGTGGGACCTCTCTTCGACCCCCGGCTGGTGGCTCACCGACCTCCTCTACCTGCTGTTCCTCTGCGCCCCTGCGACGTCGTCTACGCAGGAAGCCGCACCTCCCGACAACACACTCTCGGACGAACAGATCGGCTCCGCCTTCTGGGACGGGATGTATCCGATCTGGACGAACGATTCGGCAAAGGTGCCCTACTTTCGGGACTTCATTCAGCGGTTTTCCCATAGCGATTGGGCGATCTATGCGCGGCGCAATTTAATCGCCACCCATATCGCGCTGAAGGACATGGCTTCCGCGCTCGCCGAAGCGGACTCGTTGATCCGTTTGCACTTTGACAATCCGCTCGTGCTCCATCAGGTTGCAAGTGCCCTGTTCGACATCCCTCAAGCGCTAAGCCGGGTGAACGACTGGGCGGAGCGCGCTTATATGGCTCGCGACCACCTCGCGAGACCGTCCTACTACTCGCCGCCCGAATGGCTGCTGGTCGAACAAGCCGTAAGAGCGGGGTTTCCCCTCCTGCTCGCAAACCTCTATCTAACTCCAAACCCCAAACTCCAAAATCCAAAATCGGCAGAGGCTCGCCGGCTGGCGGAGGAATCCCTCGCCCTCGCGGTCTATGACGTGGATGACCACAACACCGCCTCGCCGCAGCATTTAGTGTTGGGAAGGATCGCGCTCGCCGAGGGCGATTCGGCACAGTGCGCGTTCCACTGGGTAGAGGCCGCCCGGCTGGGGGACGTTCACAACCGGTTTGCCGGGCGGGCGGTCGATAGTCTGAAGGCAGTGTTCCACCTGAAGGACGAAGTGGAACTGCTGGCATTCTGCCGCAAGGTTGCCAACTACCGGGGCATCATTTTCCAGCGCGTGACGGCAAAGGTCGGCTTGGACAGCGCGCGCGGAAGCCGCGTGGCGTGGGGGGATTACGACGGGGATGGGGATGACGATCTATTGGCGGGAGGGAGGCGATTGTATGCCAACGCTAATGCTAATGCTGATGCAATGCAATTCAGGAACTTGACCGAGTCGGCCGGTCTGGATGCGGAAGGCTGCCACGGTGGAATCTGGGGGGATTACGACAACGATGGCAATCTCGATCTATTCACTTTCTCATCATCCGGCGATACTGCCAACTCAGAGAGATTATTCCGGAACACCGGAATCCGCAGCGCCGATTCATTAGCATTAACATTTGCATTAGCATTGGCCGACTCCTTCTCCACCGAAGCCGCCATCTGGTTCGACGCCAACGGAGACGGGCGGCTCGACCTCTATATCCCCGGCTATGAACGACCCGCCAAAGGCGCCGATGACCTCGGGAACGCGTGGCCCTCGAGGCTTATGGTGCAGGATGCTGACGGCGCTTTCCACGATTCGACCGAAGACTACGGACTGGTGCCCAAGGACGGCAAATGGCTCTGCGGACGTTCGCCGGTGGCGTGCGACTTCGACCGGGATGGGGATCAAGACCTCTATGTGGGGAACTACCGGCTGCAGAGGAATCAGTTGTTCGTCAATGGTCAATGGAAGATGGAAGATGGAATAGAGGACGATGAGTTCCCTATTCCCTATGCCATATTCCATGATTTCGCCGATTCCTTCGGCGTTGCCGGCGTCGAAGTCGAAGGCTGGTGGGGGCACACCATTGGCTGCCAGTGGGCAGACTTCGACGGCGATGGCGACTTCGACCTGATCGCCTGTAACCTGGCACACCCGAGATATATAGGGTTCAGCAACAGGACGATGCTCTACCGGAATAATGCTAATGCTAATGCTAATGTAGATTCGAAATTCACGAATGTCCGCAAACAATGGGGCATCAAATACGAGGAGTGCCATTCGGAGCCGGTCTTCGGCGACTTTGACAACGACGGCGACCTTGACCTCTTCATCACCTGCGTCTATCCCAACCGCCGCAGTTTTCTCTATGAGAACAAGGGCGACCACTTCGAAGACATCACCTTTCTTGCCGGTGTGCGCATCTTCAACGGCTGGGGCTGCGCTACGGCGGACTACGACAACGACGGACGGCTCGATCTGGCTGCCTGTGAAGGGGGGAAGGTCGAACTCTTCCACAACTCCACCACCGAAACCGGCAACTGGATCGAGATTGCTGCCTCGCCTCATGTCTATAGCCCATTTACCCAAATCGGTGCCATCGTTGAAGTCCGGACCGAAAGCCGGACAATCGTCCGTCAGATTGAAGGCGGTAAAGGCGCAGGCAGCCAGAATAGCCTAACCCTTCACTTCGGGGTCGGGAAAGCCGAGAAGGTAAAGGTCGATTTCTACAACTATGGAAAGTCGGTCGGGTTTGATGCCGTTCCAGTCAACCAACGTTATGTTGGGATCGAAGACCTCCGACGAAGTGCCAAGCAGCATTGATGTTTCTGCCGCCATTGCGCTTCAGAATCAACTGCGCAAGCGGCTGGTCATATTCGGCGGACTATTGGACTGTGACCTCGTTGCCGGAGCCGACACTTCGTCCGATCCAGTGCGCGGAAGGTGGCAGGATGAACGTGAAGAATCGGGATTGATCTATGCTGCGGTGGTGGTCTGGAGCGTCAAGGAAGGGCGGGTGGTGGAGAGTGCGACGGCAACGCTTCCCGCCTGTTTCCCCTATATTCCAGGGTTGCTTGCTTTTCGGGAACTCCCGCCGCTGCTCGAGGTCTTTGCAAAGTTGACGCTTCGGCCCGACGCAGTCATCGTCGATGGACAGGGAATCGCCCATCCCCGTCGTATGGGGATCGCGTGCCACCTTGGATTGGAACTGGGCCTGCCGACGGTGGGATGCGGGAAAACCCGTCTGACGGGCTCTTTTGTCGAGCCGGGACCGGACCGGGGAAACTGGTCGGCGCTGATTCAGACTATAGGTGGACGCGAGAGGGCAAAGCGTGAGGGGATGGAGATCGGCCGGGTGCTCCGGACGCGAGCCGGCGTCAAACCGGTTTTCATATCGCCGGGGCACTTGTGCGGGATCGAAGCGGCGGTGGATTTGGCGCTGAAATGCTGCACCCGTTACCGATTGCCGGACCCGATAAGGGCCGCTCACAATCTGGCTGGTGAAGCCCGCCGAAAGGCTGAATCCTCACATTAGGCTCACAATACAGAGACAAGTTTCGGACATAGTTGCGCTTTGACGGGCAATGCGCAGTGATACAACACTTATTATTCCAATGGAAGTCCATCTCCAGCGCGAAATAGATAATCTGAAGAAGAAGATACTCGGACTGGGCGGCGAAGTCGAGGAGTTGCTTCGCGACGCCGTCAAAGCCCTCCGAACCCGGGACGATGTTCTCGCAGCGAGTGTCGTAGCCCGCGATCCCAGAATCGACCAGATTGAGGTCGATGTCGAGGAAGAGTGCTTGAAGATACTTGCGCTGCATCAGCCGGTCGCGCTCGACCTTCGGTTCGTGGTCGCCGTCTTGAAGATCAACAACGACCTAGAGCGGGTCGGCGATCTGGCGGTCAACATCGCCGAACGGGCGCGGTTTCTGGCTGGTGAGCCGTCGGTAGCCATTCCAGACGAACTTTCGCGAATGCAAAGCGGCGCGCAAGCGATGCTCAAGGAAGCCATCGACGCACTGGTCAACAGAGACCTCGAGATCGCCCGCGGGGTGCTCCGCCGCGACGACGAGATCGATGGTCTCAACCGCGCGATGTATAGCCTGATGGCGGGGGCGATCCGCAGCGAGCCGGACCGCATCGACGCATTCATCAGCCTCCTCTCGGTTTCACGGCAACTCGAGCGCGTTGCGGATCAGGCTACCAACATCGCCGAGGATGTGATCTATATGGTAGGCGGCGAGATTGTCCGCCATCAGGGCGGCCGGACGGGGCTGCCGGTGGGACACTGAGACGAAAGCCGCCCTAAGTCCCGCGACGGCGGGAATCCAGTTAAGATTATCATTAACATTATCATTTACTTGTTTGGAAATCCGCTGTTATCGTGCCGTCGGGTGTCCCCACCCGACGGTGGGTGTCAGGTGAAGACACCTGACACCACTACAATCCAAATCCCAAGATTCCTTATGCCCCGCCTTACCCGTATCGTCGCCACCGTCGGCCCGGCCTCTTCATCACCCGAGATGATCGAGGAACTGATCCGCACCGGTGTCGATGTCTTCCGGCTCAACTTCAGCCACGGCAGTTACGACTTCCACAGCGAAACGCTGGGAGCCATTCGATCTACAGCAGCGCGGCTCGGCACACCGACAGTCGTCCTGCAGGATGTTTCGGGGCCAAAACTGCGCATCGGCGCGTTCGCTGGAGGTTCGGTCGAACTAAATGCCGGAGCCCGATTTCGCCTCGAAATGAACCTCGTTGAAGGCACTGCCGAAGCGGTTGGGTTTGCCGACGAGGGTTGGCTCGAAGCGGTCCAACATGGCGAACGGGTTCTTCTGGGCGACGGCCAGGTTATCCTAAAGGTGATCCACCGCGACGCTGCCGGTCTTGACTGCATCGTCCAATCTGGAGGCGTCGTCCGGTCGAAGTGGGGGCTCAACTTTCCCGACAGCGATATCCGGCTCGGAGCCATCACTCCCAAGGACGAGCGCGACATCGCCTTCGGCTTGAAGGAAGGCGTCGATGCCATTGCCCTATCGTTCGTCCAAGGGGCGGACGATCTGAAGCGCGCCCGTCACTTGATGAAGGGCCACAAGTCGCGTCCGCTCCTGATAGCCAAGATCGAGCGGCCTCAGGCGCTGGCACGTATAGACGCCATACTTGCCGAAGCCGACGGCCTGATGGTGGCGCGTGGCGACCTCGGCATTACTCTACCCATCGAGCAAATCCCGACCGTTCAGAAGCGCCTAATCCGCCTTTGTCGCGAGCGCGGTAAGATCGTCATAACTGCCACGCAGATGCTCGAGTCGATGACGTCTTCGCCTCGTCCCACCCGTGCGGAGGTAACCGACGTCGCCAATGCGGTCTATGACGGCACCGATGCGGTGATGCTCTCGGGCGAAACCGCCGTCGGCAGCGACCCGGTTAACGTCGTTTCGACGATGGTGCGAATCCTCGAAGAAGCCGAGCCGAATGCAGTCTTTCCGCCGGTGCCGAAGATTGAAGCGTCGGTCGAATCGGCGATGGCAGACGCGGTCAGCGTGCTGGCACGCGATCTTAGGGCGACGGCTGTGCTGGTGCCGCTCACCAGCGGCTCGACTGCTGCCCGGGTGAGCCGTCTCCGCGTCGGCGCACCGGTGATCGCGGGTGCGGTCAACCTGGAGTCGGCGCGGCGTATGCAACTGCGTTCGGGAGTCTATGCCTTCGTCAGCCCTGGAGGACGATCCTTTTTCCAAAGCGTTGGAGCGGCGCTCGAATTCGCCCTCGGCAAAGGCTGGATCAAGACCGGCGACCGCGTCGTCGCCACCGGCGGCTTCCCCCTCGAAAAGTCGGGGGTTACCAACTTCGTCCGGGCGATTACGGTCGGGGAAGAACTCTGAAATGCATATCGAGTAATGACCATCGCCGCGGCGCTCGCTGACGGCAGCGAGCGACTGACACGGGCCGATTTCGTTCTGAGACCGCTGCGGCACGCCGAGATCCTGCTCGAAACCGCCCTTGGAGTCAACCGCGCGGGTCTTTATCTGCGGGCTCGCGAGGACTTGCCAGCCGAAGCGGCGCACCGTTACGAGTCGATGCTCATCCGGCGCCTGGCCGGGGAACCGCTCCAATACATCACCGGCATCGCGCCTTTCTACGGACTAGACCTGGAGGTTGGGCCGGGAGTCTTTATCCCGCGATTCGACAGCGAGGCGCTCATTGCACGGTTCGAGTCGCTCGTGAAGAAGCGGAATCAGGTGGCAGCGCCGATGCGCATCCTCGACCTCTGCTGTGGCTCTGGAGCATTGGGGTTGGCGTCGGCGACGGTGGCTGCCAGAGCCCGGGTTGTCTTGAGCGATCTCCATCCGGTGCCGCTTGAATATGCTTCTCGCAATGCCGCCCGGCTATTGATGACAGCGCGAGTCGATATCGTTCCCTGGGACGCGCTCATCGAACCCCCCGGTGAATGGGTTGGCGCTTTCGATTACATTCTTGCCAATCCGCCGTATATTTCATTGTCCGGGATGGAGAGTCTGCACTCCGACGTCCGCGACGGCGAGCCGCGCGAAGCCCTTACTGACGGCGGCAGCGGCCTCACCTTCTATCGCCGCTGGGCAGTGACAATTCCGAGGATGATGGCACCCGGTGGAGTGGCGCTGATTGAGGTAGGCGACGAAGCCCCCAATGAGGTCTTAAGCATCCTACTATCCGGCGGCAGGCAGGTGAGCCTGTTTAGCGACTTAAGCGGATTGCCCAGGGGAGTGGAGTGGTTTTGTTAGTGCCTGATGGGTGAGTCAGAGTAAACTCTCCAAGTGCCTTGTTTCCTGCTGCGAATTGATGACACTTTAATTGCGACGTTTCAAATACATAGCCCGACTTGCGCTGCCCGGCTTCATCCTCCTCTTCTTATGGTTCTATCGCAACTTTGTCGATGCCCGGCAGTCGGTACCCATCTCGATTACCATCGGCATTGGGTTTCTTTGCGGCTTCCTTGCGCCGAAGGGCAAATGGCGCTGGCCGGTCCTGATCGGGCTGGGTGAAACGACGATGCAACTGTTCGGTCATCTGGTCGATAGATCTACACCACTCCCGACCGGAAGCCTCGCGGATCCGGTCGAGATCGCCAAAAACTTTGTCCCGGTTCTGGCCGCGACCTACGTCGGCATCTTCGTCAACCACCGGCTCTATGGATCCGAACCGGTGAAGAAGTCAAGAACTGAACGTAAGCGCGAAAAGCAGATGGCGGGCTTTGAACAGATGGTCGAACAGTATGAAATGATCCGCCAGTTGCGCGGCGGCGAGGGAGCCAAGTCGGCAATCCGTTCCAAAGCGCTTGCCAAGGAAGTGATCGCCGGGCGCGACCCAGTGGTCAAGCCTAAGACCATAAAACCGATCCTGCTGCGACCCGGTGAACCGCTCGCGGCTCCGGCCCGGACCGCTTCCTCGCCTGAAACCTCGCACCCGATGCCGGTTTCGGCGGAGGTTACGTCGAACTCAACCGAGCCTCTTGCGACGAATGGAGGCGATACGCCTCAGCCTAAGCCGGCCTCACCCGAGTCCCGCCCGGTGCCGCGAGCGATCATTTTCGGGCTGGGATCAAAAGTCGGCGCTGCAGCGGGTGTCGGAACTGATGGAAGCGGTGCAGTTATTGCGGGACCGTCGCTTCCTGTCGGGAGTGCGGCTATGGAGAGTGAGTTGTCGGCATGGCGCCAGGGTGACGGCGCGGAACGGCCCTTTGTGCTTGCGCCGACGCTTAAGGAGCCGGCGAAGGCGATAAACAGGCTCAGGGTCCTCGAAGGTCTCGAGGCGCGACTGGGGTTGGGGAAAAAGGGGTAAGGGGAATTGCGAGTGAGAGGCTTCGAGCTGTTTGGTCTGGGAGCGCATAGACTGCGGTTTCCACAATAGACAGCGAAGAACGAAATTATCTTGACGGCTTCGTTTACCTATGCACGGGAAGGTTTGACTATGAGACTGTCGCGCACCGAGACCCTCTACCTCGGCATCATCACCTTCGCAGCGCTCGTCCTGCGCTTGACCCACCTCGCAATCGTCAGGTCGGCGGACTTTGTCCGACAACCAATAATCGACGCGGCCTTCTACCATGCCTATGCGATGCAGATCGCCGCCGGTGATCTCGTCGGCGAAGGCGTCTTCTTCATGAGCCCGCTCTATCCCTATTTATTAGGGCTCATCTATGCCCTCTTCGGGAGCGATCCGGGGCGGGCGATGGTCATTCAAGCCTTGATCGGATCCGGAACAGTCGTCATCCTCTACCTTTGGGCCCGGTCGGTCGTCGGGACGACTGCCGCGCTCGTTGGAGCCGCTATTGCTGCGCTCTACGCACCCTACCTCTTCTATCCTTCGACTCTACTCACCGCGACACTGATCCTGGGGCTCGCTGCGCTATCGCTCTATCTCTTTGATGCTGCCCGGCAAAACCCCGGTCGAAGCAGCCTCTTATGGCTTGGCGGAGTGTTAGGCATATCTGCGCTGGCGAGGCCGCTCGCACTGATCGTGATGCCATTTCTCTGGTGGGAGTTCTTTAGGTCCGACCGGCGTCAGGCGGCGAAGCGAAGCGGCTGGCTGGCAATCGGTGCGCTCATAATCCTCGTGCCGGTCGGCCTGCGCAACCTGATCGTTGGCGGGGAGTTTGCTCTGACGACCTCATCGGCGGGTATGAACTTCTACGCCGGCAACAACCCCGACGCGACCGGTCTCTACTGGGAAGCGCCCTTCCTTACTTCCGCGGAGCCACAATTCGAGGACGAGGAATACCGCCGCGAAGCGTCGGAGGCGTTAGGCCGTGAACTTACCACCCGCGAAGCCGGCCGTTATTGGTTTGGCCGTGCTTTCGACTGGATCATCAACGAGCCGGTTGCCTACCTGAAACTGCTCGGCACCAAGGCGTTCTACTTCTGGAATCGCGCCGAGTTTGCCAATAACATATCGATCTACATCGCCGAAGATGAGTCGCCTTTGGTGGGAATGAACCCCTTCGGCTATTACCTGATCGCGCCGCTCGGCCTCGGCGGGCTCATTCTGCTCTTGAAACGACGCGGCTGGGCCATAGCCGGGGGCGCCTGGTTATGGCTGATCGCCTATTTAACGGGGGGACTTGTCTTCTTCGTCAGTTCCGAATACCGGCTGCCTGCAACGTTGGTCCTGATCGTCGGCTCCGGCTATCTCATCACCGAACTATTCGGCGCATTGCGCACCCGGCAGGTCGAGCCGGCGCTCCGTATTGCGGCGCTGGGGCTTGTCCTGATGCCGGTCTCGAACTTTCGGACCGAGTTCATCGCACGCGGTGAGAACGCACGGATGGACTATTTCAATATCGCCAACCAGATGCTGGCGGAAGAGCGCCTCGACGAAGCCATCCATCGCTTCAACCGGTCGCTGGCGATCGATCCCTACTTTTCGGAAGGTCTGTTGCGGCTTGGCGAAGCCTACTTTCGCGCCGGGAAGATCGACTCTGCGCTTGCAGTCGGGCGCCGCTCGGGGCTGGAGAATCCGGAGGACATCCTAAAAATTCTGCAGGGTCAGTCGCTGCGGGAAGCATACGCGCGGCTGGGACAGGGCGACTTTGGCGGGGCAATGAAGGAATTTTCGTTGGCAGGTTGGGCTGAAGGCAAAGCAGCGGTCGAGACGACCCGGGTAAGCCTGCTCGTCTTTGCCAAACAGGCTTACGAAGCCGGACAGGTCGAAGCGTCGCTGGAGGCATTCAAGCGCGTCCTGCCGCTCGACACATTACCGGATCCGTCAATCCACTACAATATCGCCTTCCTTTACTGGCAGATGGGGAATCCCGACTCGGCGGAGTCGTATGCCATGCGTGCGCTGGCGATAGACTCGATGAACGTTCCGACGGCTTACCTGATGGCGCGGATTTATAACGCCACCGACCGGCGGGAGGAGTCGGAACGGATACTGCGGCGGGTGACTCCCGACAGCGAAGGACGGCATCAACTTTTGAAAGATACCCGGGCCAGAATGGACTCGCTGACGGCTGCCGGTCAGTGGGAGAAAGCGCTCACCACCTACGGCCATTACGGGATGTTGGGCTACGACACCGAACCGGAGGATAAGATTCGCATAGCACGGCTGCAAATAGAGGTGGGGAACCACGATGCGGCATTAAGGCTCCTTGGTGAAGCCGAGCCGGTGCTCATTGCCGATCCGAAGGTGCCTTATCTGCAGGGCCGGGCGATGCTGGGGCTGGGACGACCCGACGATGCGCTGGAGGCTTTTCGCCGGGCGGTTGCGCTAGCGCCGGATCACATCGAAGCGCGACTCAATCTGGCGCGGCTTTATCTCGCGAAAGGATCGGTCGATGCTGCCTGGAAGGAAGTCGAAGCTGTCTCACATATGGAAATCATCGATCCGAAACTGGCGGGGAAGTTTCAGGCTATACTGGACAGCGTCAAGGCAAAGATGTGATCGGAATCGAAATTCAGGATACTGGAGAGCGGCTTAAAGCCGACTGGAGCAGCGGGATAGATCCCGCCTCTCCATGTTACAACCGCTTCACTTGCGCCGGGCTTGCTGTCAACCTATCTTTCATATCAAGCAGATTGGTACTATTCAATCAGGGTCAAGGGCAGGGCTCTCTTGAGTCGAACGATCGACGGATTGACTGGTCGCATTGGAACCTCAGTTAGAGCGGCTACCATCTGCAACAGCGTGATGCACGCCCTATACAATCTGTCCGAGAATGCGCTGGGGTGTGCCGTCGGGTGTCCTCACCCGATGGGAAGTTATTGTTAGTAGAGGTTTGTCAGTGTCAGGTGCGACACCTGACACCACGACTTCATCTTTCGCGGACACTCTGTTCGCCCTAAGCCCTAAGCCCTAAGCCTAAAGCCCCCCCATGTCCGGACTGGCATCCTACTTTCTTCGCAGGTTCCTTCTCGTGATCCCGACCTTCTTCGGGATCACCATCCTCGTCTTCTGCATCCTGCAGATCGTCCCCGGCGGGCCACTCGAGCAGGAGATCATGAAACTGAAGATGGGACTCGCCGGTGAAGCCGGCGGGGGGGTCGGGAGCATGGCTGGCGAGGTCTCCATCCCCGAGGAAGCGCTCGCCGAAATGAAACGCTTCTATCAACTCGACAAGCCTATCCTCGTGCGCTACGGCATCTGGGTCTGGAATCTATTGCACCTCGATCTGGGGCATTCCTATACCTTCGCCGAGCCGGTCTGGGACGTCATCAAGGAACGTTTCCCGGTTTCAATCTATTTCGGCTTGATCGGGTTTCTGATAAGTTACACGATCTGTATTCCACTGGGAGTGATGAAAGCGGTGAAAGCCGGGTCGAAGTTCGACGTCATGTCGAGCGTTGCGGTCTTCATCGGATATTCGACTCCGGGCTGGCTTGCCGGGTTGGTGCTGCTGGTGCTGCTTGGCGGAGGGTCGTTCTTCGACGTCTTCCCGTTGGGGGAATTCCGCAGCCCTAACTGGTATGACCTCTCCTGGTGGGACCAGGTGCTCGATCAACTCCATCACACCGTCCTGCCGATCGTTGCCTATCTGGTAGGCAGTTTCGCGGTGCTGACCATTGTGATGAAGAACAGTCTTATGGAGAACGTCGGGCAGGACTACGTCCGAACGGCGTTCGCCAAGGGCCTCCCCGAGCGGCGGGTGATCTTCGTCCATGCGCTGCGCAATTCACTGATTCCGATTGCCACCGGGATCGGGCATGTGGTGAGCCTTGTCTTTGCCGGGTCGATGTTGATCGAGCGCACTTTTAACATCAATGGTATGGGGCTGCTCACCTACAATGCGATCATCCAGCGCGACTATCCGATCACCCTCGGGTTCCTCGCCATCGGAGCGGTTCTTGGGCTGATAGGCAACATCCTCTCCGACATCTGTTACGCTCTCATCGATCCGCGCATCCGGTTCAAATGAGCAGCGCCACCATCACCGCAAAGACTGCGGTCAGCGAATCCTTCCAGTCGGTATCCCTCTTCAAGAAGCGTCTGAAGAAGTTTCGCTCGCTAAAGCGTGGATACTACTCGTTCCTGCTCATTGTCGTCGCCTACATCGTCAGTTTCCTGGCGCCGCTGCTGATGAACTACAAGGCGCTGGTCGTCCGTTACGATGGACGGCTCCACTTCCCGGTCTTCAAGTTCTATGAAGGCAAAGTCTTCGGCCAGGATATCTACGGCGAGGCCGACTATCGCCGGTTGAAGGAGTCCTTTTCCGCCGAAGACAAGGGAAACTGGGTTCTTATGCCGCCCTATCCGTTCGGTCCCTACGAGAGCCTCACCGATCCGTCGGGGACGCCTCCCAATCCTCCCTCGCGTCAACATTGGTTCGGCACCGACGACCGGGGGCGGGACGTCTTTGTCCGTCTGGTCTATGGATTCAACATCTCGCTTTCATTTGCGCTGATCTGCACGGCAATCGCCTACGCGATCGGCATCTCGGTCGGCGCGGCGCTCGGCTATTTCGGCGGCAAGTTCGACATCTTCGCCCAGAGGCTGATCGAGATTTGGTCGTCGATGCCGTTCCTTTATACGATCATCATCGTCTCCTCCATCATCCGTCCCAATTTTGCGCTTCTGGTATTCCTCCTCGTGCTCTTCGGTTGGATGGGGATGACCTATTATATCCGGGGCGAGTTCTATCGCGAGAAGGCCAAGGACTACGTTCACGCCGCCATCTCGATGGGAGCCGGCGACCGCAAGATCGTCTTCAAGCACATCCTGCCAAATGCCCTGACGCCGGTGATTGCGCTCGGGCCATTCCATATCGTAGCCGACATCTTTGCGCTGGTGAGCCTGGACTTCCTCGGCTTCGGTCTGCCGCCGCCTACGCCATCGTGGGGTGAACTGCTCGGTCAGGGCGTCAACAACGTGCACTCCTGGTGGCTGACGTTCTTTCCCTTCGGAGCAATGTTCTGCACCCTTTTGATGGTGGTCTTCATCGGCGAGGGAGTCCGGCAGGCGTTCGACCCGCGGGAGTATTCACGGCTGCGGTAGTTCTTAATAATTGTTTGATTTTCAATAGAATAGGTATTTCAAGGCCTGTTGCGAGAAGAATCTTCTCCGGCAGGCCTTGATTTTGGGCTGGCAGTTCGGTATATTGCAAGTTGCAATCTTCGCCAATGCTTGGTGATATGCCCTCCTCCCTTGACCAGATCCACCACAACCATGGCAGTGGCACAACCAGAAAGGACAATGATGACTCGTCGCATTATGACCCTGCTCTCCTTCTCGACTCTGGCTGCATTCAGTCTGTCAACGGCACTATATGCGGCGGTTACGGCCGAGCCTACCGGCTTCATCGTGGCCTTGGAGGAGGGGGACACGCTCGCAGAGTCGTTGACTATAACCAATTTGGCTGAGCGTGCAATGGAGTTTAGGATCAATTTCGATGAACCTGAGGATGGCAATCGCCGCCGCGGAGGACCTGGTCGCGACCAACCACGTTCTCGTTATGCACTCTTCAAGGAGGCAGCTGGCTGGGGTGATCAGATGGAGGCGATTTGGGGAGCAGCACAAGCCAATATGACCCAATACAACAGCGGTCAAATGGCCAACTTTCCTATCAATGAGTTCGACTGCATCTGGATTCGCGAATACCAATCCGACCAGTTTAACACTAACTGGAACAACAACCGAGCTCGGTTTGAAGAATGGGTAGATAGAGGCGGTGTAATGTACCACGGGGTCGGCACCAACAATTGGGCTGTCGTTCCGGTTCAAGTGGGGGGCCTGCGACGCAATCAACAGGGTGACCAAAATGGTCTGGTAATGGTCTCCAATAATCGAGATGCCAATAACTACAACTACCTGGCCGAGTTGATGCAATGGCGCGGTGGCGAGTCACTTAATGGCAGTTCGTGGAGCCATGCTTCTTATACCCGTCAAAACTGCGATAACATCGAAAACAGCGACTGGTATCAAGCGATCGCCGTGGGACAGGGACCGCAACCAGATAGGATTGGAGTTGTGGTCTATAACTTTGGCCGTGGCTGGGCAATCGCGACCGGAACCACCGATAGTCATCAGTATATCAATTGGCGGGGCGAGAGATGGTTCTGGGGCAATGCCCTATTGCAGGTCATCTGGTATATGGACTTTCTTGCCGCACCTCGCTGGGTTGCAGCCGAGCCAGATGAAGGTGAAGTAGCTGCAGGCGAGTCATCTGAGGTCACATTGACGTTTGTGTCTACGGATTTGGAGGATGGCGTCCATCATCTGGTCCTAAATTTGACTACGGACGACGTTGAGTCGCCACTGCTTCAGATGTCCGTGGTGCTGACGGTTGACGGTCCCACCGCGGTCATTGCCGGCGTCATCACCGATGAAGCAACCGGCGATCCGATCCCGACCGGTAATGTCTCGCTCGACCGCTTTATCTGGGACCGGGATGGTGCCGATGACGGCTCCTATATAGTCGCCGACCTGCCTCTGGGCGCTTACGAACTGACCTTCAGCGCGCCGGACTATCTGACCACCACCCGCGAGGTTAACCTCGAGGACGACGACGTCGAACTGAATGTCGCCATGCTCCACTCGACCGCCGATCCCGACGTCGGAGAGGAAGGCATCTTCGCTCAACTCGAGCCCGATAACACCCTCGACCTCGACTTCAACGTCGCCAATAACGGCAACGGACCGCTCAGTTACCGCGTCGAACGCCGGCTCCTCGGCGACGCCAACGCCGAGCCCTGGACCATCCGCCG
>Ga0194120_10004643_pt1 | contig 20951 bp, 17 predicted proteins | sample TA2MahCa65mmetaG_FD_148642 | JGI IMG/M metagenome (GOLD analysis project Ga0194120, IMG submission 148642) | Freshwater microbial communities from Lake Tanganyika, Tanzania - TA2015019 Mahale Deep Cast 65m | ecosystem: Environmental > Aquatic > Freshwater > Lake | place: Tanzania: Lake... | reverse complement strand
AAACTCCTCAATCTGCTGCAAAATCCCGTTTGTATCGAGCCTGCAATGCGACAAAAGCTGCTCGCGTGTGCCTTGCTCGACATAGCAGTCCGGTAGGCCGAGGTTGAGGGTGTGTTTGAGTATCTTATGTTTGTGCAGCAATGTGTTGACTGCATTGCCCGCACCGCCGGGGATGGCGTTCTCTTCGATAGTGACCAGGATGTCGTGGGTCTTAGCTAGATTGAGTATCAGCTCTTCGTCGATTGGCTTGACGAAGCGCATGTTGGCAACGGTGGCGTTGAGTTCTTGGCCTGCCTGTTCGGCTGGGCTGACCATGCTGCCCCAGGCGATGATGGCAATCTTCTCGCCCTGCCGGATGATTTCGCCTTTGCCGATAGGCAGGGCGGTCAGGTCGTGGGTTATGGCCTTGCCGGGGCCTTTGCCTCTGGGGTAGCGGACGGCGGCAGGGCCTTCGTGCTTGAAGCCGGTGGTGAGCATTTTGCGGCATTCGTCTTCGTCTTTAGGCGCCATGATAATCATGTTGGGGATGCAGCTTAGGTAGCTGTAGTCGAAGCTGCCGGCATGGGTGGGGCCGTCAGGGCCGACTAAGCCGGCACGGTCCAGGGCAAAGAGGACGTCGAGGTTCTGTAAAGCGACATCGTGTATTAGTTGGTCGTAGCCGCGTTGCAGGAAGGTGGAGTAGATGGCGACGACGGGTTTCATGCCTTGGCAGGCTTGGCCTGCGGCTAAGGTCACCGCGTGTTGTTCGGCAATGGCGACGTCGAAGTAGCGGCTGGGGTATTGTTCGGAGAACTTGACTAAGCCCGAGCCTTCGCGCATGGCGGGGGTGATGCCGAGCAGACGGCTGTCTGCTTTGGCCATGTCGCACAGCCAGTCGCCGAAGACGTCGGTGTAGCTGGGGCTACTGGGTTTGGCTTTGGGCAGACTGTCTAAGGTGGGGTCGAAGGCAGGGACGCCGTGGTAGGCTAAGGGGTCTTTTTCGGCCGGGGCGTAGCCTTTGCCTTTTTTGGTGACGATGTGCAGTAACCTCGGCCCTTCGATGTGTTTGAGGTTTTCGAGGGTTTCGACCAGCATGTTGATGTCGTGACCGTCGATGGGTCCTATGTAGTTGAAGCCGAGTTCTTCAAACAGGGTGCCCGGCACGATCATGCCTTTCATGTGTTCTTCTGTCCGCCGCGCCAGTTCCCACATGGAGGGCATTTTGCTCAGGACTTTTTTGCTTTCTTCCCGTACCGAGGAGTAGAGTTTGCTCGATAGGATTTTGGTGAGGTAGTTGTTCATCGCGCCTACGTTGGGCGAGATGGACATGTCGTTGTCGTTGAGGATAACAAGGAGGTTGGCGTCAATGGAACCGGCATGGTTCATGGCTTCATAGGCCATGCCGCCGGTGATGCTGCCGTCGCCGATGATGGCGATCATGTGGTCGCCTTTGCCCTGGAGTTTGTTGGCAATGGCCATGCCTAAGGCCGCGCTGATGGAGGTGGAGGAGTGCCCTACCCCAAAGGCGTCGTATTCGCTCTCAGTCCGGGACGGAAACGCACAGACGCCGTCTCGGGTTCTAATGGTGGTCATCCTGTCCTTGCGGCCAGTGAGGATTTTATGGGGATAGGCTTGGTGACCCACATCCCACACCAGCTGGTCTTTGGGCGTGTCAAATACATAGTGCAACGCTACCGTCAGCTCGACCGTCCCTAAGCCCGCCGCAAAATGCCCCCCCGATACGCTCACCGTCTGCGTTAAGTATTCACGCAACTCCTTGCATAAGGCTTTGAGCTGGGGCTTTCTTAAACACCGGATATCGTCCGGGTTATTAATAGCGTCTAATAATCGGTATGTTTTATCGTCTGCCATAGTTATTAATAAAGCGGCTCTCGGTAAAACATTAATATCAATCCAATCGCGAATAACGACGCGACTGATACAAATCCAGCGATTTGTTTACCAGGGTTATCCAGCTTCAATTCAAGCCAGCGGCCGCATGCCAGTAGTAATGAAAACACACCCATCGCCGTATGACCAACCTGAATGAGAAAGGCGCTCTTCGGTTGAAATCCCACGTGCGAATGCGTTAATAGTATTAATCCGCCGAATGCGCACAGTACCGGAAAGGAATAGATCAAGGTTGCACTGGCATTTTTACTCAGCCTTGCCCGTAACTCCATTATGCCTAAAGTAAATACCAGCAATGTAGCGATTCGGTGTTGCAATACTTCGCCATTATTGAAAGTGCTATCCCAGAATCCGATGGGACCGAGCGGCCAGGTTTCGGCATCGCTGCGGAAAAATAAAAAGATTCCTAACAGTACGAAACCGATCGGCCAATATTGGGTAAACTTCAAAATTTTATTAACCGGAGTTAATACGGTCAATTGCCGAAGATACGAGAGCATGGCAAACAAGCTCATAGTGGTCAAAAAAATACCAGAAATATTATGGTTGTAATTTGACCATTCGGTTGCTGCTATTGAGGGCACTTTCCCCACAATCGCAACTCGACCAGCTTCTCCGGCAATTAATGCGCTATGGGTTGGCGATTGGGTTTGTGGAATTTGTGGCTTAAAGGTTCCCAGTACTTCTTGCCAGGTAGCGGTTAAATTGGGAATATCGATTGCCGGCGGTTGTGACGCCAAACTTGCCGCTGTAAACAGCAAGGTAATTAATACGAATGTTTCTGCTTCAATATAGTACGGTACACGCTTGATTAATTCGAAATCATTACCATGAAAACTGTAAGCTGTAACCGCAGAACGATTAAGCCAAGCATAACCTAGAGCCATGCTCAATAAAATAAATTTCACAGTTAACAAATTGCCGTAACCGGTGCCGAACAAACCGTTCCAGGTATTAATGTACTTAAAAGCAATAGGTAATCCTGTTGCCAGAATTGCCACGACAGCGCCTATGCCGTACGGTGAAAATTCTTTTAATAATTGCGGCCACAACACGGCAGGAATTTTACCTTGATGCCGCAAAATCCAGAGCATAACCAATTGAAACACGCTGCCAATCCAGATTGCGGCGGCAATTTGGTGTAATACAGTCAGCGACATTAAGTACAATTGATCTTCAAAACGGCCAGCCGCATGAACCAGCCACGCGCCAGAAATCAACATCGGTGCGGTTAATGCTAAAGCCGCTAACCAGTGCGCTTTAGAATGAAGATGATGACGAAGTTTGGAATGGCAATAGATAGTAAGCGCCAAGATAAAAAATGTGCGAACCAATCCGCCAATAAATTGCGTAGTTTCGGCAAATTCGGGAAACGGCCATTGATTTAACAATGCCGTCATCAACCAGACTTTCAAGATGATTTTAAAAATTTGCGCGCCGACCAAATACAAACCGCCTTGCGTAATTAAAGTGACGGTTTTTTGCAAAAACTCTTGAGAATAATCCATTTGCCGACGCCATGGACGCAAAATGCATGCCCCCCAAAACAGCCCACCGATCATCAAACAAAAACAGATTAGATCGAAGCCGCCGATGAGAGAATCAAGAAAATCTGCTATACCAGCCATTATAACTACACGCTCTAAGGTTTAACTGCAAAATAAATAACATCTTCGGTCAAATGACCATCTGCGGCAAAAATTTTATACAGTAAAGCATAATCTCCCGCGCTTAATGGAGGAATAGAAACCACCACATTTCCCTGTTTTTCACCTTTACTGATTTTCAGTAAGGTATGCTTATCGCCTTTACTGACTAAAAAGACACGGGATAATCCTAACTCTACCTTTGAATTGAAAGTAAGCTCTATTTTTTTTGGTTCATTCACCTTTGGTTGTTCAAACGCTAACGTATGATCAGTAACGACTGCATGGGCAGAAACAAGATTACTGTCGATTAATAAGATAAAGGCAAAACCGATTAAAACTATTTTCTTCATCACGACGCTTTCTTCCCTTTTAAGGCATGACTCGCCAGATTTTTACCCAAATCCCAGATTGAACCGGGAATTTCATGGGTATCGGCAATGACTTTTTCAAACGACGTAACAATGTGATCGCGATCTTTTGGGGTCAGCACCAAAGGCGGCAATAATTTGACGACGTTCATACCGTGTCCGGCGACTTGGGTCAGAATACGATGTTCTTTAAATAAAGGAATCGTTATCATTTGACAGAATAAGCCTTTGTTAGCCGCTTCCAGCATCGCCCAGGCCGCTTTCAATTTCAGGCTTTTCGGCGCATGGAATTCGACGGCAATCATCATGCCCTTCCCTCTGGCTTCCATGAGGAATTCGTATTTCGTCGCCATGGCATTAATGGAGGCAATAATGTCGTTACCAATGACGGCACTTTTTTCGATCAGATTTTCTTCTTTCAGAACATGTAATGTCGCCAAACCTGCCGCCATGGCCATGTTGTTTTTGGCAAAGGTCGAACCATGTACAACGGCGCGATCCATGCGGTTGTACACGCTGTCCATAATTTTTTGCGTCATCGCTACTGCGCCGACCGGCACGTGACCGCCCGACAAGGCTTTGGCGATGCAGATCATATCCGGTTGTACGCCCCAATGCTCGATAGCCCAGAATTTTCCGGTGCGGCCTAAACCGGTTTGCACTTCGTCGGCAACAAACAATGTACCGTATTTTTTACACAGCCTTTCGACTTCCGGCAGATAATTATCGTCCGGCACATTGACACCCTTGCCTTGCACTGGTTCAACAATGAAAGCCGCCACATCTTTAGTGCTCAGCGCCTGCTCCAACGCTGCCAAATCGTTAAACGGCACCGCCACACATGATGGCAGCAAGGGACCGAAACCCTGGCGGAAAATTTCTTCGCCATTCAGCGACAACGCACCCATCGTCAAGCCGTGATAGGCATGTTCGCAGTATACGATTTTTTCCCGTTTGGTGGTAAAACGGGCAAATTTAATAGCTGCTTCCACCGCTTCCGTGCCGGAATTGCAAAAGAACATTTTATTAATGTTATCCGGCGTGGTCTTTAATAACTCCTGCGCCAATAGTCCGCTCAATACCGAAACATCCAGTTGCACCAGATTCGGCAGTTCGAGCGTCAGCGTTTCCTTCAATGCTTCGGCAATGGTCGGATGATTGCGGCCCAAGGCAAATACGCCGAAACCGCTCAGCAAATCGAGATATTCATTGCCGTCTTCGTCATACAAATATTGGCCTTTGGCGCTTTTGTAATGGCGATCATAACCGATGGTTTTCAACACACGCACCATCTGGTTGTTAAGATATTGTTCGTAAAGATCGAATTTATCTTTGTTATGTTGAGCGAAAAGTTCGGCGATACTGAAAGCCATCTTTAAAATTACCTCAATATTTTAAGTATTATTCTGCGCTGCCATACGAGCGCTAAATGCAGGCAACACAATTAATGCCGCCAATAAAGTCAACGATATACCGATAGTTAATAACAAACCCATACTGGCTGTACCACGATGCGTGGTAAACGCCAGACTGGTGAAACTGCATAAAGTCGTGATTGCGCTAAAAACAACGCCGCGCGCCGTACTGCTTTGTAACAGATCGTGTTCGCCGCACGACTCCGATAAATGACGTTGCAACACATGGATGCCGCTGTCAACACCCATGCCCAGCAACAGCGGCAAGGCAATTATGTTAGCGAAATTGAAAGGATTCTCGAGCAATACGTTGGCCGCACCCGTCATAGCCGCAGCCAACAACAAAGGCAGTAACACCAAGGCGGTTTTTTTAACGCTTCTAAACATGACTAGTAATAAAACCATAATGGCTATTAATGCGCCGCCGAAGGCTTCGAGAAAAGCTTTTACCACCGTATCGCCCGATGCCTGATCCGCTACCGGCAAGCCGGAGACGGTATCGTCAACGCTCTGCACTTCTCGGACAAATTCTTTCAAATTTTCCAGCTTATTTTGATCTTTTTCCGGCGTGATAAATACTTTATAGAGATTATCTTTGCTGCGCCAATGTTGCGTCAGGTAATCCGGTAAGTCTTCCAAGCCAAATGCGGTTGCGGTTAAGCTGGTTTTTAACCGCTCCAGCGTAAACGGCAACAGGCTGAGCATATTTTTTTCTAATTGAATATACGCTTCAGCGGAATTTGCCTGACTGTCTGTTTTATTAATAAATGCTTCAACCCGTTGCTGCAATTGCTGCACGGTGGCAAGCGGGGCGTTTTTAGATTGCTCATTAATCGCTTTTTTCAGATCTTCGTTAAATTTAATTAACGCTTGTCTGCGGTCGGTTTCAACCAAGGTGCTGTTAAAATTCTCTAGCTGACCGCCCAGAATCAAGTTTAAATCTTCAATCGTGTACAGCTTATCTTCCTGATTGTCAGGTACAAAACTGGATAATGTGATCACATCGTGTACGGACGGTAGCTTAGCAAATCGGTCCGCTTTGTTGTTTGCTTCTTCCAGACTATTCGCCAAGCCAGTTAATGAAAAAGGCGAATCATTTTTAGCAGTAAGCAATTCTTTAATGGTCGAGACAGACTCACTGTTCGGATCGCGCAGATTAATTGGATTGGAGTCAAAGGTTAATTTGGTTAATACAACGCCAGAGGCAATGGCAAATAAAACGGAAGTGATGCGAATACTTTTAGAATAACGGAAAGGAAAGGTAATAACCCACTTTGGCACAATTTTGGATTTAATAGCTGTAGGGTTTTTAACGGGCCAGACACTGAAAAAAGCTGGCAATAACACCAACGCTATCAGCAAACCAATGACCATACCACCACCTGAAATTATGCCCAGTTCGGAAACACCTGCATAATCTGTAGGAATGAAGGCGATAAATCCAAACAATGTTGTGAACGCACATAAAAATAAGGAGTAGCTTACATCGCGTAAAGCAAAACGGATGGCCTCGTCATTCGCCATCCCCAGCGACCGTGCCTCACGATAATGTAATGAAGCATGGATTGCGTAATCAACCCCTAATCCGATATACAGGCAAGCGAAAGCAATAGAAATGATATTCAAATGCCCCACCGAAACGGCGGCAAATCCGGCCGTCAGAATTAATCCTAAAATTAATACGATTAACGTAATAAACATTAATCTGACCGACTTCAATCCGATATATAAAGCCAGTAAAACCAAGAATAACGATGCCAACGTAGACCATACAGTATTTAACCCGACGCTTTCGATTTCTTCATGCTCTAAAGCAATCTCGCCAGTTATTCGCACCTTGGCGCCGGGTATCTCTTGCATCACGGTTTTTGCCGCCGCGCGGGCTGCGGTTACCGCCACGTTGGCCGGCAATACTTGGTTGAAATGCAGCTTAGGTTTGGCGATAACTATGGATCGGTTGCTTTCCGTATTTAACTGTTTTTCCGCCAGCAGATTCTGCCAGGATAATCGTGACGGTTTGCCGCTCATTTGATTGGCAATGGTTGTATCGACGGCGAGCAGCAAAGGGTTCATGTCCATAGGTAAACCTTCTTCGTGCTCATTCAGCGCTTTGCCGATGATGTCGAACAAGCCGCCGATATGGTAATTCTGGGCAAGATGCCCTATGAACGGTTGCGCATCCGTCAATTTTTTCGACAGGTCGTCCAAGTCGGCCTGATCCATAAATAACAATGCTTGCTGACGGAAAAAATCGTTTTCAGTGGGGATAAAAACCGCATAGAAACGATCGCTTTCCTTTTTAAGTATGCTTTCCAATTGCAACGCAGCCTGCGATGTTTCCTCCGGTGTATCGGCATCGACGACCATTAACAGTGTGGCCGCATCAAGAGGGAAAGCTTTTTCTATGCGCTTACGGTTTTGCTGAAACGGCAAATCGGGGGATAACATGTCTGCCGTATTCGCATCGATCGGCAAGTGATTGTACGTGTAAAACAGGCTAATTCCGGTTAGAGCGACCGTTACCAGAATAATAGTCCAAGGAAAGCGCAAAATTTGGTTTTCGCTCCAGTTAAAAAACCGCATTAACAATGTAGGCATAAGGATTAATAATTAATATAGTTATGCGGTTGACTCAGTCGATATTGCAAAATCCCTTATCTTATCAATTTTTAATGCCACTTGCTTTAAAGTCTTTTTTGCTGCTTTAAAATACCAGCCTAATTTGATTAATAAGGGCAGCTCGCCAGGGTGAACAAGCAAATAAAGCAACAATTTTTTTATATCTACCTGGCCTTGCGCATTAAGCGCATTAATGACCGCTATCGGTAAATCCGCCGGTTGCGGATCAGCGATGGCGCGCACCGTTAGAAACGGCAGATGGTGGGATTTAGCAACCTGCGCTATTGCTGAACTTTCCATGTCCAATGCGATTGCTTTCATAGCGAGACCAAGCCTTTTTTTTTCCTGACTTGCGATGACGACCTGATCACTTGCTGTGATCGCTCCCTTTAACGGCAGTAAATTTGCCAAAACCGATTCGGCAGATTGTCGCCACACAGGGTGCGTATCAATTTTTGTTCCGTCCGCTGAGATACACTGATCAGCCAGTATTAATGTCCCAGGTTTCAATTCTGCAGTTAAACCTGCCGCACACCCCCAACTGATTAAGCGGACAGCTCCGTTTCTTACCAATGTTTCAGCTGCCGCCTGGGCGTTTTTTGCACCGGCACCGGAATAGATGACTATCATGTTATCGTTTAAGCGAAAGGTTTCCCCTTGTTTTAATTTTTTCGGTATCAGTGTACCGAGCTCTTCCGCCAAAGCGATAACAATTCCCGTAATCACGGCTTGTTCAATTCATTGCGGTATTTGGCCAAAGCCCATAATGGGAAAAATTTATCGTAACCATAATACTTTAAGTAAAATACCCGCGGGAAACCGGGTGCGGTAAAACAAGGATCGTTCCAGAAACCGTCATCCTGTTGCTTGCGTAAAAGGTAATCGATTCCGGCTTTGACTTCCGGGCTATGCACTTCTCCCGCCGCCATTAATCCGATAACGGCAAAGGCAGTTTGGAAAGCCGTACTAATATCGAATTTGCCGCGCAACGCCGAATCTTCGTAGCTATCGTTACTTTCGCCCCAGCCGCCGTCCGTACGCTGGATGCTCTTCAACCACGCTACTGCTTTCGTATACATCGGATCGGTTTTCGGAACAGTAGTTTGCTCCAGCGCCAGCAAGACCGACCACGTACCGTAGATATAATTGGTGCCCCAGCGTCCGAACCAGGCGCCATCGGCTTCCTGCTCTTTCCGCAAATAATTAATGATGCGATCCAGCGCCTTTTGATAACCGACATTACGTTGTTGAATTGCCGGATCGCTAGAATCCGCCGATTGCGCAATCGCTTTCGCCAAAAACATCGCGCAACGCGCACTGACGTCGGCGGTCGGCGGATCGAGCAACGCACCGTGATCGGCAAACGGAATTTCGTTTAGGTAATAATAGGTATTGTCAGCATCGAATGCGCCGTAACCGCCGTTCTTCGACTGCATCCCTTGAATCCAGTTAGCGGCGCGATGAATAGATTCGTCCAGATCGGGCAAGCCGGAATCCAGCATGCCGAAACCGACCACCGCCGTATCGTCCACATCCGGGTAATGCGGATTGGCGAATTCGAACGCCCAGCCGCCACCTTTCAAATCGGGCCGCCGGACGCGCCAATCGCCCGGCTCATCGGACAACTGCACAGATTTCAGCCAATCGTAAGCTTTAATCATGCTTTCACGGCATGCGTTTTTATCGGCCTCCTGCAAAGCCAACAGGCCTAATCCAGTATCCCAAACCGGCGATAAACAGGCCTGGCAATAGGCGTCGTTTTCACGCACCACCAGTAGCTTGTCGATCGCTTTGCGCGCCATGACCACATCGGGATGATCTTTCGGATAACCCAACAACAACATGGCTTCATACGCATTAACCATGGCCGGGAAAATGCCGCCTAAACCGTCTTCGCCGTTCAACCGTTCGGTAAACCACAGGCGGGCTTTTTCGATGGCGCTTGCTCGGATCTTTTTAGGTATTAATGGATCGGCCGTCCGGCCCAACTTATCCAACACGAGAAAAAATTTGTTCAGCAAACTCCGATTGGGAAAATAATCTTGTTCCTTATCCGGATGCGTCACGAATAATTCCAAAATATCGACATTCTTGGGATTCTTCGCTTCCGTCTTGAAATAGCACAGAACAAACAGCGGCACCATGACTGTTCTGGACCAATACGATACCTTATCCAGATGAAACGGAAACCAACGCGGAAAGTGCATGATTTCAACCGGAATATAAGGTACGCCGCGCCAGGGAATTTGCTTGAAGATAGCCAGAGCGATACGGGTAAATACGTTGGCTTTGGCCGCGCCGCCTTCTTTTAGGATCCATTCTCGTAAATTGACCATGTGCGGCGCATGAATGTCCTCGCCCGCCAATTTCAAAGCGTAATACACCTTGACGCTGCAACTGATATTGCCAGCACCGCCGGTGTAGAGCGGATAACTGCCGTCCTCGTTTTGCCGGGAACGCAGGTATACCGCCATTTTGGCTTGCAACGTTTCGTCGATTTCGCCCAAATAATGCATCATCATGATGTATTCGGAAGGAATCGTGCAGTCGCATTCCAGTTCGAAACACCAGTAACCGTCTTGGTGTTGCAAGCTTAACAGTTTATCTTGCGCTTTTTTAATGGCGCCGTCCAATTGGACGTCCTTAAAAACAATCGGGGTAGCGGTACTGTCATGTACGTCAGACTGTAAATCTGTATTTGCATCGGTAAACATTGTTAATCCTCTAAATATCTATCGCAGCTTCAATACGGGGACGTATATCCAGTTCGGCTCATGCAAGCCTTGGCTTGCAAAACCAAACAACAAATCTAATAAATAATTACTTCGACCAACAATCTTGGTCGCCAATATTGTTGTCTTGACACTGTTTCGGGAAATTTTAACGTCCTCAGACTTAACAAAACCTAAATTTTGTTTAATTTTTTTCAGGGTTAATACGGCCATTCCCAGCGCCCATAGGCAAAAATTTCTAATGCCGGTTTCATGGCTCGGTATTAATTGCGTGTAACGGAGGGCATTATGCAGGTGTTCGTGAGCGATACTGACCAAATGCGCCAATCCGACCCGAAAATTTGCATCGTTAGTTTTGGCTGTTAACTGCTTCAGATCGTAACCGGTTTCGGTAAAAATATCCTGCGGCAGCCAGCACACGCCGCGCGCCGCATCATCCCAGATATCTTTCAGGATATTAGTCATCTGCAAGCCTTCGCCAAAGGATACGCCTAACTTAAGCATTTCAGCTTTATGCGCGGCTATTTCCGGCGAGTAATGGCAAAACAAACGCGTCAGCATTTCACCGACACATCCGGCCACGTAGTAGCAGTAGCGATCCATATCGGCCATCTTGGGTAAACCGCTATGCATATTTTCCGCCTGGAATAACGGCATACCTTCAGCCATGGTTTCCACACAGATTGAAAGTGCGGCAATTTGTTCCTGATCGAATTGGTGAGTTATGCGGATAACCCTGGGAATCACATTAATTAAAACATGCTCGGCAGGCAATGTGGTTCCAACCGACAGTAAGGGAGCCAATTCTTTAGCAAACACTTCCGCCCCGCGTCCTGTCTTAACGACATTAATGAAACCATGGCAAAAATGATGTTTTTGCTCCGGCGTCAACGATACTTCATCTTCAATCGTATCGACTATCCGGCACAGTAAATACGCATTGGCGACTGCTTTGCACAGACTATCGGGCAATTGCGGGATCGTTAACGCAAACGTTCTGGATACCTCTTCCAGCAACAACATTTGGAAGGGATCGTCAGTCAACGCGTCAAGTTGCTCAATATTGTCTAAGGATAACCGGGTTCCACGCATATTACTGGGTGTTCATTAAGGCCGTAATGAAGATTTATTGTGATTAATAATAAACTTTTTGTTGGTATTTTGCAAAAAAATGTTGTTTTGTTGCTAAATATAATAATATTCTGTGTTATATTGATTAAAATTAAAAGGCATGTATTGCATATATGCAGCCTATAGCCTCGATGCGCAGGGGTGCTTCAGGTCTTTGATTATAGCGTTGTTAATGCAATTAATGGATCCTTAAGGAAAACTAAAGATTTCATTTTTACCATTAATTTTAAGTGTTTAATTAAACTATACCTGTTGTCGCTTTATGGCAACAAACCTGCACAGATTGCCAAACCTCATAGATTATTATTAACAGGAGAATATTGTGGGAGTTCCTTTACGCCAACAATTAACTGTCGCCAGTTACTTGATGAAACAAAAACTGAAGGGTGCAAAAAAGTATCCTTTGGTGTTGATGCTCGAGCCGCTGTTCCGCTGTAATTTAGCCTGTGCCGGTTGCGGCAAAATCGATTATCCCGACGACATTCTCGACAAACGCCTGAGCGTTGAGGAATGCCTGCAAGCGGTCGACGAATGTGGCGCACCCATGGTGTCGATTCCGGGCGGCGAACCGTTAATCCATAAAGACATGCCCAAAATCGTAGAAGGCATCATTGCGCGTAAAAAATACGTTTACTTATGCACCAACGCATTACTACTGAAAAAACGGATTGACGATTACAAGCCTTCTCCCTATTTAACGTTTTCCATCCATTTAGACGGCATGCAAGAGCGTCATGACGCCTCCGTCTGCCAGGACGGCGTATTCGAACGCGCCGTAGAAGCTATTAAACTGGCGCTGGGTAAAGGCTTCAGAGTCACCGTTAACTGTACGCTATTTCAAGGCGAAAAAGCCCCGGAAGTCGCGGAATTCCTCGATTATTGCATGGAACTAGGCGTGGAAGGCATCACTATCGCGCCTGGATTCAGTTACGAACATGCGCCTCGCCAGGATGTTTTCATTAAAGGCACGGATGTCAAAGAACTGTTCCGCGGCATCTTTAAAATCGGTAAAAACCGCAAATGGAAACTTAATCATTCGTCGCTTTATCTGGATTTTCTGGCCGGAAATCAAAGCTACAACTGCACACCTTGGGGCAATCCCACCCGCAACGTATTCGGCTGGCAAAAGCCCTGTTATTTGCTGGCCGATGAAGGTTATGCGAACAGTTTCCAGGAATTATTGTCTGACACTCCATGGGAAAAATACGGCACTGTCAAAAACCCTAAATGCGCAGGCTGTATGGCGCATTGTGGTTATGAAGCGACCGCAGTCGAAGATATGTTGGCGAATCCTCTGAAAGGCTTAATAACCGCTATAAGAGGTCCTAGAACGGATGGCGATATGGTGCCGGAACCAGCTCCGCAGTACGCCACCACCAAACATACGCCAACCATTTCAGGCATCCCAATCAGAGTCGAATAAAAACAGGCTTGCGCCAGTTAATTAAAGAAATGGAGATAAAGATATGTTAAATAATACGTTCATTAAGCGATGGGTTTTGCTTTGCTTATGCGTTGCGGCCACGAGCGTACTAGCGGTAGAAAAAAGCGCTTCTCCTGCCAAAAAAATTGTCGATACGTTTCAGGACGAACTGATTAATGTCATGAAAAACGGCAAAAAGCTCGGTTTTTCAGGCCGTTACGATAAATTGAAAGCACCGGTCGAAAACAGCCACGATTTGAATAAAATCGCTCGGATTGTGGTCGGCAAAGAATGGGAAAAACTTAGCGAAACGCAACAACAACAGCTCGTTGATGTGTTCAGTCGCTTGAGCGTGGCTTCTTATGCTCATAATTTCAACGACTATTCCGGTGAAAATTTTACCTTCGATAATGAAGGAGAAACCAAACTGGGTAATGCCGTTATCCATTATCACTTGAATATACCCGATGATAAGCCGGTTAAATTCGAATATATGTTAAAAGACAACGGCGGCAATTGGCGGATCATTAATATCATTGCCAACGGCGTCAGTGATTTAGCGTTGAAAAGATCCGACTATACATCTATTTTGCAACGTGAAGGTTTTGATGCTTTAATAGCAAAAATCAATGAAAAAATTGAGAATTACTCAAAGAAATAAATTATTATCAGATTCTTATGCTTGCGTCTAATAATTATCCGGCAAATCGTCTTTTATTGTGCTTAGCAATCAGCCTGATGGCTGGCCTTACCGGTTGCGCCACCACAAAAGAAGGGGTCACAACCGGTCAGAAGGACGATCCTTACGAAAACATTAATCGAAAAGTCTATGCCTTTAACGATAAGGTTGACGACTATGTCGCCAAACCGGTTGCAGATGTATATAAAGCTGTAACCCCGGATTTCGTGGAAACCGGCGTATCCAACTTTTTTAATAATCTAAAAGGCATTAATGTCGTCCTGAACGACGTTTTACAAGGCAAATTCGAACAAAGCGGACGTGACACCGGCCGTTTATTAATGAATACCACGTTAGGTATGGCCGGATTGTTCGATGTCGCCACCAGCGTCGGGCTTGAACAGAACGACGAAGATTTTGAGCAAACCCTTGCTGTCTGGGGTGTGCCGCAAGGTTCTTACATCGTCCTGCCGTTTTTAGGCCCTATTACCACACGCGGTATTCCCGGAGCCGTATTCGACGCCGCCGCCAACCCTGCCACTTATTTAAGCCCGGTCGTACCTATCCAGGCATTATCCATGGTTAATACGCGGGCAAATGCGGAAGGTTCGCTTAAATTCATTGATGAAGCAGCGCTTGATCCTTATGTATTTACTAGAGAATCGTTTCTGCAATGGCGCAATCACTTGGCAGCGGATGGTAAAAGCTCATCCAACTTGAATGACTTAGACGCCGAATTGTTGGGAGATACAGAACCTTCTGTAAAGAAAAACGAACCTGTCAGCACCAACGGAAAATCTGCAACACCAGCCATTAATCCGCAAAGTAATAATGCTGTTACCGCCAACCCATTATCAACCAAGTCTTCTGATGCTACGCTGAAAACGCCGGCAAACCCGGAGTCGATATCCAATAAATAAATCAACCTTGTCTTAAAGCTGTTGTTTTAGTGAAAAATTAATAATGGATTAATGAATAAACTTCATAGTCCATTAATTTTCCCCGTCCATTCAAAAAATCCAACTCAACAACAAACGCACAAGCCTCTACGCTGGCTCCGGTTTTTCCGATTAGCTCGCAACTGGCTTTGGCTGTCCCTCCGGTAGCCAGAAGATCGTCTATCAATAACACGCGGTCATTACTGTCAAAGGCGTCAATATGGACTTCCAACGTGGCGGAACCGTATTCCAGATTATAATCCACGCTTTGCACATCGTAGGGTAATTTCCCAGGCTTGCGTAAAGGGACGAACGGCAACCCCAACTCCCACGCGGCAAGTGAGCCGAAAATAAAGCCGCGCGCTTCCATTCCTGCAACCGCTGTTATATCGCGACCCAGAAAGGGCTGGATTAATTGATGAACAGACAGTCGCAACGTAGCCGGATCTTTCACTAACGGCGTAATATCCTTGAAAATAATACCCGGCTTGGGAAAATCGGGAATATCACGAATCTTTTTACGTAATCTATCCATTTTTGTACTTAGCGCTCCACAAACTCCTCAATCTGCTGCAAAATCCCGTTTGTATCGAGCCTGCAATGCGACAAAAGCTGCTCGCGTGTGCCTTGCTCGACATAGCAGTCCGGTAGGCCGAGGTTGAGGGTGTGTTTGAGTATCTTATGTTTGTGCAGCAATGTGTTGACTGCATTGCCCGCACCGCCGGGGATGGCGTTCTCTTCGATAGTGACCAGGATGTCGTGGGTCTTAGCTAGATTGAGTATCAGCTCTTCGTCGATTGGCTTGACGAAGCGCATGTTGGCAACGGTGGCGTTGAGTTCTTGGCCTGCCTGTTCGGCTGGGCTGACCATGCTGCCCCAGGCGATGATGGCAATCTTCTCGCCCTGCCGGATGATTTCGCCTTTGCCGATAGGCAGGGCGGTCAGGTCGTGGGTTATGGCCTTGCCGGGGCCTTTGCCTCTGGGGTAGCGGACGGCGGCAGGGCCTTCGTGCTTGAAGCCGGTGGTGAGCATTTTGCGGCATTCGTCTTCGTCTTTAGGCGCCATGATAATCATGTTGGGGATGCAGCTTAGGTAGCTGTAGTCGAAGCTGCCGGCATGGGTGGGGCCGTCAGGGCCGACTAAGCCGGCACGGTCCAGGGCAAAGAGGACGTCGAGGTTCTGTAAAGCGACATCGTGTATTAGTTGGTCGTAGCCGCGTTGCAGGAAGGTGGAGTAGATGGCGACGACGGGTTTCATGCCTTGGCAGGCTTGGCCTGCGGCTAAGGTCACCGCGTGTTGTTCGGCAATGGCGACGTCGAAGTAGCGGCTGGGGTATTGTTCGGAGAACTTGACTAAGCCCGAGCCTTCGCGCATGGCGGGGGTGATGCCGAGCAGACGGCTGTCTGCTTTGGCCATGTCGCACAGCCAGTCGCCGAAGACGTCGGTGTAGCTGGGGCTACTGGGTTTGGCTTTGGGCAGACTGTCTAAGGTGGGGTCGAAGGCAGGGACGCCGTGGTAGGCTAAGGGGTCTTTTTCGGCCGGGGCGTAGCCTTTGCCTTTTTTGGTGACGATGTGCAGTAACCTCGGCCCTTCGATGTGTTTGAGGTTTTCGAGGGTTTCGACCAGCATGTTGATGTCGTGACCGTCGATGGGTCCTATGTAGTTGAAGCCGAGTTCTTCAAACAGGGTGCCCGGCACGATCATGCCTTTCATGTGTTCTTCTGTCCGCCGCGCCAGTTCCCACATGGAGGGCATTTTGCTCAGGACTTTTTTGCTTTCTTCCCGTACCGAGGAGTAGAGTTTGCTCGATAGGATTTTGGTGAGGTAGTTGTTCATCGCGCCTACGTTGGGCGAGATGGACATGTCGTTGTCGTTGAGGATAACAAGGAGGTTGGCGTCAATGGAACCGGCATGGTTCATGGCTTCATAGGCCATGCCGCCGGTGATGCTGCCGTCGCCGATGATGGCGATCATGTGGTCGCCTTTGCCCTGGAGTTTGTTGGCAATGGCCATGCCTAAGGCCGCGCTGATGGAGGTGGAGGAGTGCCCTACCCCAAAGGCGTCGTATTCGCTCTCAGTCCGGGACGGAAACGCACAGACGCCGTCTCGGGTTCTAATGGTGGTCATCCTGTCCTTGCGGCCAGTGAGGATTTTATGGGGATAGGCTTGGTGACCCACATCCCACACCAGCTGGTCTTTGGGCGTGTCAAATACATAGTGCAACGCTACCGTCAGCTCGACCGTCCCTAAGCCCGCCGCAAAATGCCCCCCCGATACGCTCACCGTCTGCGTTAAGTATTCACGCAACTCCTTGCATAAGGCTTTGAGCTGGGGCTTTTTGAGCCGTTTTACGTCTGACGGATATGCAATACGAGACAGTAACGAAGGTTGGCCCGGCGCATTCATATTCTTTTTGATTCCTTGCGTTGTCATCACCTTTAAAGGCAATTCGCTGACTTTAGCTATTGGTTCAGAGGCATATGGTGTGTCAATCTTTCTGCGTCTGGGTGCTTGTTTCATAGGCTCACCATCTTGTTAACTGATTAATTAATCAACATAACATTACAAAATCATGACGAGTTATTAATGATTGCGCTGAATAATATACAACGACAAATCACGCAATAAATCGGCTTCCACGCCAAAAATCGACAAACTTTCGATGGCTTTTTCATGCAATTCCTGCGCTTTTAATTTAGCGCCAGCCATACCCAGTAATGCCGGATAAGTGGGTTTATCGTTTTCTTTGTCTTTCCCTTGCGTTTTTCCCAACGTTGCCGTATCGCTTTCCTCATCGAGAATATCGTCCTTTACTTGAAACGATAAGCCGATGCATTTGGCGTACTGATCCAATTTAGTCCTGGCTTCCTGATCGATCCCGGCCTGCGCCAGCGTTGCCATCTTCACACTCGCCCTGATTAACGCCCCGGTTTTATGAATGTGCATGTTTTCCAGTTCAGGCAATGTAATTTTAGCTCCAACCGACTCCAGATCGATGGCCTGGCCTCCCGCCATGCCCTGCGAACCGCTGGCTTTTGCGAGCACAGTAAGCATTTCTAAGCGATTTTCCGGCAATGCATTAATTGTTGGATCGTGCGCCAGCACTTCAAAAGCCAATGCCTGCAACGCATCGCCTGCCAAAATTGCCGTCGCCTGATCGTAAGCGATATGGCAGGTCGGCTTGCCGCGTCTCAAGTCGTCGTCGTCCATGGCCGGTAAGTCGTCATGGATTAATGAATACACATGGATAAATTCTACCGCACAGGCAACGCCGTCAAGCTCATCCAGATTAATCCCCAGGGTCTGCCCGGTGCAATATGTCAGCATTGGCCGCATACGTTTGCCGCCGCCTAATACGCAGTAACGCATCGCTTCGTGCAGTTTGCGCGGCAAAATCGTTTGAGGGGGCAAACGCTGCTCCAACGCCTTTTCCGCGCGCGTTTGGCAAAGCGACATAAATTCTTTCAACGCGCTACTCATTAGCAAAATTCTCCAAAGTCTGATTGCCGTTTTTGCCGATTAATATCTGCACTTTCTGCTCCGCTTCCGCCAGCGTTTTTTGACAGGTCCGCGTCAAATGTACACCGCGCTCAAAAGCCTGTAGCGATTCCTCCAAAGACAGATCGCCGCGTTCCAGCTTGCCTACCAGTTGCTCCAACTCCGTTAACGACTCCTCAAAGGAAGATACTGTTTTTTTCTTCGCCATGTTGGATTTACGCAATAAAACGACAATTTGTTATATTTGCGCAACATTATATATGAAATTTGTTTTTAAGGGATTAAAAAACCGCTTTTTAGATGAAAATTTCGATTAATTTTTTACAGGCGTCCGACTGCTGTCGATTGTATTGTCAGGACTCGCGATAAGCTTTATTTTTTTATTAATTTTCAACTGCTTAATATAATACTCGCGCTTACTGGCGGTACTGCGGCTATGTCCGTATTCCGCATATACCACGGCAACTGCTTGCCGTCCCCGGAAATATTTTGCGCCCGCCCCTGCGCAATGTTGTTCAAACCGGCGTTTTAGGTCGTTGGTAATGCCGGTATAGAGAGAGTTGTCGCTGCATTGAATCATATAGACACACCAAAGCTTCGGGGTATCGGTCACTGTAATTTCGATAAATTCTTTATGCATACGACGCTCTACAAAGACAGAAAAGCGAATAACATCTTCAGCTTGCCCTTGTCGACTTTGGCTTCACTCGTTTAGTTTTGTGTTAACAACCCATCATGGTGTATAGTAAATAGCTAAACACGTGTTAATTAATGCATTGTTTGCACAATTAATCGTTATCTTCCAAAACATAGGTTATACCCAAAATGCGACATATATTAATCGGTATCTGTTTGATTGTATTTTCTTTTTCTGTAAGCGCGGAGAAAATTGAGAAAGACGCCATCCCTGCCAATATTATGGATCAGATCTACAAAAAACATCCTAACGCACTGAATATCTCGGCGGAAAAAAAATCTCATTTTTCCCAGGAATTGCTTAAAGTCTTTTACGAAGAAGGCGAAGGCGACAAAAAAGAAAAATTCGTCGATTATTTCCGTCCGAACGGGCATTATTTTGTTTCGGGTTTAATTATAGTTGCCGACGATTTAATGTTCGCCGATAGTAAAGAAAAATTAAAAGCCGAATTTAAAGAGTACGACATTAAAGATGCAGTTCTGGTTGTAAATCCCAATGGTGCCGGTGAAGAGTATGACGTCCTTCTGGAAACGGGCGGCAAAAGCTGGAACATCTTGATCGATAAAAAAGGAAATTTAGAAAAAACACAAGCTTATTAATATAATAGCTGAATTTTGATAGCGGTTGTATGGCTTTCATGTAACCGCACCCCTCATTTGTGCTGACGCTTAAATAATCGTTAATAACTTCAAACTGCTCAGTTTGCCTGCCTTTAGATTACATTGGAACCAGCAAAAACGTTCTTTCATTAATAAAATCCGCCGTGCTTTTTTTATCGCGGCTGCCGGTTTCATCATTTTATCAGTTGCTGTCTGCGTCTTGCTGCGCTGGCTGCCGCCGCCGACATCGGCTTTTATGCTCTATCGCCATGTTGATGATTTAGTAGACGAAGGCGCTTTTAAACCTATCAGCTATCGCTGGGTCGGCAAAAAGAAAATCTCCCCGTTTGCCGGCGCCGCGGCAATGGCGGCTGAAGACCAGCGTTTTCCCGACCATGTCGGCTTTGATTTAGACTCCATCGAAGCCTCCATTAATCAATACCGTAAAGGCCATCATTTACGGGGCGCCAGCACCATTTCGCAACAGGTCGCTAAAAACCTGTTTTTAACCCCAGCACGAAGTTTTTTACGCAAAGGCGCGGAAGTCTGGTTTACGTTATTAATCGAAATGCTGTGGAGCAAAGAGCGTATTCTGGAGGTTTATCTGAATATTGCCGAATTCGGCGATCACATTTTCGGCGTCGAAGCGGCCAGTCAGCGTTATTTTAAGATTCGCGCCAGCAGGCTTAGCCGATCGCAAGCCGCCCTGCTCGCTGCGTCCTTACCTAATCCCATCAAGCTAAAAGTAGCGCAGCCATCGGCGTATTTATTGCGGCGGCAAGCCTGGATTTTACGTCAAATGGCTAATCTCCCCGACCCAGACCCTGCGCTAATGCATTAACCTAAAAAGATCAGTTTGCCTCTTATGCAGGTGCGGGAAGGCAATCTGGTGGATGTAATTGCCGACCTCGAAGATACTTTACTAGCGCCAAACTTAATATCCGGCACCAACGCTGTTGGGCATTGAACTGCTCCGCAGTTGCCCAAAGCTCTTTGAAGAATGCGGCAATCCGGCGATAGCACTGTTCAACTTTTACCGCCTCGGAGTGGGTACTGCTGACGGTTAGTCGGGTTTGTCCCGCGTGACGCGTCTGCTTGCCGATGCCATAGAGCATCAAGGGGCGACTGGTAATGGCTTCGGTATGTCGGTCGGGGTCGGCGAGCCGGACGAATAGACTCCACCAGTTATAAACCAATGCGGTGATCCTGGCCATGAACCGGCAACGTTTCAGGTCTTGGGTGGTGAAGCCACCCCAGCCCCAATGGTTTTTGAGTTCGTCAAAACTGTTTTCAGCATCGGCGCGGTCTCGGTA
>Ga0194120_10004637_pt1 | contig 20970 bp, 21 predicted proteins | sample TA2MahCa65mmetaG_FD_148642 | JGI IMG/M metagenome (GOLD analysis project Ga0194120, IMG submission 148642) | Freshwater microbial communities from Lake Tanganyika, Tanzania - TA2015019 Mahale Deep Cast 65m | ecosystem: Environmental > Aquatic > Freshwater > Lake | place: Tanzania: Lake... | reverse complement strand
CAGCGCTCCCGGCGTGCCGGGGCGGGCGGAGGCGGCGCGCTGGCGCTCGCGCTCGGCACGCGCCAGCATGATGGCGGCGAAAATCTCGGGATGCGGCCGGGCCAGATCGGCCGGGCCGGCGCCACAATCGGGCCTGGGTTCGAGCATGGCGCCGGATTCGATCAAGAGCTTGGACAGTTTTTCGTGGCCCTGTTCGACCGCGCGCATCAAGGGCGTGTAGCAGGGATCGATCAGATCGGGACGATTGATGTCGACGCCGCGGGCGATCAGGGTCTCGGCCGCCTCGGCCAGGTTCTCGATCGCCACCTGCTCGAATACGGTGTAGGGCAGCGCGCCGCGCGCGGTCGGATCGGCGCCGAAATCCAGCAGCAGCCGCAGCATGGCGACGTCGCCGCGCCGCGCCGCCGCCAGCAACAAGGGCGCGCCCAGGGCATCGGTGCCGTTGGCGTCGACCCCGCCCTGCATCAGCGCCGCGACCCGCGCCAGATCGCCCGCCGCCACCGCCTGGGTCAGCACCGGCGGCGCCGTCCCTAGCCCGCTGCGGCCCTCGGCCGGCACCACGCCTTCGGTCCATTGCCGCAGCTTTTCGAATCCCCCCGCCCATAGCAGCCACCAGGCGACTCCCGCCGCCATCGCCAGCAGGGTCAGAACCATCACCATGCTGGCGATGAAGTTGGACTTGGCCTGGCGCAGGCGGCGCGATTCCATCATCTCGCGCTTGTCGGGATCGCCCGGACCGTCGAGCGCGCCGCGCTCCCCAGCCGGCCGTGCCCGCGCCACCAGTGCATCCCACTCGGCATCGGACATGCGGCCGATGGTGCCGTCGGCTTCGACCGGAATCTCGGGCTTGTCCTGGATCAGGGTGCGCGGGATCGCCTGATCGAGATCGTCGATCGAGGGCGTCCAGGCCGTGTCCAATGCCGGCCGGCCGCTCGGACGCCTCGGGCTCGGGCTCGGGCGCGGGCTCGGGCTCGGGCGGAAGATCGGAAATGCCCTCGGGCGGCGGCGCGAATTCGATCCGTTCCGAGCGATCGAGTTCGGGCTCCGATTCCGAAACCGGGAAAGGCACCGGATATTCGTCGATGACTTCGGGCGTCTCTTCGACCCGGTCGATGGCGGCGATTGCCGCCAAGGCCTCGGCCACGCCGGCATCGAGTTGTGGGGGCGGCGGCTCGGACGCGGGCGGGGCAGGCGGAGCCGAAGCCGGCGGCCAAAGATTGGCCACCAGATCTTCCGCTGGCGGCAGTTCCGGCAGAGCCGGCGATGAAAACTCGGGCGCAGGCGGCGGTGGAGGCGCCGCCGGAGCCGTTGGCGGCGGCCAGACATCGGCCAGCAAATCCTCGGCCGCCGGCAAAGGCGGCAAGGCGGCGGCCGGCGGCGGCGCTATGGCGGCCGCGCGTCGCTGGCGCAAGCGTTCGCGCAGCTGGCCCATGCTGCGCAGATTGGCGCGGATATCGGCCATGCTGCGCGGGCGAGCGCGCACCGGCTCTTGCTCCGGAGGGGGAGGGGGAGGAGTTGGAGGAGGAGGCGGCGGTGGTGGCGGCGGCGGCGATGCCGACCGCAGGAAAGACGGTCGAGGACCCAACTCCTGCTCCAATCCAAAGATCGGAGGTGGAGGTGGAGGTGGAGGTGGTGGTGGTGGCGGCGGCGGCGGAGGCGGCGGTGGTGGCGGCGGAGGAGGCGGTGGCGGTGGCGGCGCAAAAAGCGAATCCTCGCCTTCGCCTTCGGGCCGGGTTTCGGCGATCGGCCGCCAGCTTATGCCCTCGCCCGATTCCTCGGGCGTGCCCTCCATCAGGCGCACATCCTCATAGGGGCTGAAGCGTTTGAGAAATTTATAGCGCGCCAAGCCGGCGTCGCGGGTCGGGTGGTGCTCCTGCGCCTGCCAGCGCCCGTCGATCTTGACCTGGATGACAAAATGCAGCGTCATGCGCGCTCGATCGTCCCGCCAACCACGCGACCCCGCCTTGACCCCGAATCGGGGCCAGTTTACCGGGTTCGTGGCCCGAGCCAAGCCGGGGCCTGCTGTCAAGGAGCTTTTTGTCCGTCATGGCCACCATCACCTATCTGACCACCATCCAGTTCGATTTCGGCGCCAGCCGGCTGTTGGCCGACGAACTGGCACGGGTCGGCATCAAGCGCCCGCTGTTCGTGACCGATCCCGGCCTGGTCAAGAACGGGCTGTTCGAGCGGGTGCGGGCGCATCTGCCGGCGGGCCATCCCGCCAACACGCCGGCGGGACCGGTCTATGCCGAGACCCCGGCCAATCCGACCGAACGCGCGGTGCTGGCGGCGCTGGCGCAGTACCGCGCCGAGGGCTGCGACGGTCTGGTGGCGGTCGGCGGCGGCTCGCCGATCGACCTGGCCAAGGCAGTGGCGGTGCTGGCGAGCCATGACGGGCCGCTCGAGCAATATGCCGCCATCAAGGGCGGCGTCGCCCGCATCACGCCCAAGGTCGCGCCGGTGATCGCGGTGCCGACCACCGCCGGCACCGGCAGCGAGGTCGGCCGCGGCTCGATGGTGATCCTGGAAAGCGGTCGCAAGCTGGCCCTGCTGTCGCCCAATCTGCTGCCGAAGTCGGCGATCTGCGATCCCGAACTGACTTTCGACATGCCGCCCGGCCTGACCGCCGCCACCGGCATGGATGCCTTCGCCCATTGCCTGGAGACCTACCTGTCGCCGGCGATCAACCCGCCGGCCGAGGCGATCGCGCTGGACGGGCTGGCGCGGGTCGGGCGCTGGATCGAGGTGGCGGTGGCCGAGCCGCGCCATCGCGAGGCGCGCTGGAACATGATGATGGCCTCGATGATGGGGGCGATGGCGTTCCAGAAGGGGCTGGGCGCGATCCATGCCATGAGCCATCCGTTGGGCCAGATCCCGTCGCTGAACCTGCATCACGGCACGCTCAACGCCGTGGTGGCACCGACGGTGATCCGCTTCAACGCGCCCCATGTCGGCGACAAGTACCAGACCGTCAAGCGCCAGCTCGGCCTCTTGCCGGGCACCGACCTCGCCAAGGCGGTGGCCGATCTCAACCGCCGGCTGGGCCTGCCCGCGGGCCTCAAGGCGATGGGCGTGACCGAGGCGATGCTGCCGGCGGCCGCGGCCGACGCCGTTACCGATCACTGCAATGCCAGCAATCCGGTCAAGGGGACCGAGGCCGACTATCTGCGCCTGATGCGCGAGGCGATGTAGCGGCGGTCTGTCCTACAACCCGTCCGGTCGCGGGGCGACCAGTTCGAACATCATCGGGAAATCGTCCAACATGGCGAACAGCGCCGCGAGCGGCGCGGCATCGCCGGCGACGTACAGCTTGCCGGCGGCGATCGCGGCTTCGACCGCGACGCGGCCGAGGATCAGCTCGACCAGGGTCTCGCGCGACATCTTGGCGCGACAGATGCCCTCGGGCGCGGCCTTGCCCATGCGATGGGTCAAGGTTTCGTGCTTCAGGGTCAGATGCGCGCGCTCGCCGCCGACTTCCAGCCCGATCTCGAAGCTGCGTCCCGCTACCTTTTCTGGATTCAGCCGCACCGCCACGAAATCGATCAAGGTCGAGACCGTCACCGCCTGGAGAAGATCGGGGCTCAGCATCGGCCGCGGCGGCAACTGCATCATGCCTTGGCGCAATTCGCGCGCGGCGAACAGATAGGCGTTGCGCCAAGTGGCGGATTCGGCCTGATAGCCCAATTGTTCGCAGGCATCGGCGGCAAGTTCGCGCGCGGCCCGATTGTCGGGCTCGGCGAACACCAGCCGGTTCATGACCTCGGCCACCCAGCGAAACTCGCCGCGCCCGAAATCGGCCCGCGCGCGGGCCAACATGGCCGGGGCGCCGCCCATGTATTCGACCGTCTTGCGGGCCTGGGCGCGCGGCGGCAGCGGATTCAAATTGGCCGGATTGCCGTCATACCAGCCGAGATAGCGCTGATAGACCGCCTTGGCGTTGTGGCTGGTGGTGCCGTAATAGCCGCGCACCGCCCAGGCCTGGCCCAGCTCGGCCGGCAGCCTGACCCGCTCGGCGATCTCGCTCGGCGGGCAACCCAGGTTCATCAGCCGCACCGTCTGGTCGTGGATGTGCTTGTAGAGATCGCGCTGGCGTTCGAGATAGGCGCGGATCGCGTCCTTGCCCCAGACCGGCCAATGATGCTGAATCGCCAGAACATCGGCGCGCGGCCCATAGCGGTCCATGGCCTCGGCCAGATAATGCGACCATAGCCTGGGATCGCGCACCGCCGATCCCCGCAGCGGCAGGAAATTGTGCAGATTGCGACAGGCGTTTTCGGCCAGGTTCAGCACCCCGAATTCGGGCAGGAACAGGTGCATCTCGGCCGGGGCCTCGGATTCGGGCGCCAGCTGGAACTCGATCGTCACGCCGTCGACGACATGGGTCTCGAACGGCGCCGCGATGTCGAGCGTCGGCGCCACTAGGCCGGCGCTGCCGCGGGCGATGCCCTTGCCCAGCCCGGCATCGACCTGGCCGCGCGGCCCGGGCGGCAGCAAAGGCCCGAACTGAAACAGCGCGCGACGGCGCATGGCGACCCCGGCCAGCACGTTCTCGCCTGCCACCGCTTCGAGAAAGCGGTCGGGAGCGATGACTTGGGTGCGGCCGGCGGCGACCTCGGCCGGATCGACCACGCCCAGCACCCCGCCGTAATGATCGAGATGCGAATGGGTGTAGATCATGGCCGCGATCGGCCGCTTGGGGCGATGGGCGAAATAGAGTTCGAGTCCGGCGCGCGACACCTCGGCCGTGGTCAGGGCGTCGATCACGATCAGCCCCGCGCGGCCTTCGACGACGGTCATGTTGGCGATGTCGTAGCCGCGGACCTGGTAGACGCCCTCGACCACCTTGAACAGGCCATTGGCCATGTTGAGCCGCGCCTGGCGCCAAAGGCTCGGGTTGACCGTGGCCGGCGCGGTCTCCTCGTCGAGGAATTTGTAGGGCCGCAGATCCCAGTAGATCCCGCCGCCCGGCACCCGGACGCGGCCTTCGGGCAAGGCGGCGATGAAGCCGCGGCGCGCATCCTCGAAATCGCGCCGATCGGCGAAGGGCAGCTCGCCCAGCACCTTGGCATTGGCGGCTGCGGTCGCCGGCGCCGCGTCCTTGGGTGCGAGGGGATCGGATTCGGTCATGGCGGCGCGATCGCCGACAGCCGCCATTTGACGCTGGTGGCGCCCTCGCCGCATTGGCCCGAAACCACCAATTGCTCGGCCCGGCGGCGCTGGCCGCCATCGGCGAAATAGACGCTTTCTTCGAGCCCGATGCTGCCGCCGGCGGCGCGGAAGATCCAGCCGCTGCCGCCCGGCAGCTTGAGCAGCGCATGATCGCCCTCGCCGATCAGGCTGGCCTGGACCTTGGGATGAAGGTGAAAGCGCAGCGCGAAACCCTTGCCCTGGGCGCGGCCGGTGCCGCCCTCGGGCAGGATCGAATCCTCGCCGCGCAGATCCTCGCCGGCGGTATCGAGGAACAGCCGGCGCTGATGCACCACGCCCAGGCGGGCGCGATAGCCCTCGTGCGCAGCATCCAGCCACACCGCGCCGTCGGCCTGCTTGCGCTCGATGCGCGGCCGCGGCGGCTGGCGAGCGGGAACGCCGTCCTCGGTCAGTTCGAGCGAGTCGTGCTCGTCCAACACCAGCGTCGAATGCGCCGCGGTCGAGCGCAGCGCTCGCTTCCAGGCGGGGCCGGCCTCGGCCGCCATGCCGCAATTGACGATCATGCGATCGCGGCCATGGCTCATCTCGAAGGCGAGGCAGCCGGCATGGCCGGCGCGGCCCCAGGCGCCGGCTGCCGGCCAGCCGGTATCGACCACGATCGTGCTGCGTCCCGCGGCCAGGCGCTCGAAACCGCCTTCGGGCGCCGAATCCGGCGCCTTGCCCTTGGCATCCGACTTGGCCAGCGTCAGGTCGATCAGGTCGCGGCTCGATTCCTGGCCGCCATGGAATCCGGCCAACGCGCCGTCGCCCATGCGGAAGAACCGCAGCATCGGCGCCAGCCGGTCGATCGCCTCGCCCAGCGCCGCCGGCACGGCGCGCTCCATCCCGATCAGCCCGCGCTTCAGCGCCACCAATTCGCGCAACACGCCAAGCTGGGTCGAGGGCCGCCGCTCGACGTGACAGCCATCGGCCAGCACCTGGCGCGGCAGTTCCCGCGCTAGCGCCGCCAGCGCCCGTTCCAACCGGGCATCGCCATCGCTCAACGCCAGGCCCGACAGCCCCAGTGCCGCCAGCGCCGTCAGCCGCGGCGCGCCGTCGGCGGCCTCTTCGGCGACGCGTTCGAGATGCCGCGCCTGTTCGGACCACGAGGCGAGAAAGCGCGCGATGAAAGCCGCCTCGGCTCCGGCCAGCAGAAAGGCCGATTGCGTGCTCCAGGAGAAAAGCCGACGGCCGAGCAGATCGGCCCGCCAGGTCTCGGCCTGCCAGCGGCCGCAGCTTTCGATCCAGCCCTCGATCAGCGAACGCGCCAGGCGCTGCGCAGTCGGGCCGCCGGCCTGGGCGAGATGACGCAGCCAATCGAAGCCGTGCAGCGCCGCCAGCGCGTCGGGCGAGGCGGCGATGCCCCAGGGCGATTGGTTGGGCTTGAGCAAAGGTTCGCCGCCGAACAGGTAGCGGCCCTGGAAAATGGCGTTGGCGTCCTCGGTCTCGCCCGGCCAAGGATCGTCCGGCGCGTGGCGCGCGGTCGCCTGGCCGCCGCCCAGCGTCGCGGCATAGAGTCGCGAGCCGAACCACAGCTCGCGCAGACGATCGATCGGCCCCGCCACGACCGGCGCCTCAGGCGCCGCGCAGGGCGCGCAGATTGGCGGCGTAGGCCGCGGGCCCGCCCTTGAAGCCGGCGGTGCCGGCGACCAGCATGCTGGCACCGGCCGCCGCTACTTCGGACGCGTTCTCGGCGGTGACTCCGCCATCGACCTCGAGCTCGATGGCGCGGCCCGAGCGCGCGATCATCGCCGCCAGGGTGCGGATCTTGTCGAGCTGCGAGACGATGAACTTCTGCCCGCCGAAGCCGGGATTGACCGTCATCGCCAGCACCAGATCGATCTCGCCCAGCACCGGTTCGACCGCTTGCGCCGGCGTCGCCGGATTCAGCGCCACACCCGCCTTTTTGCCCAGCGCCTTGATCGCCTGGATGGTGCGATGCAGATGCGGCCCGGCCTCGGGATGGACGGTGATGACGTCGGCCCCGGCCTCGGCGAAGGCCTGCAAATAAGGATCGACCGGGGAGATCATCAAATGCACGTCGAAGGGCAGCTTGACCAGTGGCCGCAACGCGCCGATCACCATCGGACCGACGGTCAGGTTGGGCACGAAATGCCCGTCCATGACGTCGATGTGCAGCCAATCGGCGCCCGCCGCTTCCATGGCGCGGGCTTCGGCGCCGAGGGCGGCGAAATCGCCCGACAGGATCGAAGGGGCGATGCGCGGCTTGCGGGACATGACTCTCGATACCAGCTTGGCCCGGGCTTGGGAAGAATCAGCGGCGCCTGGGTTTCGACTTGGGCTTGGGTTTGGGTTTGGATCTTGTCTTGGCCTTGAGCTTCGATTTGACCTTCGCCTTGGCTTTCGGTCTTGCCTTGGGCTTGGGTTCGCGCGGCGGCAGTCTTTCCTTGGCCCAGCGCGCCGCCACCGCGCGCGAGGGTTTGGTGCGCGGCTGCTCGGCCAGCGCCGCTTCCAGCGCCAAGGTCAAGCCGGCGACGGCATCCCACTCCTCGCGCGTCGCCATCCGCACCGCCGGCGCCGCCGCGCCATCGGCCAGCACGCCGCGCAATTCGCCGCGCAGCCGCTCGTGCAAGGTATCGATCAGCAGATCGAGCTGATTGACCGGCACCTCGATGTCGTAACGCGGCCGATCGAAGCGCAATTGCAGCCCGACTTGATTGGTCAATTCGCCCAAGGCGGCGGCGAAAGTGCCGGGCCGAAACGCCCGGCCGCGCAGCAGCGAGCGGATGGGATGGTTTTCGGCCTGGCGCTTGAGCGCGTATAGCGATCCCGTCAACAGCGCCGACATTTGCGGCTTGGTAAGCCCGACCATCGCCATGGCTGCGCTGCGGCCTTTCCTTGACCCTGGCCAGAACCGTAGTCCGGCGCCGGGACAGGCGCATTATACTGCAATATCAATCAGTTACTAAGGCCCTTAAAAATTGCCCTTATGTATCAATGGATTAGCCGGGCGCTCTCGACTCAACCGGTTGACAAACCGGCTCGAATCGGCCGCCAATGGCGTCATGAAACGGCTTGGCCTGCTGCGCCATTTCAAGGCCGGCGATGCGCCGCCTGGTGGCGAAGACTTCGATCGCAAGCTGACCGCGCGCGGCCAGCGCGACGGCGCGACATTGGCCGAGTTCGTCCAGACCCACGGCATCGGCGCCGATCTGGTGCTGTGTTCGGCTTCGCGGCGCACGCGCGAAAGCCTGGCCGCGATCCTGACCGCGCTTGCGCCCAAACGGGTCGAGATCGACGAGGCGCTTTATCTCGCCTCGGCCGAGCAGATCCTGGCGCGGCTGCGCGCTTTGCCCGACGAGATCGCTGCGGTCATGGTCATCGGCCACAACCCCGGTATCGGTGCGCTGGCGCGACAATTGGCCGGTGCGGGCGCGATCGGCGAGCGCTTTCCCAAGGGCGCGCTGGCGGCGCTGGCGCTGGATCGGCCGCGCTGGCGCGATCTCAAGCCGCGCGCCTGCGCGCTGCTGCATTTCGAGTGTCCGAAGCGATCGGACTAATCCGCTCTCCAGAAGCGCGGCGCGGCCAGGAACTTGGCCCAATCCGCTTCCAGCCCGTCCATGTCGATGGCGATATGCGCCATCACCCAGCCGTCGATCAGCCCGGCCGCCTTGGGGCTGGGCTCGAAGCCCGATTCCTCCAATTCGCGGCGCAGCGTCTTGACCATGGCGGCGTCGTTGAGCGCGCCCAGCCGGTCCTGGATCGCGGCCAGGGCGGCGATGTAGGCCCGCGCCGCCGCCTCGTCGTAGAGCGAGCGGAAGAACTCGGCGGCGTAGCGCAGCTTCTTGGCCTCGATGCGGAACTGGTGGCGCTCGCCGTCCGACAGTTTGGCGAGGTTCTCGCCCAGCCGCCGCAGCTTGCGGTCGCGCTTGCGCAGGATGCGTCGCGCCCGTTCGCGCGCTTCTTCCGCCGCCAGTTCGCGGCGTAGCGCCATGCGCTCGACCCAGGCCTCGGTCGCCAGCATCAGCCGCTGGAAGCCCGGCCGTTCGAGCGAACGGCGCAATCGGGCATAGGCGCGTTCGCGCCGCTCCTCGGCCGCCGCCCGAAAGGCCCGCAGGCCCCGGTCGGCGGCACGCTTTCCGGCGATCGGCCGCAAGACGCGCGCGATCAGCACGTCCCAATCGCGCGCGGGGCCGAGCAGGTTCTGCAATCTCCTCAGCGCCGGCCGCAGGCGTTCCAGCCGCGCCGCCGGCAGCCGCGAGCGGAACAGCGCCAGCAGCGCCCGCAGGCGCCGCAGGCCGACGCGCAACTGATGCACGCCCTCGATGTCGCGGCCGTCCTGGGCGATGGGCGCGTTGACCCGCATCTGCCACAGCGCGCCGCGGGCGATGACGGCGAAGGCCTGACCCGCGGTCATCGCCGGGTCCAGTTCGACCGGCGGCGCGCGCCGCGCCGCAGGCGGGCGGTCGGCAGCCAGGCGATAGCCGCGGTCGGATTTGGACTCGGTTTCGGGCACCAGCTCCATCCGCTTGCGCAGCCGCTGCGCAAGTTCGAACAGCCGCACCGGCCGACCCTCGACCAATTCCAATTCGATCTCGCTCACCGCGCGCTTGCGCTCGCCGGCGCGGATCAGGCCGCGGTCGACCGCCAGCTCGACGATCGAGTCCTTGAAGCCGAGCCGCCGCGTGCGGCGCTGGATCTCGGTGCGGAACACCGGCTGCAGGCCGGCGTCGCCCACCGCCTTCTGCACGCGCTTTTGCAGCCGGCGGTCGTCGATCGCGGCCAGATCGGGCCAGGCGCCGGCAAGCGGCCCTTCCCATTCCGCCCGCGCCCGCGCCCCCAGCGCCGGATTCTCGCCTGCCTTGACCGACAGCAGATTCCGACCGCCGACGGCGCGCACCCGCAGGCTGAGTCCGGCCTTGAACAGATCCAGCGCCGGCGTGTCGTAATAGGTATTGACCATCCGGCGCCGGCGATAGGGGCCCTGCGCCAGCCGCGCGATCAGCGGCTGATCGACGAAGGCGGCGGCGGTGGATTCGGGCAAGGCGAATTTGAGTTCGATTTCGGCGGCCATTGCCTTCCACTATAGCGGCGCCCTAGGCTTGCGTACTGCGACAAACGGAGGCGGAGATGACGCTTGATCCCCGGCTGTCTCATTTTCGTTCCCTGGCAGGCTACAATCGCTGGGCCAATCGCCGGATTTATGCCGCCTGCGCGCAATTGCCCGAGGCCGAGTACCTGGCGCCGCGACCGGCCTTCTTCAAATCGCTGCACGGCACGCTCAACCACATCCTGGTCGGCGACCGGGTCTGGATGTCGCGCTTCACCGGCGCCCAACATCACATCAAGTCGCTGGACCAGCAGCTTTATGCCGATCTGGCCGGCCTGCGCGTGGCACGCGAGGCCGAGGACGCCCAGATCCTGGCCTATGTCGAGGGCCTGACCGAGGATTCCTTCGCCGAGCCGCTGTCCTACAAGACCATGGCCGGGGCGCCGCAGCACGATCCGCTGGACCGGCTGCTGACGCATTTCTTCAATCACCAGACCCATCACCGCGGCCAGGCCCACGGCCTGCTCAGCCAGACCGCGGTGCCACCTCCCGAACTGGACTACATCTTCTTCCTGCGCACGGCCAAATCTAGCTGACCCGCGTCCGGCCGACGGCGCGGCCGCGAACGCTGCGGATCTCGGGCAGGGCATTGCCGACCAGCGCGGCATGGGTCGCCTGGTCGATCAGGTCGTGGCGCCGGCACAGTTCCAGGATCGCCGCCTCGGCCGCGCGCTTGGCGCCGTCCTCGGCCTTGAGCGCGACGGCGCGACCGGTCCGCACCGAAGCGGCGACGAACACGCCCTCTGCCCCGGTCTTGGCGATCAGCGTGCCGCCGGCGCGTTCCATCAGCAGCGTGCACAGCCGCCCCGTGCCCGCGACCAGGAAGGGGTCGGTGGTGACCGCCTGGACGATGCGCCGGCAGGCGGCGGCGCGCGTCGGAGCCAGACCCGCCGGCGCCGCCACCCGGGCGATGCCCAAGGCCAGCGCGGTCAGCGGTATGGCGTAGGTCGGGATCGAGCAGCCATCGCTGCCGAGCGGGGCGCGCGACAGATCGGCCCCGGTCATGTCCGCGATGGCAGCACTGACGCGGCGCTGCACCGGATGCTCGGGCGCGACATAGCCGGCCGCTTTCTCTCCGGCCTGGACCGCGGTGCAGACCATGCCGGCATGTTTGCCCGAGCAGTTGTGGTGATAGGCGCGCGGCGCCTCGCCTGCCCGCACCAAGGCGTGCGCGCTGGCTTCGTGCAGCGGCAGATGCACCCCGCATTCCAGGCAGCCATCGTCCAGGCCCAGCCGATCCAGCCAGGTCGTCACCGTCGCCACATGGCGCGGCTCGCCGCCATGGCTGGCGCAGGCGATGGCCAGTTCCTGCAGTCGGATCTCGGCGCCGGATTCGGCCAGCGGCAGGGCCTGGATCGCCTTGATCGCCGAGCGCGGGAACACCGGACGCTCGACCTCGCCGTAGCGCGCGACGATGCCGCCGTCGGCCTCGACCACGGCGGCATGGACGGCGTGGCGGCTTTCGACCGCGGGGCCGCGGGTGACCTCGACCGTCAGCGGATTGCGGCTGGTATCGGCGGATGGCATGGTGCTCCTGATGCGCGGCTATTTCGGGATTGGCGTCGAGCGCCTGAGCAAGCCCCACAACGCGGGCGCGCTGTTCCGTTCGGCCCATGCCTTCGGCGCCAGTTTCGTCTTCACCATCGGCGCCGAGTATAGGCGCGGCAAGGTCCATTCCGATACCAGCGACGCCGCCGGCCAAGTGCCGCTGCACCAATTTGCCGGCATTGCCGACCTGGCCCTGCCCGAAGGCTGCGCGCTGATCGGGATCGAGTTCCTCGAGGACGCGGTCGATCTGCCCTCCTTCCGCCATCCCTCGCGCGCGGCCTATGTGCTGGGTTCCGAACGCTTCACGCTGTCGCCGGAATTGCAGGCGCGCTGCGCGCATATCGTCCGCATTCCGACCCGTTTCTGCATCAATTTGTCGGTGGCGGGCGCCTTGGTGATGTACGACCGGCTGTTGGCGATGGGGCGCTATGCCGAGCGCGCCGTCGGCAGCCTGGCCCAGCCCGTACTGCCTGCGCCCCATGTCCGCGGCGGCGTCAAGATTCGCAGCCGCGCTTAGCCTTGCGCTGACGGCCGGCTGCGCGGCGCCGGTGCCGCCGGCCCTGCCGGATGCGGCCTGCGTCGCCATCGCTTCGGATTTCGGCCGCGACGACGACATGAACGGCGATCGCCGCAGCGGCCTGCATGGCGGCATCGATTTCAAGGCGCCCAGGGCGACGCCGGCGATCGCCGCGGCACCCGGCACGGTGGTCGAGCTTCAGTCCAATCCCAACACCCGCGGCGGGCTGGCGGTGGTGATCCATCACGGCAATGCGCCGGATGGCCGCGAGATCTGGTCCTATTACGGCCATCTCGAGGATTTCCGGACCGCGGTCGGCGAGAAGGTAAGTCGCGGCCAGATCGTCGGCTTGGTCGGTAATACCGGCTGGTCGATGCCGAAATGGCGGCATTTCCATCTGCATTTCGAGGTCTATGCCCGCGCCCCCGACGCCGGTCGCCGTTCGATCGTCAATCCCCATGCGCTGTGGTTCCCGCTCGGCCAAGCGGGCAGGCGCATCGGGCCGGCGGCCGAAGCCAAGGACAGCGGCGATGCGGGCTTTTCGGGCTTCACCCATCCCTTGCCTTGCGATGGGTGGAAATCGAGCGCCGCCGGGGCTATATCAGCCCGATGATTCGCGCCCTATCGATTCTTGCCGCCTTCGCCCTGGCCGCGCCGGCCGCGGCCCAGGTCGGGCCGCCCAAGCGCATCGCCTCGTTCGACGCCTGGGAGGCCTATGTCTTCGTCGAGCCGGGCAACAAGAAGACCTGCTTCATCACCGCATCCGCGACCCAGATCAATCCCAAGATTCCGGCGCGCGAGCCCTACATCATGATCCGACAGGCGCCGGCGGCCAAGGTCGCCGACGAGGTCAGCCTCTATCCCGGCTACAGCCTGAAGAAGGATTCCAAGGTCGGAATCAAGGTCGGCAAGGACGACCTCGAACTGACCCTGGTCCAGGGCGATACCGCCTGGGCCAAGGACGCCGACGCCGACAAGGCCCTGGTCAAGGCGATGCGCGCCGGCAAGGACATGACCGTGCGCGGCGTCAACACCCGCAACGAGACTTCGACCGACAGCTATTCGCTGGCCGGCTTCGGCCGAGCCTACGACGCCATCGTCAAGGAATGTCCGGTCAAGTGAGCGACGGGTCCGGGCGGATCGAGCTGATCGGACTCGACCGCGCCGGCCTGAAATCGGTGCTGGCCGAGCTGGGCGAGCCCGCGGACAAGCGCGCCATGCGCGCCGAGCAGTTGTGGCATTGGCTCTATCACCGCGGCGCCACCGATTTCGCTTCCATGACCAACCTGGCCAAGGATTTCCGCGCCCGCCTGGCCGAACGCTGCGGCATCTTCCGTCCCGGCATCGCCCGCCGGCAGGTGTCGATCGACGGCACCCGCAAATACCTGCTCGACTTCGCCGATTCCAACCGGGCCGAGGCGGTCTACATCCCCGACGACGACCGCGGCACGCTGTGCGTCTCCTCGCAAGTGGGCTGCGCGCTGAAGTGCAGCTTCTGCCACACCGGCACGCAAAAGCTGGTGCGCGATCTCGGCCCGGCCGAGATCGTCGGCCAGATCCTGGCCGCGCGCGACGATCTCGGCGAATGGCCGACCCCGGCCAACGAAAAGCGGCTGTTGTCCAACATCGTCATGATGGGCATGGGCGAGCCGCTGCTGAACTTCGAGGCGGTGGCGGCGGCCTTGCGCATCGCCATGGACGGGCGCGGCATCGCGCTGTCGCGCCGTCGCATCACGCTGTCGACCGCGGGCGTGGTGCCGGCGATCGAGCGCTGCGGCGCCGAACTGGGCGTCAGCTTGGCGATTTCGCTGCACGCGGTGCGCGACGAACTGCGCGACGAGCTGGTGCCGATCAACAAGAAATGGCCGATAGCCGAGTTGCTGGCTGCCTGCCGGCGCTATCCCGGGCTGAAGAACGCGCGCCGCATCACCTTCGAATACGTCATGCTGCGCGGCGTCAACGACAGCCCGGCCGAGGCGCGCGAACTGGTGCGGCTGATCAAGGGCATCCCGGCCAAGGTCAATTTGATTCCGTTCAATGCCTGGCCGGGCGCGCCCTATCAGTGCTCGACCGAGGCCGCGATCAAGGCGTTTTCGGACATCGTCTTCGCCGCCGGCTATGCCGCGCCGGTGCGCGCGCCGCGCGGGCGCGACATCATGGCGGCCTGCGGCCAGCTGCGCAGCGACAGCGAACGCCGCCGGCGGTCCGCCGCCGCCGAATCCTCCGCTACCGCCTGAGTTCGATCGGCTGGCCGTGGGGCGTGGCGCGGACGGCGCGGTCCCAGGCCTCGATGCGCTCGCCCAACTCCTTGCGTCCGACTGCGCCCCTAGCTAGGCTGAGAGTCTCTAGCGCGTCCAGCCAATGATGCCAATAGCGCTCGCCGGTATCGGGATCGCCCGCCGCCTGGGCACGCTTGATCGCCTCGCCCAACGCCGCCGCCCATTCGCCCCAACTGAACAGGCCCTGCGCATGCAGGCCCAGGGTCAGCGCGAAGGCCTGGGCCTGCCAGGGTTCGGCGAAGGGCGGCGCGTCCTCGGGCGGCCGGTTCACGCCGCCTCCAGATAGTCGTCCCATAGATCGACCATGACGCTGAGCGTGGGATCGGCGCCCGGTCCCCACAATTCGCCGGCAGCGAACTCGACCGCGTAGCAGCGCTGCGGATTCTCGCCCGCGCCCCTGGCGTTGCTGTCGGGAAAGACCTGGGTGCCGTGATCGAGCCGGACGATGCCTTGCTTGCCGCGGCAATAGCGCGGCAGGCGGGTGTGGCCGCGGGGATGGATGTTCTTCGTGCGCACCGACTGGCCGGCGCGAAAGCGCGGTGCGCCCGGCGGATCGGGCCTCCGCGCCGGTCCGCCCTTGGCCAGCACCTTGGCGACCGAATCGGCCGGCAACATCCGTGCATCCGAGGTGCCGCGGGATTTCATCTCGGTCAATTCGGCGGCCGAGACCAGATTCTTCTCGACCAGCAGCCTTTCCAATCCGCGCAGCCAGGTCTGGTAGTAGCTCGCCTTCAGATAGGTCAGCGGATCGGTGTCCTCGCGTGCGAACCGCGCCATGTCGATGTTCCAGCGGCCGAGAAAGCCGCAAGCCAGGGTGATGGCGAAGGCGCGCTTTTCCCAAGCGTGATGGAATACCGGCCGCTCGGGTTCGGGCACCACGGGCCCGAAGCCGTCGACCCCGCCCAGATCGTGGGCGCCGTTCATGGCTTTTGCCCGGGTGCGCGCGCGAGGCCGGTGCCGATCATCGAATCCCGCGTCACCAGTTCGGCCAGCGCGTCCTCGCGCAGCCCCTCGCTGCCCGCGGGCCGCATCGGCAGCACGAGATAGCGCAGTTCGGCGGTCGAATCCCATACCCGGATGCGGGTCGCGGCCGGCAGCGTCACGCCGAAATCGGCCAGCACCGCGCGCGGCTCCTTGACCGCGCGCGAGCGGTAGGGCGCGCTTTTGTACCAGACCGGCGGCAAGCCCAGCACCGGCCAGGGGTAGCAGGAGCACAGCGTGCAGACCACCATGTTGTGCTGCTCGGGCGTGTTCTCGACCACGACCATGTCCTCGCCTTGGCGGCCGGTGTAGCCGAACTCGGCGATGGCGGCGGTGGCGTCCTTCAGCAATCGTGCCTTGTAGGCCGGATCGGACCAGGCCCTGGCGATGACGCGTTTGCCGTTGCGCGGGCCGACCTTGTTCTCGTAGGTGTCGATCAGCGCGTCCAACGCCGCCGGATCGACCAGCTTCTTGTCGACCAGCAGCGATTCCAGCGCCTTGACCCGCAACTGGGTCTCGGACCAGCGGTTGTCGCCGTGGTCGTGATCGTGGTGATGGTCGTGGTCGCCGCCCATGGCCGGAATCATAGCATGGCGCGGCTTGACTTGAAGCGCGGGCGCAAGTTTGATCCCAAGGTCGTACCAAGGGGGACACCATGCTCAAGCGACGCGATGTCATCAAATCGGGTGCAGCGGCGGCGACCGTCGCCGGTCTCGGTCTCAAGGGCGCGCCCGCCATCGCCCAGGCCTGGCCGTCGCGGCCGATCACCATGGTCGTGCCCTGGGGCGCGGGCGGCGGCACCGACCAGACCGCGCGCATTGTCGGCACGCTGCTGGAAAAGGAATTCGGCCAGCCGGTCAACGTCGTCAACCGCACCGGCGGCTCGGGCGTGGTCGGCCATTCCGCCATCGCCACCGCCGCCGCCGACGGCTACACCATCGGCATGATCACGGTCGAGATCGGGATGATGCATTGGCAGGGCCTGACCGACCTCAAGGGCACCAGCTACACGCCGCTGGCGCTGATGAACGCCGATCCGCCCGGCGTGCAGGTCAAGGCGGACTCGCCCTACAAGTCGGTCAAGGACCTGGTGGCCGCGATCAAGGCTAATCCCGGCAAGCTCAAGGGTTCGGGCACCGGCCAGGGCGGCATTTGGCATGTGGCGCTGGCCGGCTGGCTGCAGGCGATCGGCCTCAAGGCCGACGACGTGCCCTGGGTGCCCTCGAACGGCGCCGCGCCGGCGATGCAGGATCTGGCGGCGGGCGGGATCGACGTCGTCACCTGCTCGGTGCCCGAGGCCCGCGCCATGATCGACGCCGGCAAGGCGCGCTCGCTGGCGGTGATGTCGCCGCAGCGCAACCCCGCCTTCCCCAACGTGCCGACCTTGAAGGAGGAGCTGGGCACCGATTGGACGCTGGCGGCGTGGCGCGGCATCGCCGCGCCCAAGGGCGTGCCGGCGGCGGTGACCGATCGGATCGTGCCGGCGCTGAAGCGCGCCCATGACAGCGCCACCTTCAAGGACTTCATGAACCAGCGCGGCTTCGGCATGGTGTGGGGCGAACCCGCCGCCTTCGCCAAGCACATGGCCGACGACGACGCCAAGATGGGCGTGGTGATGAAGGCGCTGGGCATCGCCAAGACCTGAACCTGTGGGAGCGGCGGACGCCGCCGCTCCCCCTTTTTCCCGCGCCAATTCCGATGCGTCTCGACGATCGCCTGACCGGCGCCTTGCTGCTGGCGCTGGCGATCGCCTTGTTGGTCTACGCCATGGGCCTGCCGCCGATGCCCGGCCAGCGCTATGGCGCCGCCGCCTTTCCGACCGTGGTGGCGCTGGGGCTGGGCTTGTTTTCGGTCTTGCTGATCTGGCAGGGCTGGCGGACGCGGCGGCCGGGCGCGCCCTTGTTCGCCTGGGCCGGTTGGGTCAAGGACAGCCGCAATCTCGGCAACTTCCTGCTGTCGTTGGCCTTGGTCGGGGTCTACGTCGCCGCATCCGACAAGATCGGCTTCATTCCGCTGTCGCTGGCGATCCTGTTCGCGCTGTTCGTCCGCCAGGGCGTGACCTGGGGTCGCGCCGCCGCCATCGCCGCGCTGGCGACCGCCGCCATCCAATATGCCTTCGCCAGTCTCTTGCGGGTGCCGCTGCCGCGCGGGCTGCTGGATTCGATCCTGTGACCGTCGATACCCTGCTTGCCGCGCTGGGCCTGATCGCCGACCCGCAGGTCCTGATCGTGATCCTGTTCGCCTCGGCCTTCGGCCTGTTCGTCGGCGCCATGCCCGGGCTGACCGCGACCATGGCGACGGCGCTGTTGGTGCCGATCACCTTCTTCATGCCGCCGATTCCGGCGCTGGCGGCCATCGTCACCGCCAGCGCCATGGCGATCTTCGCCGGCGACATTCCCGGCGCCTTGCTGCGCATTCCCGGCACGCCGGCTTCGGCCGCCTATGCCGACGAGGCCTATGCCATGACGCTCAAGGGCCAGGCCGGCACGGCGCTGGGCGCGGGCGTGGTGTTCTCGGCCTTCGGCGGCATCTTCGGCACGGTGGTGCTGGTGACCGCCGCGCCGGCCTTGGCCGAGGTGGCGCTGGCCTTCAGCTCGTTCGAATATTTCTGGCTGGTGTGCCTGGGGCTGAGCTGCGCCGTGCTGATCGCGCAGGATTCGGCGATCAAGGGCATGCTGGCCCTGTTCCTGGGATTGGCGGCGGCGCTGATCGGGCTCGAGAACCCGGCGGCGGTGCCGCGGCTGACCTTCGGCACCACCGAGCTGATGGGCGGGATCGACATGATCCAGGCCATGATCGGCATGTTCGCCATCGCCGAGGTGCTGCGCGCGGTCGCCGCCACCGGCACCCGCCTGCCGCCGCCGCGCGCCGTCACCGGCGCGATCTTCGCCGGCCAGTGGGAACTGATGAAGAAATATCCGGTGCAGGCCCTGCGCGGGTCCAGCATCGGCACGCTGATCGGCGCCCTGCCCGGCGCCGGCGCCGACATCGCCGCCTGGATCACCTACGCCACCTCCAAGCGCTTTTCCAAGGAGCCCGAAAAGTTCGGCCAGGGCCATGTCGAGGGCATCGTCGAGGCCGGCGCCGCCAACAACGCCGCCGTCAGCGGCGCCTGGATCCCGGCGCTGGTGTTCGGCATTCCCGGCGATTCGATCACCGCCATCGTCATCGGCGTGCTCTATCTCAAGAACGTGATTCCCGGGCCGACGCTGTTCCTCAACCAGCCGCAGACCGTGACCGCGCTGTTCGTGATCTTCTTCCTCGCCAATCTGGTGATGATCCCGTTCGGCTGGCTGGCGGTCAAATCGGCGCGCCGGATCCTGGCGGTGCCGCGCGAGGTGCTGATGCCGATCGTGCTGATGTTCTGCATCGTCGGCGCCTTCGCCGTCACCAACAGCCCGTTCGGCGTCGGCGTGATGCTGGCCTTCGGGCTCTTGGGCTTCGTGATGGAAGAGAACGGCTTCCCGGTGGCGCCGGTGATCCTGGGATTGGTGCTGGGGCCGATGCTGGAGCAGCATTTCGTCACCTCGATGATCAAGGCCGACGGCATGCTGCTGGGATTCTTCAAGCGCCCGATCGCGGCCGCGCTGGGCGTGGTCACCCTGCTGGTATGGGGATCGATGATCTGGCGCGGGCTGCGGGCGCTGGTTCGCAAGGCGGCATGAGCCGCATCCTCGGCGTCGGCGCGGCCTCGCTGACCACCATCCTCAGGGTCGAACGGATTCCCGCCACGCCGACCAAGGTGCTGGCCAAGGACTGCATCGTGCTGGGCGACGGCATGTCGGCCTCGGCGGTGTGCGCGGCGGCGCGCCTGGGCGCCAAGGCCGCTTGGCTCGGCCGGCTGGGCCAGGATGCCACCGGCGACCGCATCCTGGCCGATCTGACCCTGGCCGGGGTCGATGTCGGCCAAGTGCGGCGCGCGCCCGAAGGCCGCTCCTCGGTCTCGAGCGTGATCGTCGATGCCAAGGGGGAACGCCTGGTGGTGCCATTCCACGATCCGGCGCTCGACCCCGATCCGGCCTGGCTGCCCGAAGCCGCGATCGCCGGCGCCGATGCCGTGCTGGTCGATGTGCGCTGGGTCGAGGGCGCGGCGCGGGCGTTGGAGATCGCACGGGCGACGGGCCGCATCGCCATGCTGGATGGCGAGCTGACCGCGCCCGGAATCCTCGAACGGTTGATGCCGCTGGCGACTCATGTGGTGTTTTCCGAGGCCGGTCTCGGCCTTGCCTATGGCGGCGATCTGGTGGCGGCGGCGCGCGCCTTGCAGGGATTCGTCGGCGTGACGCGCGGGCCGCGCGGCTTCGCCTGGATCGAGAACGGGCGCGCGCGAGAGTCGCCAGGCTTCGCGGTCGAGGCGGTCGATACGCTGGGGGCGGGCGACGTCTTCCATGGCGCATTCGCGCTGGGCTTGGTCGAAGGCATGGATATCGCCCGCGCCGCGCGCTTCGCCAACGCCGCCGCCGCCATCAAGTGCTCACGATTTGGGGGCCGGCTCGGTGCGCCCGACCGCGCCCAGGTCGAGGCACTACTTCAAATCCGACCGGACTCGTAATCCTGGAAGGCCTGGATCAGTTCGGCGCGGGTGTTCATGACGAAGGGACCGTGGCGGGCGACCGGCTCGCCGATCGGCCGGCCGGCGATCAGCACCAGCCTGGCGCCCGCGGGCCCGGCCTTGGCGGTCACTTCGCCCACGCGGTCGTAAAGCGCGAGCTGGCCTTTTTCCGCGAAGCGCCCGCCGGTTTCGACCGCGCCCTCGTAGACATAGGCGAAGGCGTTGTGGCCGTCCTCGACCGGCACGGTGGCGCCGGCGCCGGCCTCCAACGCCAGGTCGAGATAAAGCGGCCGCACCGCGATCTCGGTCACGGGTCCGCCGGCGCCGGCGAACTCCCCGGCGACGACGCGCGCCGCCACGCCCGGCGCGGGCCGCACCTCGGCGATGAGGCCGGATGCGAATTCCTGGTAGCGCGGCGGGGCCATCTTGTCCTTGGCCGGCAGGTTGACCCAAAGCTGGAAGCCGCGCATCAGCCCGCGATCCTGTTCCGGCATCTCGGAATGGACGATGCCGCGGCCGGCGGTCATCCACTGCACCGCGCCCGGCCCGATCACGCCCTCATGGCCGCGATTGTCCCGGTGGCGCATCGAGCCGGCCAGCATGTAGGTCACGGTCTCGAAGCCGCGATGGGGATGGGGCGGAAAGCCGGCGATGTAGGCCTTGGGATCGTCCGAGCCGAATTCGTCGAACAACAGGAAGGGATCGAGCGCGTCCAGCAGCGGCTGGCCGATGACGCGCCGCAGCTTGACCCCGGCGCCGTCCGAGGTCGGCAGGCCCTCGACCAGGCGGCGGACGGCGCGCGGGCTCACCGGCCGGCCGCGGCCGCGCGCCGGGC
>Ga0194120_10004636_pt1 | contig 20972 bp, 20 predicted proteins | sample TA2MahCa65mmetaG_FD_148642 | JGI IMG/M metagenome (GOLD analysis project Ga0194120, IMG submission 148642) | Freshwater microbial communities from Lake Tanganyika, Tanzania - TA2015019 Mahale Deep Cast 65m | ecosystem: Environmental > Aquatic > Freshwater > Lake | place: Tanzania: Lake... | reverse complement strand
ATGAGAAGTTTCAAATTATATAGAGCGGACAAGTGCATCAATTTCCCAATCCCCTCGTGCTCGCATCACTTTTTCAAGAATCTCCCGTACACAACCCTTTCCTCCCGTATTGGACGCTATTATATGGGCGATGGATTTTATCTCAGGAACCGCATCAGCAGGGCAACTGGCAATCCCGCATTTTTTCATAACAGCCAGATCAGGTAAATCATCACCCATGTATAAGACTTGAGTGTAATCCAACTCGTATTGTTTGAGCAGGTCAAGCACTTTCTCTTCCTTATCCTGCACACCCATGTGAACTTCGCTGATTCCTAATTTATTAAGTCGCTCCATTGCCGGAAGACTCTCCGCACCTGAAATAATGATGATAATATATCCTTTTTTTACGGCCAGTTGAAGTGCAAAACCATCCTTTACATTCATGGTTCTGAGTTGCATCTGGTCGGGGCCGAGCAATAGATTGCCATCCGTGAGTACCCCATCCATATCAAAAATGAATGCAGTTATACTTTCAAGTGAGGGGATATTCAGCATATTTTACTCTTGATTATCGCGCCATTCATAAACCCAGGAGCTTTGCACCATCTCTAAATGACCTTCAGTGCATTCTTCTCTTTTTCCAGTAAACCCTTGAATCTCCAATACCCACTCCAAAAGATCTGTGAAACGTATGCGATAAATTTTGCTTTCCGTGAAATCGTCTCCAAATCGTTCATATAATTTCAACGCAATGTCTTCGTGATCACTCCATCCAATAGGGGGTTCAAAATGAGTCATGCTGTAGATTATTCGCCTAAAAATTGAGATTGATCTGGGATGCTGATTTCAAGTTCGCCCTGACCTTCCAAGAGCACACATTGACAAGCTAATCTGGAATTGAGTCGAGGATTTACAGCCCGATCAATAAAATCTTCTTCCTTGTCACTGATTTCCTCAATAAACTCTCCTCCTTTTTCCACGTAGAGATGACAAGTGCTGCAGGCGCATACCCCTCCGCAATTATGATGCAGTTCAATATTATTCAATAGTGCAACTTCAAGTAAATTTTGTCCTGGCTTTACTCCTTGAAGTAGCTGCGGTTCCAAACCCGTTTGTTCAAATGTAAATCGTATGTTATACATAGCGGTTGCAAAGGTAATATATATAGCAGGAAGGGGGCTTGAAATGGACTTTAAATTTATTTTTCCTATTCTTGCCTAACTTGCGGCCATTCCGGAAGTTAATTTTTTATATAAATGGCAAAAAATTTATTAATAGTAGAGAGCCCTGCAAAAGCAAAAACAATTGAGAAAATCCTGGGAAAAGAATTTCAGGTTAAAAGTTGTTTTGGGCATATTCGAGACCTAGAGAAAGCAGGAATGGGAATTGATCTTGAAGGAGATTTTTCTCCTCGTTATAAAATAGCTGCAGATAAGGAAAAAATAGTCAAGGAGTTAAATTCACTGGCTAAAAAATCAAAAGAAGTTTGGTTAGCAACGGATGAGGACCGAGAAGGAGAAGCCATCAGTTGGCATCTTTGTGAAGTATTAGGACTTGATCCAAAGAAAGCTAAACGAATTGTGTTCCACGAGATCACAAAACCAGCCATACTTGATGCAGTTAAGCAGCCCAGAAAAGTTGACATGAATTTGGTTATGGCACAGCAAGCCAGGCGGATATTGGATCGCATTGTAGGATTTGAACTAAGTCCTGTGCTATGGCGAAAAATGAGTATGCGAAACAACCTAAGTGCAGGTCGCGTACAAAGTGTGGCCGTGCGATTGATTGTTGAAAGAGAAAGAGAAATTAATTCCTTTTTACCTACCAGTCATTTTAAGGTAGAAGCCCTTTTTTCCGCCAAAGACTTAGAAGGAAGGATGGTGCAGTTCAAGGCAGAAGGGAAAAAACAAACCACAGCTCAGAACGCTAATCAATTTTTAAAAAATTGTGTTGGTGCAACCTATACCGTTTCAGCTATTCAAGTCAAACCCGGAAAGCGCTCTCCTGCCCCTCCTTTTACAACATCCACCTTACAACAGGAAGCCTCCAGAAAATTAGGTTATGGTGTTTCCAGAACCATGCTTATTGCACAAAAACTGTACGAAAACGGGTATATCACATATATGCGTACTGATAGTGTTAATCTAAGTGACACTGCGTTGGCGGCCATAGGCGAAACTGTACGCACTCAATACGGGAAGCAATATCATCAATTCAGAAAGTTTAAAAATAAATACGAGTCAGCACAAGAAGCTCACGAAGCCATTCGTCCCACTTACATGAATACCGCCACTATCAAAGAAGCAGAATGGGCAAGGCTTTACGAATTAATTTGGAAAAGAACTATGGCCAGCCAAATGGCAGATGCCGAACTGGAAAAAACTACTGCACAAATCTGCATTTCCGGTCAGCAGGAGGAACTTATAGCCACTGGTGAGGTACTAAAATTTGATGGCTTTTTAAAAGTTTATCTAGAGGATCGCGACGAAGATGATAAAGAAAATGAGGAAGAAGGCATGCTTCCACCCCTTCAAAAGGGCCAGGTATTGCCTCTGATTACCATGAAAGCCATTGAGCGCTTCAGCCGGCCACTTCCCAGATACACAGAAGCATCGCTGGTAAAAAAATTAGAAGAATTAGGCATAGGACGGCCTTCCACATATGCACCCACTATATCTACCATTCTAAAAAGAGGATATGTAGAGAAAAGAGACAAAGAAGGAACTCGAAGAGGATTTCAGGTGCTGGTACTTAAAAATGGAAAAATCAGCAATACAACAGAACAAGAAAATACCGGAGCAGAAAAATCAAAATTATTTCCCTCCGATTTGGGTTTGGTAGTTACTGATTTTTTGTTACAATACTTTGATGATGTAATGGATTATGGTTTTACAGCAAAAATCGAGAACGAATTTGATGAAGTAGCTGCCGGAAAACTTCGATGGAATGGCATGATCAAGGATTTTTACAAACCCTTTAAAAAAGATGTCGATAAAACAATCGAGTCAGCTGAACGGATTAAGGGCGAAAGAGAACTCGGTATTGATTCAGAATCAGGCAAGCCTGTTATTGCCAGAATGGGACGTTATGGCGCAATGATTCAAATTGGAAAAGCTGATGATTTAGAAAAGCCGCGCTTTGCCAAGGTTCCAACAGGTCAGAGCATTGAAACAATAACATTTGAAGAAGCCCTCTCCTTGTTTGGTGCACAAGGGCCGATGGGCAAATTTGAAGACAAAGAAGTGTTGGTCAACGTAGGTAGATTTGGACCTTATATTAAATGGGGCGAGGAATATGTATCCTTGCCTAAAGGCACAGATCTAAGTACTGTAGGGTTAGACAAAGCCATTTCTTATATCAACGAAAAGAAGAAGGCAGACGCACCTGTTGGTAGTTATCAAGAAAAAGGAATAACCAAAGGAAGCGGCCGATTTGGCCCCTACATTAAATGGGATGGTATTTTTATAAACGTTCCTCGTCGATATGATTTTGCCAATTTATCCGAATCGGAAATGCATGAATTAATAGAGGCAAAAATCAAGAAGGAAGCAAATAGATATATCAATCGATGGCCCGATGAAAAAATTAGTTTAGAGAATGGCCGATGGGGTCCCTTAGTGAAATGGGGTAAAAAATTGATCTACCTTCCTAAAAATAAAGACGGTTCGCGTACAACCACTGCAGAGGCAAAATTATTGTCTTTAGAAGCAATAAAGGAGATTATTGAAGCACAAGTACCCGGTGCATTTGCAAAAAAGAAAAAGGCTCCAACGACCAAAAAGAAAAAAAAAGTCCCTAAAAAAAAGAAATAAATCATGAAGCGCAACTACTGGGAGAAAATGGCCTCCAACTACCAGGAAGAAATTTTTGATGTGCTTCAACATGATAAAAAAAAGTGGATTGCAAAAGCCATTAAAACCTATGCCAACAGCCAGCATCAAGTAATTGATATTGGCTGTGCCGTTGGTAAATGGCTGCCCTTAATTTCACCGTTATTCAAAAAAGTTATTGCACTAGATATCTCTAGCAATAACTTAAAGATCGCGCAATCCACTTATCCCAATTTAAAAAACGTTAATTACCAACAAGGCGACATGAGCAATAACAGATTTCGCGTTGCTCCGGCCGAGTTGGGAATTTGCATCAATGCTTTACTAACTCCTCATGCTAAAGATCGCTTTGCGTTCTTTATTAACTTAACCCGCTGCATTAAGCCTGGTGGCATCTTGATCTTAACTGTACCTTCCCTTGAATCTTATCTATTTACCAGAATCATCCAACAACAATTTAAAATTGACACTCCACAATTTGCAGAAAAATTGACTAAAGACAAAGCGGTTCGGCATTGGAAAAATCTTAAACAAGGAGTAGTTAACATTGATGAGGTTCCCCATAAACATTTTTTACAAGAGGAACTTAAATTAAATCTAGTTCAACATCATTTTGAACCCATTCAATTTAAAAAAATAGAGTATAGTTGGAATACAGAGTTTGTCAATCCACCACAATGGCTCAAGCAGCCTCTTCCTTGGGATTGGATGGTAATGGCAAAACGAAGCAAGCCCTAGTAAACTGTTAAGGTATGTGGAAAAGTTCCGTTTCTTTAATTCACGACCATGCATGAAATTGTGCGCATGGGAACCACAACAGAAATTTCAGCTTTACTTAATTTGATAGATGACCCAGATGAGGAGGTTTTTGGTGCGGTCTCAGCTAGAATTGTTGCTTATGGCTCTACCATCATTCCCACCCTGGAGCACTGGTGGGAAACCGTTCCCAATGAACAAGTACAAACCCGCATAGAAGGGCTTATACATCGCCTTCAACTTAGAGACCTAAAAAGAAATTTAACCGACTGGAAAGAAACGACCAATCCTGAATTACTGGCCGGGGCACTTTTAGTTTCCACTTTTCAATACCCTGATCTTGCTACCACCCCTGTTATTACAGATATAGAACGACTAAGAAGGAATATTTGGTTGGAATTAAACAATTATCTCACCTCTTTAGAGCAAGTAAATGTTGTTAACAATATTCTTTATGGATATTTTGGACTCAAAGCAATTCCGAGGGATGAATGCAAAACTGATGATCATTTGATTCATAAAGTAATTTCCAATAAAAAGGGTTCGCCAACGGGAAATGGCTTATTATACCTTGTTTTAAGTGAATTACTCGATCTTCCTATTCGAGCAGTACAAATTCCTAATCAATTTTTATTGGCTTATTTTAAACCCACACAGGATACGGCCACACTTAGTGCCGCTTTTTTTATTGACCCCTCTGGCGGTCAGATCTATACGCACAGGGATATTGCGACCTACTTTAAACGCATCAAAGAACCGTTGGAGGAACAATATTTAATGCCCAGATCTACTAATGAAACCGTTGCAAGTGTATTGGAAGAATTGTCCAGATCTTTTGATCCAAGCAAAGAAAAGCATAAAGTGCTTGAATGCATTGAGCTCGCCAACTACCTTAAGTCCTAATTTCCTATAAAGTAAGGGACCAACCTTCCCGATATTCTCGCTTGACAAATTGATTAGCTTCTTCAAAGTTGGTAACTCGCATAGCAGTGGAATCCCAAAGCAGTTTTTTACGTCCGAGATATTTATCCTCCCAACTTTTTAAATTAGGATTTTTAATCATCCAACTACGAATCGCAACGTTTCCCATTAAAATGCTTTCCGTAAATGGCCCAGCATATTCAAAAGGAGAACTCGTGACTCCTTTTCCATATCCCGCAATGCACGCGTTGACCCATTGCAAATAATGACCTTCAGGAACTCGGGGTAAAGTTTGCTTGGGCAATTCAATTTCTCTCATCAATTTGGTGGGTAGCAATCTTGGATTAGCTCCATAGCAATCGATCAGCATTTTTCCTTTTGTGCCAATGAAAAGAACCCCTCCATCCCAATTTCCAAACGACTCTTCAGGAGATAGTTCCTCTGGCCGAGGAGGAAGTAGTCCCCCATCATACCATGAAACCTTAATGGAACCTTTTCCGTCAGTACGGGGATAATTGAGGTGAATAATCGAAGAAGGTGGGCAAGCTTCAATAGCTGGAGTGTCATTCCACATTTCCCGCCATATTGTAGCAACACTGCATTCTGCAGAAGACGGATATAGGATGGGTAAAATTCGATAAATAGGATCCATTATATGGCAGGCCATGTCGCCCAAAGCACCTGTTCCAAAAGCCCACCAACCTCTCCAATTAAATGGTAAATAAGAAGGATGATAAGGAATGTGTTTAGCAGTACCCAACCATAAGTTCCAATCTAGCTCAGCCGGTACTTCAAATTGACTCGTGGGAGCTTGCACACCCTGTGGCCAAACTGGACGATTAGTCCAAGCCTGCGCCTCAACCACTTCACCAATTAAACCAGCATTATACATTTCTTGTGCAACGCGAACGTCATTTCCAGAACCTCCCTGATTTCCCATTTGTGTAACTACCTTATAGCGCTTTGCTGCTTCAGTCAAGAAACGAGCTTCGTAAATATCATGTGTCAAAGGCTTTTGCGTATACACATGCTTACCCAATTGCATAGCCGCCAGCGTGGCAACGGCGTGAGTATGATCCGGAGTTGATATGGAGCAGGCATCTATGGTGTTTTTTTCCTTGTTGAGCATTTCTCGAAAATCCTTGTAATAAGTGGCCTTGGGATAAGCCTTTCTGGATTTTTCTGCTTGTCTGTCGTCCACATCGCACAGTGCCACAATATTTACGTATGGACTTTTTGCAAATTGAGCAAGATCACCCGCACCCTGACCTCCTACCCCTATTCCGGCAATATTTAACTTATCGCTTGGGGCGATGAAGCCTTTTCCTAGTACAGTACGAGGAATAATCATCCAACCAGTGGCTGCCATCCCTGCTTGCTTTACAAATTTTCTTCTGGAAGGTGCACTTGGCTTGTGCATATAAAAAGATTTATTTTTTAGATAAATGTTGACTTTGGAAAACAAAAGGTAGCAATCCGTGTACATGATCAAAGATGAGTACATCGCCTGTAATTCCCGCAAGTAATAAGCGTATAGGTTGATTCACCCTGGATTCATACTCTGATAACGCCTGTCTGCACATCCCACAAGGAGAAATAGGTTCACTGCTTTGTTGATTAGCGCGCAGATAAGTTATAGCAAGAGAATCAATAGCAACACCAGGGTACTGCACAGCAGCATTGCCCAACAATACCCGTTCAGCACAAATCCCAACCGGATAAGACGCATTTTCCTGGTTGGAGCCCAAGATCAATTTTCCATTAGCCAAATAAGCAGCAGCGCCTACTTTAAAGTTCGAGTAAGGTGCATACGCCTCCTGAGCAGCCTGGGTAGCCGCATTTAATAAAGCAATATCCTTTGTTGATAGCTCCGTTCGATCACTCACACGATGGAATTCAAATTGATACAATTCTTTTTTCATACTTCAATAATTTAAAAAGGCCCCATTTTGGGACCTTTGAAGTTAAGTTATTTGATAGTGCGAAACAATCGGTTCCACCGAGGGCCATTCTCCCAGCTAAACCAAATCAGCCAAGCCTTACCTACAACTCGATCCTCAGGAACAAATCCCCAAAAGCGAGAGTCTTGTGAACCATGTCTGTTATCTCCCATCATCCAATAGTAATTCATGTTAAATGTATAACTAGTGGCCGGCTGTCCATTTAATATTATTTTATTATTTTCTTTGGATAGTGTGTTACGCTCATAAACTCTTATTACTCGTTCATAGAGAATATAAGTAGAGTCATTCAATGGAATTTTAACGCCTTTTTGAGGTATCCAAATGGGGCCATAATTATCCTTTGTCCATTTAAAATAAGTAGTGTCATAGGGAAATACGTCTCCAGAAGTAGTGCGAGGGTCCATATCACCAGCGGCTTTTGAATCATAAACTTCATTGTCTGCTACTAATGGGCCATCTAAAAATGGCTGGCTTTTGAATTTTTCTACTTTGTTATAAGGCAAATTGATCACGTACAAACCAGAAATGTCCATCCCAAATTCAGTGGTATTAAACTCCTCCTTCATGATTTCTGGGTCCAACGGAACAGTAGAACGAAAAGAGTAAGTGTATTGTGCATCTGGGGGCGGAACAGCCTGCTTACCATCTAAAAATAATTGACCTGCTTTTAAACTGAGCACATCTCCTGGGATGGCGACGCAGCGCTTAATATAGTTATCTGTTTTGTCATTGGCGTGTATGGCAAGGGGATAATTGCCCGGATTATTTAAAACAATTTTTCGTCCCTCCTCTATGTTTCCATTGCCCAAACGGCGACAAACATCATAATAGGGATCTTTTGATTGGTATTCCGGTAAATTGATGACCGTATCCCCTGCAGGAAAATTAAACACCACTGCATCATTTCTTTTTACTGGAGAAGCAAACCACCGTATGTATGGAAGAGAACCTATTGTGGTGTAGGATTTTTTGGCAGAACCAAAAGGCATGTAATTGTGAACAAATGGAACGGCAAGCGGAGTGTTAGGTACACGAGGACCATAACTGAGTTTGCTCACAAAAAGAAAATCATTAATCAATAAACTTTTTTCCATAGACCCAGATGGTATGGTATAGGCTTCAAAAACAAATGTTCTGATCAAGGTAGCTGCTACAATAGCAAATACTGCTGCATCAAACCATTCACGCCAAGCAGGTTTATGGAGGTTTAGCATCCCTTTCTCACCAACAAAAACAAGGTCCTCTTGTGAGGCCAACCAGGGGAAATAAAAAGGGGCTAATAATGCTGAAGCAGTGTGGTCAAGCAAAGAAAATCGACCAAAAGCTTTTGAAAATTCAATAAATATTCCTGGCGTTATAAACCACCCCACAACCGGAATAAATTGCCAAAATACCCAGTGGAGCGGTCTTCCACTTAGCTGTTGCATCACCCAAGTATTATAAAAGGGTATATAGGCTTTCCAAGCTTTCTCTCCCGCTTTTTTAAATAATCTGGCAAAGCCAAAAGCTGGTAATAAAACAAGAAGAGTGCTAATCGAAAAAACTAAAAGAAAATGTTGTAGTGGCATATTATTTTAGTTGATACATCACTTCTTTGACCAACTTGACAGTTCTCGGTACGTCTGGAAGCGCAGCTGAAACTAGGTTTGGAGCATAATGCAATGGAGCATCTGCTGCAGTAATTCTGCGAATTGGTGCATCTAAGTAATCAAATCCCTCTTTTTGAATGCGATATGAAAGTTCAGAAGACACGGAGGCAAATGGCCATTGCTCCTCAACAATTACCAATCTATTTGTTTTTTGAACACTCGTCAGAACTGTTTTCCAATCCAAAGGACGAATGGTTCGCAGATCTATCACTTCAGCACTGATTCCTTCCTTTTCAAGTTCATCAGCTGCTCCTAATGCAACTTTCATCATTTTATTGAAAGAAACGATGGTAACATCCCTACCATTTCTTGCCACTGATGCCTTCCCTAATTCAATATAGTATTCTTCAGCAGGAACAACTGTCTTATCTCCATACATCAATTCACTTTCCATGAACACAACGGGATCTTCTTCATATCTGATGGCTTGTTTTAATAGCCCCTTGGCATCAAACCCATTGCTGGGCGAAACCACTTTGATTCCTGGAATGTTTGCATATAGCGATTCAAATGCAGTAGAGTGTTGAGCACCCAACTGACCGGCAGAACCATTAGGCCCTCGAAAAACAATTGGGCAAGTTATTTGTCCACCACTCATCGCCAGCATTTTAGAAGCGGTGTTCAATATTTGGTCCAAAGCAAGAACAGCAAAATTCCAGGTCATAAACTCTACAATTGGTCTAAGACCATTCTGAGCGGCTCCCACTCCTATTGCGGCAAAACCCAGCTCTGATATTGGCGTGTCAATAACCCGCTTAGCCCCAAATTCCGAAAGCATCCCCTGGCTAGCCTTGTATGCTCCGTTATATTCCGCAACCTCCTCGCCCATAAGGAAAACACGTTCGTCTCTGCGCATTTCTTCAGACATGGCCTCACGAATGGCTTCTCTAAATGCAATTGATCTTGACATAATCAGCTGATTTTAAGCTCTGCAAATGTAAGCACCCCCCTTAATAAATCCTACTATACGGAGTAATAGCTGCAGAATTAACGCAGTTTTAGAGAGTCATGGAAAACTTGACCTTACCTTTGCTACGCCATGAAAAATATCAAGATCATTGAAGTGCCCTCAGAAATTGGTGCCGGAACCCGGGGAGCCAGTCTGGGAATTGAAGCCATTAAGATTGCAGCACTGGACTTTATGAGTAACTTCTTTATCCACTTCCCTACTGAGCAAATCCCCACTGAGAATAAACTCTTACATGAACCAATCGAGTCCCCATATGCAAAGCGTGCAAAAGGAATTTATACCATGTATGAAAGGGTGAGTAAAGCTGTTGGTGATACGGTGAAAAATAATTTTTTTCCAGTTGTCTTAAGCGGAGATCATGCAACATCCGGGGCCACTATAGCTGGAATTCGTATGGCAAAACCAAAAAGTAAATTAGGGGTGATCTGGATCGATGCCCATGCGGATTTACATACCCCCTTCACTACGCCAACCGGGAACATGCACGGCATGCCCATGGCTATTTCTTTGGGTATAGACAATAAGGAATGTGCAGTGCATAAGCCAGATCCTGCAACATTGGAATATTGGAATAAGCTAAAAAATATTGGTAAAATTTGTCCCAAGGTTTCTGCTGAAGATATTGTTTACATATCGCTTAGGGATTTTGAAAAAGAAGAAAAAAACTTATTAGAAAGGCTGGGTATTAAAAAAATTTCTGCAAAAGAGGTAAGGAGCAAAGGTGCAGAAAGTATTGTCAGATCAATCTTACGATACTTGTCCGACTGTACAGACATCTATCTTTCCTTTGACGTAGATTGTTTAGACGCCTCCATCTCTAAAGGCACAGGAACTCCCGTGGGTAATGGGTTGAGAGAAAGAGAAGCGGAGGACTTGGTCAGCAAGTTTATGCAAAACAGAAAAATCTGTTGTTTTGAAATCACCGAAGTGAATCCGACACTGGATAAAGAAAATTTAATGGCAGAAATTGCATTCAATATCTTACAGCGTAGTGTCAATAATTTGATGATGAATTAATAGGTACTAACAATCGTTCTGACTTGATTGATATTGACTAAACGCATATCTTAGCATCTTAATTTTTTCAAGGTATGTCATCTAAAGTAACGAAGATTGGCGTTTTGACTTCAGGGGGCGATTCTCCTGGAATGAACGCAGCAATCCGTGCCGTAGTTAGAACCGGTCTTTATTACGGATTAGAGGTTTACGGTATCATGCGAGGCTATCAAGGTCTGATCGAAGATGATATGATCAAAATGAATGGACGCTCTGTAGCCAATATTATTCAACGAGGGGGTACTATTTTAAAAACTGCCCGATGCATGGAGTTTATGGAGAAAGAAGGGCGGCAAAAAGCATATGACAATCTAAACAAACGAGGAATTGATGGCTTGTTAGTTATTGGAGGAGACGGGTCGTTTAGAGGAGCCAACATATTTAGCAGCGAGTTTAGCATTCCGTGCATTGGTATTGCAGGAACAATTGACAAGGATATCTCAGGCACCGATTTCACCATTGGGTTTGATACAGCCGTCAATACTGCGGTAGAAGCAATCGATAAAATACGAGACACTATGGAAGCACATGATCGTGTGTTTGTCATAGAAGTAATGGGACGAGACGCAGGATACATCGCGTTGCATAGTGGAATTGCTACCGGAGCAGAAAATATTTTAATACCAGAACGAAAAACGGATATCAACTCCATCATTAGCTCATTAAAGGAAAAGGAGCGCCGGAAAAAAATGGTCAACTTAATTGTTGTGGCCGAGGGTGATGATTTTGGTGGCGCAGATCAAGTAAGTAAAGTATTAAAAGAAAATCTTCCAAAAGCTGAGATTAGAGTATGTATTTTAGGCCATATACAACGAGGAGGATCTCCCAGTTGTCTTGATCGTATCATTGCAAGCCGTATGGGATATCATGCCGTTGAAAGCTTGCTGCAAGGCAGACACAATGTGTTTGTAGGGATTCATGATAATAAAATGAACTACATCCCCCTGGAACAGGCCGTTAAAACAAAAGGAAAGATCAGCGATGAGTGGCTGGATATTGTAAAAATATTAGCCAGCTAAAATTACGCACTTATGACAAAGAATATTGACAAGTACATTCATCAAGAGTATGACAATGAAGCAGGTCGAAAACATGCAACTAAACGCACAAAAATCATAGCCACAGTTGGCCCCTCCTGCAACACTTACGATAAATTATTAGCCTTAGTAAAAGTAGGAGTCAATGTATTTAGACTTAATTTTTCTCACGGAAAACATGAAGAGAAAGCAACCATCATTGAATTCATCCATCAAATTAATAAAACTCAACCTTACAACATTTCCATCTTGGCCGATTTGCAAGGACCTAAGTTACGTGTGGGAGAATTGGAAAATGGCGCCATTGAATTAATAGCTGGCGACTGCTTTTTGTTCACTAATGAAAAAATCATTGGGACTAAGGAAGCAGTGTATGTATCCTACGATAACCTTCATAAGGATGTAAAGAAGGGAGAGAAAATTTTAATCGATGATGGAAAAATTGAAGTAGAGGTAATGGAAATATTACCCACTTGCCAAGTTCGCGTAAAAGTTCTTATAGGCGGGACCCTCTACCCTAAAAAAGGAGTAAATCTCCCCGATACTAATATTTCATTGCCTTCCATAACACCAAAAGACCTGGATGATCTATCCTTCATTTTTAAACATCAGATTGATTGGATTGCCCTTTCATTTGTTCGAACACCTGATTGTATCAAACAACTCAAAGACGTCATCGCAGAAAATAAGCATACCGCAAAAGTGATTGCAAAAATTGAGATGCCAAAAGCAATCAAAAACCTGCGAGAGATCATATTGGAAAGTGATGGTATTATGATTGCCAGAGGGGATCTCGGTGTTGAATTGCCGGTGGAAGAAGTGCCATTGATTCAAAAAGATATTATCAAAAAATGCATTCACCGTGCCAAACCCGTCATTGTGGCAACACAGATGATGGAAAGCATGATTGATCGAGTAAAACCAAATCGAAGTGAAATCACCGATGTGGCTAACGCTGTTTTGGAAGGTGCTGACGCCTTAATGTTAAGTGGAGAAACAGCAGTAGGTAATCACCCCACCCTAGTCATTGAAACGATGACCAGAATAATTTTGGAAGTAGAAGCAAAAGCTTATTACTATAATCGGGACGAGATGCTTCGACCACAGGCACACTCCCCTTCTTTGCTAAGCGACGCCATTTGTTACAATGCCTGTAAGCTGGCTGAGGATGTCAATGCAGAAGCAATCATCGGAATGACGCAAAGTGGCTATACTGGATTTATGATTAGTAGTTACCGGCCAAAGGCCCCAGTTTATGTTTTTACTAAAAAAAGACATTTAGTAAATCAACTCAGTCTTTCTTGGGGAGTGCGCGCATTCTTTTATGATGAAGAAGATAGTTTGGACGATATTTTTCAAGACCAAATAGATATACTTAAACTTCGCAGCTTCTTGAAAAAAGGGGATGTAGTAGTTAGTACCGGCAGTACTCCCGTTCACTTACATCTTTTTACCAATGTGTTGAAGATTACCACAGTAAATTGATGCAAGCTAGAGTTCTCTTACTTTAATATTCCTAAACCAAACCTTATCCCCGTGGTCCTGTAAGCCAAGTTTGCCTTGTTGGAACATGCCAAATCCTTTCATTTTAGCAAACTTACTCCCTGCAATAAGTTTTGTCCATTGATCGCCCCAAAGCTGAGTGGAAATAATATTGGCTCCATTCATCCAAAGATCTAATTGTCCGTTCACTGAACGAATTTCTACCTGATTCCATTCTCCAAACGGTTTGACGGTTTCTATATTGCAAGAAATTAAGTCATAAAGGTCTCCGGCTCGATGTTTGCTTATTTTACCATCGGCATGACCGGTATTGTCGAGTATCTGCATTTCAGGAGCAGACATCCAGGGCCAATTATAGATGGTAGTGTCTTCGTGGACAAAGAACATAATACCACTGTTTCCTTTCTGTGCAATTTTCCATTCCAATTTTAAATGAAAATTTTTAAACTCTCTATCTGTTACTATATCACCGCCGTCAAGCACTTGCCAATCATTTTTATGTGTAGGATCAAGAAATAGGGCGCCATCCTCTACTTTCCATGCAGCTCCGATTGGTTTGCCTCCATATTTGTGCCATCCTGTTGTTGATTTGCCATCAAATAATAAAGTCCATCCTTCTTTTTTTTCATCTCGTAACAAAATAGTTGAGTTTTGCTGCGCTAACAAAGAAGTGGAAAAAAAGAACAAAGAGATTGACAGTAAATAAGAACGCATAAATACTATTTTAATGTTAATATATACCGGATCATAGTTTCAGCATCTTCCTGTGAAAGGCTCGCATGCGGAGTCATAGGGACATTTCCCCAATTGCCACTCCCACCTTTTATGACAATTGCAGCAAGTGCCGCAACTACATTATTGGGAGCATTGGCATATTTCTTAGCTACATCCTTATAGGAAGGCCCAATTAACTTATCATCAATTTTATGACAAGTCATGCAATCATTCTTTCCAACTAATGCTAATCCTTTAGTATAAACTGGATCCTTTACCGATGCAGCAGGCTCAGTACTTGATTCCGCCGAGGTATCGTTAAGCTGTTTTGGGGAAGATTGACAAGCAATAAAACTAACTAGTAGTAAAACCAAAAATGAGTAACGATTGACCATAACTTAGTAAATTTTAATTATTAAAAAATTAATCCAGCCCTAATAATTTTCTGTTAGCAGAAACGGTTGTTCCACTTGCTGCAAAATCATCAAATGCTTTTTGGGTTACGCGAATGATATGATTCTTGATAAATGTGGCTCCCTCTGCAGCACCTTGTTCAGGATGTTTAATGCAACACTCCCACTCCATAACAGCCCATCCGGAATAATCATATTGTGCAAGCTTACTAAAAATTGATTTAAAGTCAACCTGTCCGTCTCCGGGAGATCTATACCGCCCCGCTCGGTTAGCCCAAGATTGATAGCCCCCAAAGGTTCCTTGTTTGCCCGTTGAATGAAATTCTGCGTCTTTGACGTGAAATGCTTTTATTCGTTGATGATAGAAATCAATGTAAGCCAAATAGTCCAATTGCTGTAAAACAAAATGCGAAGGATCGTATAGCAAACAAGCCCTGGGATGTTGATCAACGGCATTCAAAAACATTTCATAAGTGATACCATCAAAAATATCCTCCCCGGGATGTGCTTCATAGCAGATGTCTACACCGCATTCATCAAAGTAATTAAGTATGGGTAGCCATCTCTTTGCTAATTCTTTAAAACCCTCTTCCACCAATCCAGCAGGTCTTTGTGGCCACGGATGAAAAGTGTGCCACAACAAAGAGCCGCTAAATGTTGGATGAGCAGTTAGGTCCATATGTTGAGAAGCTTTAGCGCCAAACTTAACTTGTTCAATAGCCCAAGATGTTCTAGCATTGGTATTCCCTTTAAATTCTATTGGAGCAAAGCCATCAAACATAGTATGGTAAGCCGGATGAACAGCTACTAATTGCCCTTGCAAGTGAGTAGAAAGTTCTGAAATAGTAAGCCCGCATTCTTCAACAATACCTTTTATTTCTTGTGCATAAGTTTTACTTTCTGCCGCTTTCTTCAAATCCATACACCTTAAATCCCAGGTAGGAATTTGCACTGCGTCGTACCCTAGGGACTTTGCCCACTGACATATCGAGCGTAATTCATTAAAAGGAGCTTTGTCGCCCATAAATTGAGCGAGAAAAATACCAGGTCCTTTGATGGTAGTCATAATTAAATAAAATTAATCAGTAAAGTCAACCCATGATTGTTGTTGACTGGATTTAATCATTGTTTCTACAAATAGCATCCCGCGTAAACCTTCTTTTGATCCAGGGAAATCAGAGCAAACAGCTGAGGGCAGTTCGCCATTTTCCTTAGCTAATATAGTAAGTGCAAAATTTCGATACAGATTGGCGAATGCTTCTAAATACCCTTCTGGATGTCCAGCTGGAGTTCGAGAATTATGAGTAGCATACTCACTCAGATAACCAGTACCTGCCCTCCAACACTCCGCAGGACGATCTGGCCACACGATATGCAGCGAATTATTATCTTCTTGCTTCCAGGAGAGCCCTCCCTTTTCTCCATAAATCCTGATGGATATATTATTTTCGGCTCCCGCTGCAACTTGTGTTGCCATCAATACACCAGAAGCCCCGTTGTTGAATTGCAGAAGTGCAGCTCCGTCATCATCCAGTTTTCTGCCAGCAACAATCGTATTGACAGCTGCACAGAGTTTACTGACTTTTAAACCAGATATGTACTCTGCCAGATTAAATGCGTGTGTTCCTATATCACCCATTGCTCCACCTAATCCACTTCGTTTTGGATCTGTTCTCCAAACTGCCTGCTTTTGTTTGCTTCCTTCAAGGTAGGTGTGTAACCAACCCTGCGGATATTCAACATAAACTTTACGAATTTCTCCCAATAAGCCTGTTTGAATGAGTTGTCGAGCTTGTTTTACCATGGGATAACCAGTATAGGTGTGGCAAAGCATAAAGAACCGGTCAGCTTCCAACACTTTTTTATGTAATACGCGGGCCTCACTTACTGAAAATGTCATGGGTTTTTCCAGCACAACATGAAAACCCGCATTCAACGCCAATACTGCGGGTTCATAATGCAAGTGATTAGGCGTAACAATGCAAACCACTTCTGTCCTCACTTCAGCAGGGAGTAGCACTTCTTGATGAACCAAAGCATGAAAGGAAGGGTATACCCTATCCTTAGAAAGTTGCAATTCCTCTCCTGTTTTTTGGGAAACTTCTGGATCAGCACTAAAAGCACCTGCTACTAATTCATAGTGACCATCCATTGAAAATGCAAGACGATGTATGGAACCAATAAAAGCCCCTTTGCCACCGCCTATCATGGCAATACGGAGTTTTCTATTCATAGCAAATGTTTGAAGTATTAAATGTACTATTTTTATCTTCAATAGTTTACAATGAAAACAACAACAAGAATTCAATTAGCGCTCATGATGTTCCTCAACTTTTTTGTTTGGGGCATTTGGTTTGTTACCATGGGTACTTATTTAAGCACACAATTGAGCACTGGTGGTGTTGAAATCGGACTTGCCTATGGAACACAATCGCTGGGAGCCATAGTGGCACCTTTTATCATTGGGTTGATTGCTGACAAATACTTTGCTGCGCAACGAATTTTAGGCGTGTTGCATTTGACTGGTGGTATATTACTCTATTACCTTTCTTCACAATCTAATTTTAGTGCTTTCTATCCGTATTTGTTGACTTATATGATCGTTTATATGCCCACACTCGCATTGGTCAATGCGATAGCATTTAAGCAAATGGCCAGTCCTGAAAGAGAATTTTCAGCAATCCGAGTTTGGGGTACAATCGGATGGATTGCCTCAGGGCTATTAATTGGTTGGCTCGCCTTAGAGTCAACAGGTAATCTGGATCAAACATTTAAAATTGCGTCACTTGTTTCTTTGGTATTAGGCGTGTTTAGCTTCATGCTTCCCAACACGCCCCCCCCTAAATCGGGAACACACACCACATTTGGCGAAATCATAGGTACTGATGCCATCGGTCTTTTAAAAGATAAAAACTATTTAGTTTTTTTTATGGCTTCGATGTTGAATTGTATCCCACTGGCGTTTTATTACCAGGAGACAAATATATTCTTAAATGAAGTTGGCGTCAAAAATGCCGCTTCCAAAATGACAATGGGGCAAATGAGCGAAACACTCTTCCTATTTCTTATGCCCCTTTTCTTTTCAAGATTGGGAGTAAAAAAAATGTTATTGATTGGAATGGCTGCTTGGGTGATTCGTTATCTCTGTTTTGGTTTTGGTGATGCAGGGACTGGCATTGGTCTTTTATACGCAGGAATAATCTTACATGGCATTTGCTATGATTTCTTCTTTGTCACCGGACAAATCTACACAGATCAACGAGCTGGTGAAAAAATCCGGTCTTCTGCACAAGGCATGATTACCCTTGCTACTTATGGAGCAGGGATGTTAGCTGGGTTCTGGCTGGCTGGGCTTATAGCCGACCAATACAAAACAGCTTCTGGGCATGATTGGAATGCCATTTGGATGGTGCCGGCTCTAATTGCCACCACCATACTTGTGCTATTTTTTCTGCTATTTAAAGATCCCACCTCAACTAAAAAAGAAAAATGAGTATTAAAAATACTACAAGAAGAGATTTACTTAAAAAAGCGGGGCAACTGGCTCTTGCAGCTTCGCTTCCCTTTAATCCAATCAATGCGTCTGCTCATCCAGCAGTTCAGCAACAAAACAATGGGAAAATTAATCACGCTGTTTGCAGTTGGACATATAGTTTCCTGTCGCTGGATGAACTATGTAAATTGGTTAAAGAATTAAAAATAGACACTATTGATTTAGTTGCCCCCAAAGATTTTGCCCTATTGAAAGAGCATGGAGTAAATTGCTCAATGTGCTATACCGCAGGAAAAGTAAGTCTTACTCAAGGGTGGAACGACCCAATAAATCACCCTTGGTTGATCCGTGATTATCTGGAAGCTATTCCCATAGTTGCGCAGGCCGGGTTCAAAAACCTGATTTGCTTCTCCGGAAATAAAAATGGTATGGACAATCACACAGGACTTCAAAATTGTGTAAAAGGGCTTCAACAAGTTATACCTGCAGCAGAAAAATTTGGAGTTACATTACAGATGGAGCTTTTCAATAGTAAAGTAGATCACAAAGACTATATGGCGGACAACTCGGCCTGGGGAGTTCAATTGTGCAAAGAGTTAGGTTCTGCAAATTTTAAGTTGTTGTATGACATTTACCATATGCAAATTAGCGAAGGAGATATCATACGTACCATACAAGACAATCATACCTATTTTGGCCACTATCACACTGCCGGTGTTCCAGGCAGACATGAGATAGATGAATCTCAGGAATTATATTATCCGGCTATCATGCAAGCTATTGCCTCAACTGGCTACACAGGGTATGTGGCGCAAGAGTTCCTACCCACCGGCAAGACTACGGAAGAGAAAGTTGCCGCACTAAGAAAAGCTATTCAAATTTGCACAATCTAACTTACGATAATCTATGCCAACTGAAAACATTTATGACGCTATTGTTGTGGGATCTGGAATCAGTGGAGGATGGGCAGCTAAGGAGTTAACCGAAAAAGGCTTAAACGTTCTTTTGTTGGAAAGAGGAAGAGACATTGAACATATTAAAGACTATGTGAATGCAACCAAAGAGTCCTGGGAGTTTCCTCATAGGGGCATAAGGCCAACACAGCAAATGTTGGAAGATTATCCTGTATTGAAAAGAGATTATCCGCTCAATGAAACGGTACTGGATCTATGGGTCAAAGACAAAGAATGCCCCTATACAGAGACAAAGCCATTTTCTTGGTTCAGAGGATACCATGTAGGCGGACGCTCGCTTACCTGGGGCAGACAGAGTTATCGTTTTAACAAATGGGACTTTGAGGCTAACCTTAAGGATGGGCATGGAGTAGATTGGCCTATTCGATATGATGACCTGGCGCCTTGGTATAGCCACGTAGAAAAGTTTGCAGGGATCCAAGGCAGCAAGGAAGGATTAGAGGTACTTCCCGATGGAGAATTTATGCCTCCCATGGATTTGAACTGTGTTGAAAAAGATGTAGCTGAAAAATTAAAGAAACATTATAAGGGAGAACGACATTTATTTATTGGCAGAAGTGCTAATATAACCGTGCCGCATGAAGGCAGAACTAATTGCCAATATAGAAATCGTTGTTGGAGAGGCTGTCCCTTTGGAGGTTATTTTAGCACACAGTCTTCCACCTTGCCAGCAGCCATGAAAACCGGGAAGCTTACACTTCGCCCCTTTTCAATTGTTACGCAGGTTTTATTTGACAAAAACACCAAAACGGCAAAAGGAGTGGAGGTGTTAGATGCTACAGAAAATAAAACAATTCACTATCAGGCTAAAATTGTTTTCTTGTGTGCCTCCTCTTTTAATTCCACCTGGATACTAATGAACAGTGCCACTGATATTTGGCCTGATGGACTTGGAAGCAGCAGCGGAGAATTAGGAAATAACGTAATGGATCATCATTTCAGATGTGGTGCAGGCGCCACGGCTGAAGGATATAAGGATCGCTACCAGTATGGACGAAGACCCTCAGGGGTTTATGTGCCACGATTCAGAAACATATACAATGATAAACGCGCATATGTCAGAGGATTTGGGTATCAGGGTGGAGCTGGAAGGGGCAGAGGAGTTCAGGTGGCTGAATTTACCATAGGTGCTGAATTGAAGGAGGCATTAAGTGTGCCTAACGATAATTGGTATATGGGAATTATGGGATTTGGAGAAATGCTTCCCTATCATGAGAATAAAATCAGTTTGAATAAAAATGTAAAGGATAAGTGGGGATTGCCAGTATTGGATATGGATGTAGAAATAAAAGAGAATGAAAAGAAGATGAGGGAAGATATGATGAATGACGCTAAAGAAATGTTGGAGGCGGCTGGATTGAAAAATGCTTACACCTACGATTACGGCTACGAAATAGGAATGGGTATTCATGAAATGGGAACAGCACGTATGGGTCGCGATCCTAAATCTTCTGTACTCAATGGTAATAATCAAGTCTGGGATTGCAAGAATGTATTTGTAACGGATGGTTCCTGCATGACTAGCTCATCTTGCGTTAACCCGTCGCTGACCTATATGGCTATGACAGCACGTGCTGCCAATATTGCCGTTGAAGAACTTAAAAAAGGTAACCTATAATATTTTCAGTTATGAAAAGAAGAGAATTACTTAAATCGATTGCACTGCTAACAGGAGTTGCAGTAGTTGGTGGAGAGCTTTTCTTAACGGGA
>Ga0194120_10004633_pt1 | contig 20986 bp, 20 predicted proteins | sample TA2MahCa65mmetaG_FD_148642 | JGI IMG/M metagenome (GOLD analysis project Ga0194120, IMG submission 148642) | Freshwater microbial communities from Lake Tanganyika, Tanzania - TA2015019 Mahale Deep Cast 65m | ecosystem: Environmental > Aquatic > Freshwater > Lake | place: Tanzania: Lake... | reverse complement strand
ATTGATATTGCCTACTACAGCGGATTCGCTTATTACAGGTTTTACAACAGCTCAATTGGAATGGTGTAAAGAAAACGAAGGATTAATTTGGACGCATTTAATTCGTTCAGAAGAACTGCAAACCTTAAATCCGGTATTTATTCAAAATTATTTAGGAGAAGCCCCATTCACACAAGGACTATCACAGGAATATTCTCCGGGCAATATCGGACAATGGGTTGGCTGGCGTATTGTGGAAACTTTTGTCAAGAAAAACAATGACATTACTCCCGCACAACTCATGCAAATACCCGCAACTGAAATTTTAGAAAAAGCAAAATACAAACCGAGGTAGTGCAGCCGATTGTTGGCGCAGGCCTTAATTGTTTTTGAAAGGAACAACCATCTCAAAGGCCGGAATCTGTACAGTGAACTGTTCGTGGGATTCTAAATTTTCCATTTGATAGGTGCCCACCATTCGTCCCATTTCAGTATTTAAATTGCACCCACTTACATATCGATAAATCTCTCCGGGTAAAATCACGGGTTGCACTCCTACCACTCCCTCACCCTCCACTTCTCTGCGCATGGCGTTACTATCAAAAATAAACCAATGCCTACGATGAAGTTGCACAGGAAAGGAATTGTAGTTTTCTATTTCCACACGGTAAGCAAACATGTACTCGGCCTGAAGTGGATTGCTAAACTCCTCCTGATAATAAGTTTCAACGGAAACCTGAACCCCCTCTGTGATCATAGATGTCATGCACCAAATTTAACCTTATATCCCAATTTGGAAAGAAATTGAGCAAGCTTTTGTCGGTGATTGCCCTGCACTAATACTTCGCCATTTTTTACCGATCCCCCGGACCCACAATGGTTCTTTAATTTTTTTCCCAACTCTTCTAAATCATTGGTCTTGCCAATAAATCCCGTAACCAATGTTACTGCCTTGCCGGCACGCTGCTTGGTATCCAGCAATAAACGCAGTTGTTGTGAACCCGGTGGCAAGGTGTCCTGCTCATCGGGCTGCTCAGATTCAAATGAAAAATCTGGATCCGTGCTATATACAAATCCTCTTTTATCTGATTGATGTTTTTTAGACATACACTTATACTTTAATTGCCTTAAGACTCAAATCCAGACTTCTGGCCTGATGAATTAAAGCTCCTACACTTATAAAGTCAACGCCACTGGCTGCATATTCACAAATATTTTGCAGATTGATTCCACCACTGGCTTCTGTTTCAAAACCCCCTTCTTTTTTTATCAATGCCACCGCTTCAGCCAATGCAGGTGGTGTAAAATTGTCCAGCATAATCCTGAATACTTTACCCTTTGCATTCAGCACAATTTCTTTTACATCATCCAGGCTCCTGGCTTCCACTTCAATTTTTAGAGATGGGTTCACCTCCTGTGCATAGTTCCATGCCAACTGAATAGCTTTTTGCAATCCACCACAAAAATCAATGTGATTGTCTTTTAGCATGAGCATATCGTACAAACCAAATCGATGGTTTTTTCCGCCTCCGATTTTCACGGCTTCTTTTTCCAGCAACCGAAAATTAGGCGTTGTTTTTCTGGTGTCCAGCAATTGCGTTGAATACCCTTTTATGGCATCAACATACTGACGCGTTAGTGTGGCAATACCACTCATACGTTGCATGCAGTTCAGCATCACGCGTTCGCACTGCAAAATGGTAGCCATATAGGACTCAATAGTAAATGCAAGCTGGCCTTGCTGCATCAATTCCCCATCTTGCATATGCGGAGTAAATAGGGCTGTTGGATCCTTATATAGAAAAATTTGTCTTGCAATTTCAACACCCGCCAAGACACCCTTGTCCTTTATTTTTAATACTGCCCTTCCTCTTTCAGTGGCAGGTATGCAAGCAAGTGTGGAGTGATCTCCTTCGCCGATATCCTCCAAAAAGGCTGCATCAAGTAATGTATACAAGTCCTGTTGGTCTACCATGATCCTTGGTTAATCCATGGTTTGAATGCGTAATTCGCGTATCAGTTCTTTTCCGCCCTTTCCTCTAAGGAAAATGTTTACCCGATAGTCCGTTTGCTGTGTTTTAAGGGTGCCAATAGCATAGGAGCCCGCAGGGGACTTTCCCTTATGCTTTAATTCAAAAGCCACCACAGGATGCTGCGAAAAAAAACTCGCCAATTGGTTCTGTCCCTGTACGCGGGTAGTGGTTCCGGTTTGCTCGGGTAGTGTTAATACAATGGTTTCTTCAAAACGAACTGCCAGGTTAGCTGCATTACCAGTTTTCAATGCAATCAGCACGGCTTCTAATGCATCCTGTCTGTTATGCGTAGCCCCCAATCCAAGAAAGGCAAAAAGAACTAATCCCAGTAAGGGAAAAAATAGTAGCTGTTTTTTCATTTTGTCTAAGATATAAAAAAAAAGCGCCAAGATTTGGACGTAAATTTACCACCACAAATCTTAATCATGGCGCAGCAAAAAACAATGTTGGTTATCATGGATGGCTGGGGTATTGGGCAGGTCCCGTCCTCCGATGCCATTCTTGCTGCTAATACGCCATTTACCGACTCCTTATATCAACATTATCCAAACACTACCCTGGTAACCTGTGGCGAATCCGTTGGCCTGCCTGAAGGTCAAATGGGGAATTCGGAAGTTGGCCATTTAAATCTGGGTGCGGGCAGAATTGTGTATCAGGAATTTCAACGCATCAATCTTGCCATAAGGGGTGGTTCTTTTCACAACAATCCGGTTCTGCAGGCAAGCCTACAAAAGGCTAAGAGCAGCGGAAGAGCTTTACACCTTATCGGGTTGGTTAGTGATGGCGGAGTGCATTCTCATTTGAACCATCTCAAAGCCATTATTGATTGTTGTCAACATGCAGGTTTAACCCAAGTTTTTGTACATGCTTTCACTGATGGAAGAGACTGCGATCCCAAAAGCGGTTTAGGATTTATCAAGGACCTGCAACAATATCTGCAAAGCCACACCGGTCAAATAGCCACCATTAGTGGCAGATATTATGCTATGGATCGGGATAATCGATGGGAGCGGGTAAAGTTAGCCTATGACGCATTGGTAAATGGAAAGGGACAATTTGCAAATGATGCTGTAGAAGCCATGCAAAAAAACTATGCACAAAATTGTACGGACGAATTTATTCAACCAACCATTCTCACCGATACCGCTAATAACCCTATTGCTACCCTTGCTGAAAACGATGTGGTGATCTGTTTTAATTTCAGAACAGACCGTTGCCGTGAAATTACCCAAGCCCTGACCCAATGCGATTTTCCCGAGTATAACATGAAGCGCTTGCCCCTGCATTATACCACCATGACCGAGTACAATAAGTCATTTGAAAACGTGCAAGTGATTTTTGAAAATGACAACCTGAATAATACGTTGGGTGAGGTCTTGGAAAAAAATAACTGCACACAAATACGAATTGCCGAAACAGAAAAATATCCACACGTCAGTTTCTTTTTCAGTGGCGGCAGAGAAAAACCATTTGAGGGCGAACGCAGAATTTTAATTCCTTCTCCCAAGGTTGTCACCTATGATTTGCAACCCGAAATGAGCGCTGCAGCCGTAACCACTGCCATTGTAACTGAAATAGAAAACGACCCGCCTGATTTTATTTGTCTGAACTACGCCAATGCGGATATGGTTGGACATACTGGTGTATGGGAGGCCGCTATCAGAGCAGCCGAAACAGTGGACGTCTGTGTAGCACAGGTAGTAAAAGCCGGTTTGGAAAAAGGATACACTATTTTTCTAACAGCCGATCATGGCAATTCGGATTATCTGGTCAATGAGGATGGAACGCCCAATACAGCGCATACCTTAAATCAGGTTCCCTTGTTTGTGATCGATAATCATTGGAAACCGGTGCTTCAGCATGGAAAGCTGGGAGATATAGCCCCTACTATTTTGGATCGTATGCAACTCGATATACCTTTGGAAATGACAGGCACTATTTTAACTAATAAATAAGTGTAATGAAGAAGCTACTACTATTAGGATGGGTTGTTCTTGGTGCACTTATCCTTATTCAATTTATTAAGCCCACTCCCAATCAATCATCCGAACCACAGGCCAATTACATCGGCACCAAACATGAAGTGCCGACCAATGTAAAAACTATCTTAGACAAGGCTTGCATGGATTGTCATAGCAATAATACTCGCTATCCATGGTACGCCTCCGTTCAACCCATCGCCTGGTGGATAGCAAATCATATAAAAGACGGAAAAAAACATTTGAATTTTGACGAATACACGCAGCGTTCACTTCGTTACCAATACCACAAAATGGAAGAGACGGTAGAAATGATGGAAGAAAAAGAGATGCCGCTTTCTTCTTACACCCTGACTCATACCGATGCACGTTTATCCTATGAAGAACGCGTTGCCATTATGGATTGGGCGCATGCCATCATGGAAAATATGAAGGCTAGGTATCCAATGGATAGCTTGAGAAAAAAGTCAAAATAGCATTTTAGCTTATTATCATGGAGTTTATCCGCCTTTACATTATAGCTCCATTACTATTTTGCAGTCAGTTTCTTTTTGCACAAATCAAAACAGATAGTTCGTCTGTTAACTTAGAGGAAGCTGTTATCTATTCTAACAAATTCAAAGAGAATAAAAAAAATATTGCCCAGCAAATTGATGTAATCACTGCTCGAAAAATTGCACAGACCAACGCGCAGAACACCGGAGATCTGCTAATCAATACCGGCACACTCTTTGTACAAAAAAGTCAACAAGGAGGAAGCAGTCCGGTAATTCGTGGTTTTGAAGCCAGCCGTGTGTTATTAGTTGTGGATGGCATACGCATGAACAATGCCATTTACCGAGCCGGCCACTTACAAAATGTTATTACAGTTGATCAAAATATCCTGGAGCGTGTAGAAGTATTATATGGGCCAACGTCTACTCTTTATGGCAGTGATGCGCTGGGAGGCGTTGTTCATCTACGCACCAAGCAGCCTCGTTTATCCAGCACCGGAAAAACAACATCTGCAACTACTACATTAACCCGTATCAGTACGGCCAATCGGGAACGCACCGTTCATTTAGCCCAAGAGATCAGTGGAAAAAAATGGAGCTGGTTGCAAGCGCTCACCTATAGCAATTTTGGGGACACAAAGATGGGTTCCCGCTATCCAACCAAATACCCGGATTTTGGCCGCAGACCTCAATACATACAAATAGGGAATAATGCAGATCAGCTGGTAAATAATGCAGATGATCGTGTGCAACGCTTTTCGGGATATAAACAATGGGATATTTTTCAAAAAATTCTACACAAACCCAATGAAAATAACCAGCACACGCTAACTCTCCAACACTCGAACTCTGGCAATATTCCTCGCTATGACCGATTACAGGACAAAAAAATCTTTCCCGCTTTAGGCAACACCCTGCGCTGGGCGGAATGGTTCTACGGACCACAGACGCGATGGCTTTCTTCCTACGAATGGAGCAACACCAAAAATAAAATAGCGGATCAACTGCGTTTTATGATCAGTTATCAAGATGTAAAAGAGAGTCGGCAACAAAGGGAATACTTAGCCTACACCCGATTTGATAGTCGAAGAGAGCATATTCAAATAGCTGCGCTCAATTTTGATGTCAAGGAAAAATGGAATAATCACGAACTTATTTTAGGAGCAGATGGACAATTTAATTTTTTACATTCGGTAGCCGACCGAACCAATCTGCTCACAGGCGCTGTTACTCCACTGGATAGTCGCTACCCAAATGGGAAAAATGAAATGCATCTATTGGGTGTATACGCGCAACATCTTTTAAAGATCAACAAGGGAAAATGGGTATTGAACGATGGTTTGCGATTACAACAAACCCTACTTCGGTCTACCATTAAAGACAACAGCTTCTTTCATTTTCCGTTCGTTCGTATTGATCAAAAAACTAGTTCAGTAACAGGAAATATTGGAATTATTTATAATGCTTCATCACAACTTAGACTCAGTAGCAATCTGGCCTCAGGTTTTCGAGCGCCAAATATTGATGACGCCGCGCGCATTTTTGAAAGCAGTACTGCTCTTCGAAGATTGGTAGTGCCAAACCCCGCTATCAAACCTGAATATACCTACAATGGAGATCTTCAGCTACAGTATAAAAGTCAAGTGCTGTCTATTGAGCTCACGGGATTTTACACGTTGTTTCAAGATGCTATTGTTATGGCCCCCTTTAAATTGAATGGGCAGGATTCGCTTTTATACAACGGAATACGGGCACAAGTAATAGCCAATCAGAATGCCAGAAGGGCTTTTATCCGTGGTTTTAGCTACAAATCGGTGCTGGAACTTAATAAAAAGTTGAACTGGGAGTCTACGGTTAGTTTTACCTATGGGCGATTTAAAGCACCAGATGGCTCGCGTAAACCATTGGACCATATTCCACCCGTTTATGGGAAAACTGCCCTCCTGTATAATAACGGGCCCTGGCAAGGAGAGTTTTTTCTATTATTTAATGGATGGAAACGAAAACAGGATTACAACCTGGACGGAGAGGATAATGTACAATATGCCACCCCGGACGGAACCCCTGCCTGGTACACCCTTAACCTCAAAACCAGCTACCAATTGGAGAAAAACCTGCAGTTGCAGGCAGGACTGGAAAATATTTTGGATCGGAACTACCGTTATTTTGCCTCAGGTTTTTCAGCCCCCGGCCGAAATTTATTCATAGCCATCCGGGCAAATTTTTAACAGGGGGTGCAGCAATTTCTGCGTTAAAATGTCTTACATTCAGACTACCAACGTCCCCTATGACAGAGGAAGTCATCTTAGAAGGTTGTCTACGCAACAAACCAGTTGCACAGCGAGAACTCTACAATACGTATAGCCCCAAAATGCTAGCCGTTTGTTTTCGTTATGCGCATAACAGAGAAGATGCGGAAGACATGTTGCAGGAAGGATTTATTAAAGTCTTTACACAGCTGCGCACTTTTGAGAATCGAGGTTCTTTTGAAGGTTGGATTCGACGCATCATGGTTCACACTTGTATCAATACACTCAAGAAAAATAAAAAATTCAATGAGTGTGTGGATTTAATTCACGCAGCTACTATTACCATTCGTGAGGAAACAGTACCTGCCGTTGTGCAAGTAAAACAAATAGTTGACTGTATCCGAAGTTTGCCCATTGGATACAGAACGGTGTTGAACCTTTTTGCTATTGAGGGTTATAGTCATCGGGAAATTGCGCAGTTACTGGAAATTGAGGAAAGCACCAGCAGGAGTCAATTTACCAGGGCTAAAGGGATGCTGGAAGAACTATTGATCAAGAAGAACATTTTGCAACCAAAACAAAAAACAGATTGGCTGCAGGCAATCGGACAACATTAACTAACACTGCTTGGGTATAACGTAAGGTTTGAGAGATGGATGGGATTAATAACGATAGAGAATTTGAACAGTTTCTAAAAGAGAATGCCGACAACCATCGGCTTTACCCTGCTGATTCTGTATGGGAGAACATACAGGCCAATTTGCACCCCAAAAAAAGATGGCCGCTTACTGCCCTTTTATTACTTGCATTCACCGCAGGTAGTATCACTTGGTTTGGTACTGGAGAAAGAAGCATCGACACTGTCCGCAACACAGACCAAGTTGAATCCTTAGCTTCTATTGCAAAAACCAGTAACTCACCTGAGTCTACTACTGATATTGTTGAGTTGTTTACCGCTATAGATGAAGATAAAGTGGTGGTTGAAACTGCTCCAGTTACAGCTACTAAAATAGAATCGCTCCTAGTCAATGAGCTTATAAATGTCAATGAGCCTACAAATGCCAACGAGCCTACAGCTGCAGTAAACGATGCACCGCCTTCTATAGCAACAACTGCCCTGGCTATCAACGAACCAACTTATCCTCTTTCCATTGAGAGTGTTATCAATGGCTATCAACGTCAAAAGCATAGTCCAAAATTTCGTTGGCAAATTCATTTCACTCCCACGATTAGTTATCGCTCCTTAAAAGAGGATCAGAAATTTATTGCACAGGCCCGCATGAATTTATCAGCAGCACCATTGGCAGCTACCACCGAACTGAACAATGTAATCAAACATCGTCCTGATGTGGGCATGCAGTTGGGACTGCTGGGAACTTACCCCGTAGGAAAAAAACTTGATTTGATAGCAGGCTTGCAATTCAATGTTAGCAAGTATGACATCAAAGCATTTAATTACCCTACCGAAGTTGCCACCATTGCTTTGGTTAATGCCTGGGGCGGACCAACAGCAGTTACAACGGTTACCAGTTTTAGAAGCAATGGATTTATGAACAAGGCCAGTTGGTTGCGCAATTATTATTATTCCATTTCCGCACCAGTTGGTTTAGAATGGCGAATCCTGGGAAAGAAACAAAATCATTGGGGATTCAGTTCCACTATACAGCCAACCTATATGGTTGGAAACCGCTCCTATATCATTTCTATGGATTATCAGAACTATGCTGAGGTTCCTTACCTGATCAATAAATGGAACCTTAATGTAGGACTGGAAACCTATGCAAAATTCTCTGTGGGTAAAACTGACTTTAAAGTAGGCCCACAATTTAGATATCAATTATTCTCCAGTTTCAAAAAAGGGTACCCTGTTAGCGAACACCTCTATGATTTTGGGGTGAAGTTGGGGGTGATGCTGGGTAAGTAATCCGTTCCGGAAGCGTACTTTTACACTATGAAACGCAGGACCAAGGGAGCTTTATTTATTCTTATTCTTGCATTGACCGCTTGTCAGTCCACTCCTTCCAAAAAATATATTTCCATTCCCTCCTTGATTCAGGAACAAGTGACGCATGTGGATAGTTCGCTCTATGCCATTACTCAGTACGTGTATCAAGGAACAGACAGTTTGCCAAGTGATACTATTTACATCCCCAGAGAAGCGTTCAAAAAAGCAGCTACTGAATTTTTATCGATTCTTGATTTGTCTCTTCCATCCAATGCAAAACGGTTTACTGAACAAAATCGTTACGATCCTTTGTTGGAGCGCGTAATTATTACGTACACCCCCATCAAACCCAACGAAGAAGATTGGCAAAAGCAGGAACTAATGGTCAAACCAGATCCTGCCACTGGCGATAAAGTAACCACCATCCTGGCCAGTAAAGTGCAGAATAACAGAAACGGACTTTTGCAAGTTGAATTGCTATGGCTATTTGATAGAAGTTTTCAAGTAACACAAACCACACAAGCTCCAGGCAAGGATCCGGTGATCATCACCTATAAAGTGATCTGGAACGATCATTCCTCATGAGTCCGGCACAGTTTAGCCATATTGCTCCCTCACTTCCCGATCAACCCGGCATCTACAAGTACTTTGATGCAAAGGGACAGTTGATCTATGTGGGAAAGGCCAAACATATTCGTAAACGAGTCAGTTCTTATTTTACCAAACAAGTTGCCAATCAAAAAACACTGGAGCTGGTAAAACGAATTGAAAAAATTGAATTCACCATTGTCAATTCAGAGGCAGATGCTTTTTTATTGGAAAATTCCTTGGTCAAAGAGTTCAAGCCACGATTCAATATTTTACTCAAGGACTCTAAAACCTATCCATTTATTGTCATTCGCAAAGAAGCTTTTCCCCGAGTGTTTTTAACTCGTTATAAAATTCAGGATGGCTCTACTTATCTAGGACCCTTTACTTCGGTATACCAGGTGAGAGAGCTCTTAAATTTTATTCGTCAAAGCATAGCTTTACGTACTTGCACGCTGGATCTGTCTCCCAAAAATATTGCACAAAAAAAATACAAGGTTTGCCTGGAATATCATTTAGGCAATTGCAAAGGACCCTGCGAAGGATTACAGTCAGCAGCCAACTATCAGGAGGGATTAAATCAGGTACGTGATTTGTTATTCGGCAATTTGGGTTCTGTGATCAAAGCGATGGAACTGGAAATGAAATCGTTGGCCGCTGCACTGGCCTTTGAAAAAGCAGCACAACAAAAAAAGAAAATAGAATTTTTACGACAATATCAATCTCGCTCTGTTGTGGCTAATGTCAAAACACCCACCTTGGATGTTTTTTCTATTAGTCAGGGGCAACAGGTGTTTGTTAATTACCTGATGGTTCGCAATGGTGCTATCATTCAAACGCACACCGTTGAATTAGAACAACAATTGGAGGAAACCCCTGCAGAAATGCTGGCCTTTGCCATCAATCAGCTGCGCGAACAATTTGGAAGTAATGCCCCTGAGGTCATTGTTCCTTTTGCAATTTCCTATCCCGATTCTTCTGTAGCTATTGTTGTTCCTAAATCAGGAGATAAGAAAAAACTAGTTGACCTATCCCTGAAAAATGCAGCGTATTATATAGCCGATCAAAAACGCAGACAAGGGTTACTGTTAACGCAACAGCCTGAGGACAAAGAAAAATTGATTGCAGATCTGCAACAAGATCTTCAGCTTTCGCTGCCACCACTCCATATCGAATGCTTCGATAACTCAAATTTTCAAGGAAGTTTTCCGGTTTCGGCAGTAGTCTGTTTTAAAAATGGATCACCCAGCAAAAAAGACTATCGAAAATTCAATGTTAAAACGGTGGAGGGCATCAATGACTTTGCCAGTATGAAAGAGGCGGTGCATCGTCATTATAAAAGAGCCCTTGAAGAAAAAAAACCATTGCCTCAATTAGTGATTATAGATGGCGGTAAAGGACAACTAAATGCTGCACAGGAAGCCATCAGCGAGTTGGGGTTGCAAGGCCGTCTTACATTGGTAGGCTTAGCAAAAAACGAAGAAGAACTTTTTTTTACAGGAGATACTCAATCATTAAAGTTGCCTTATAATGGCGACAGCCTTCGCTTGATCTGTCGTATTCGAGATGAAGTACATCGGTTTGGACTCGGCTTTCATCGACAACAACGAAGCAAGGGTACATTTAAAAATCAATTACAGGAAATTCCCGGCATCGGCACTCAAACCGCCACCGCACTCCTTAAACATTTTCGTTCGGTGAAAAACCTGGAGCAGGCCACGCAGGAAGAAATTGCAAAAGTGGTCGGCAACTCAAAAGCAAATAAACTACTCGCTTACTTTAAGCAGCTGTCATTCACTGGTAGTAATCCCCATCACTGATAGTAATCAATAAGACCAGAGATCCTGCTCAAAATTGAAGATCTTCTCTTTGATATTTTCTCCTTCCAACAGTTGCAGGATAGGATCTTTGATGTAGTTACGAATTAATTTGTTTTGCGGATTGTCCAATGAGGACTTAACGATGTAGCTACTGAACATGCGACTCTCAAAGAGCTCCTCCCAGGTCATTCTATTCTGTCCCATGTTCTTGGGATTGTATACTTCTGATTTAGCTAGCGTAGGACGCAAATCCGGGTAATACACCCAGAACAATGAAGAAGTACCACGCTCTTTTGTGGTATTAGGGAAATACTCCGTTTTGAGCAGACCTAGACCTATAATACGAACATGCATTCTGCTGGATTTCCGGTCAAATACCCACTCTTCTCTTAAGCGAATCTTGTTGATTTCCTTTGGATCAAAAGATTTGCGTGTAACTACATATCCAATTACTTTGTCGATTTGTCTGATATCATATTCCGGAACCGTATCCAAACTACCAGCTACTAACTGCTGTACCACGCTGGTGGAAAGAGGAGTGGTAAAACGATCGTCAGAAAATGCCGTAATCTCACCGGTAAGCACAGCACGCATCAGCATGTTTACAAATATCTGGCTACCGTTATCTTCCATAGACTCATACACGAAAGTCTTGTTCATTTTCTCACGCAGATCCAATTCACGCCATACTTTTTCCGCATAAAAGGCATCATCCCAACGCAGGTTCTCGTAAGGAAGTGGTGTTCGCTGAGTAAGATTGCTCTTATCATAAGCATTCTCTGCGCGCAAAGAACGACGGATTGTATTATCGGCCGTAGCAGTATCGTACTTAAACGGCATGTTTGCATAAACATTAACCGGCTGGGCAACAGGTGTAGTGTCCGCTGCAGGAATGGGCGCAGGTGTAACCTCAGTTTGAGCTGGAGCAGGAGCACCTGCCCGACGACGTGATGTACGTTGCGCATTGGCCTCAACAGCCACAAGCAATGTTACCGTACACAGAACCCAGGATAAAGATTTCAAATTCATAATTCAATTATTTGATATAGTAAACCAGCGATGGCGCTTTGTTGGTTCGTCCATCGGGACCTTTTACACGAATGTCATCAATGGTTACCATTCTACCGGCCTGTACATACTGATTGATAGCCGAACGCACTTGTGCAGAAAAAGCAGCACCCTGGTTAGGAATAGAAATGATATCATCATCGGTATCGCAGGTAAATACAAAACTGACTACATCGTATTCCAATTCAAATGGAAAGTTTTTAATCCCTGCACCCACTCCGCCTTGTGCGCGGAAAGAGCCGGCATTGATATTGGCACCACTGGGCTGTCCACCCACAAATGCTTGCGCATCTGGAATAGTACGAACACGGAAATTAAAAGAAGACGCTTTTCCATCCACATCAATATTCATCACGCACTCGTCTGTAACACTGCTCACAAATGCATCAAATTTACCAGGACCTTTTTTAACCAATGAACCGCCACCGCCGGTAACAGTTACTTTTACTCGGTCGTCTCCAGCACCGCTGGCAGCAACAGTAACAGGGTTGGGTACTCCAATGTAGAGCACGTTCATTTTATCCAATCCAACAGAAGCATTGGACGGCCCCACCACGTATTCCACTTTCACTTCTTTTCGTTCTTGCTGTCCGGTATTTTGATTGGTATAAGAAATAGTTACAGGAATAGTGTGAGGTCCAACAGCTCCCCCATCCAATTCTTTCAAAGCAAATCCTTCATCGCCAATAGCAACAACCGCGCCACCAATAGTAATGGTAGGTTTGGCCTCTTTACTAAAAGCCCCAATACCTGCCTTGATTTCAATTTTCTGACCAGGCATCAAGTAGTTGGAATTCTGCCCTACAATAGCTGCATAAGAGTCAAATACCACATCTACTTTACCTACCTGCTCATGACAGAAGGTTACTATTTTATTTTCTGAAGTACGAACGTCATTCTGAAACTTACTCAAAATACTCAGCGCCCCTATTGTAGGGGACATGTAGAAGTAAGCCTCTTCCCAAGTCTTTTTACTAGAATTCTTTGATTTGGGAGGATCAAGATTTACAGCAAAATTGTTTGCAAAATCTTTTTGAATCAGTGAATCAGTTCCTAATACATTTTTCTTGTATTTCGTGAGCATTTCCAACAACTGCTTTCCTTTTCCTTCTTTCACCAGGATACGCGTAGTGGAATTTTGATCGTCTTCCTTAAATTGATCGCCTGAAGTAGAAGCCGCAATGATTTCTTTTTTCAACGATTCTATAAAAGCGTAGGTTTCTTCTGCATACAATACAATCTGATCAGCTTTGGGTTTCCAAATAGCTGCGCGATCGCGGGTAGCAGGATCATTTAGTTTTTGAGCAAGAGAAGCCGTGATCTGTGAAGTAGAAGCGTTAACGGCCGCATTGGTTTTTTCCAAGCTTTCGTTGATAGTTTTGAACGCATTCAGGATTTCAGCAGATATGTTAATAGCCAGCAGCGCGGTCAATACCAAATACATGATATTGATCATCTTCTGTCGTGGTTCCTTAGGTAATGCCATGTAAGCGCAACTTTAATTGGTTAGGAATGAGTTAGTCCTGTTTTTCTTACTGACGCCCTTGCATTGCCGTAAGCATGCTTCCATAAATATTGTTCAGTCGACCAAGATTTTGTGCCAGGCTACCAATTTGTTCCTGAACACGCTTAGCATCCTCCGTGCTATGACTCATTGCATCTGAGGCTTCAGCTAATTTTCCATAGAACTTATTCAATGCCTTCAGGTGATTATTGCTCTCAGCCAATTCCAGTTCGTAAATAGTATTGAGCGAAGAAAGGTTCTGCGTTAACACCTGAATTTGATCGTGAAAATGACGTGCTCCTTCAGTGGCTGTATTGAAAGCCCCTACTGACTCGGCAGCAGCACTATAAGCAGTTTTTACTTTATCCAATTCGGCAGTTACCGATTGTGTTTTAGCAGCTAGTTCAGCACTGGCAGATGCAGCGTCACCAACAGCACTAATATTGGAAACAGAAGTAATCAGTTGGTTGAAACTGGCACCCAGTTTTTTCAGTACATCTTGATTGATGTCTGCATCTTTCATTATCTGCTCCATCTTGCCCGCTACAGTAAATTGCTCTTCATCATGAGAACTATCTTTTACCGCAGGATATTTGATATACAATACCCCGTACAACGCAAAGATCAAGGCCTCGGTGGTCAAACCGATCCAAAGCCAAATGTCCGCATCGCTCGCGTGAATAATTTTACGAAGTGCACCCCAGATAACAAGTGATGCACCAAAGGATACGCCTACGTCTACCCATTTACTGACTTTGGAAGGAATAGCTGCTGCCATGTGTTGAGCTTTAGATTATGATTGGTTAATAAGTATTAAAATTATTTCATCGAAGTTGCAGGAAGATCAATTACACAACGAAATCCAACATAAGATTTTGTAGAGTCCTGGTATTCGTAAGTAGCGGTACCATTCTGCATAAAGTAAGCCACATCTTTCCAGCTACCGCCTCTGATGATCTTACGTTTCATCAACGGTGGATCATCGTCTTTTGCGTTCCAACGAACATCCGGATTAATATCGTGCTGAAAATTGTTACGCCCTTCGTAGTAGATAGAGGAAGTCCACTCAGCTACGTTTCCAGCCATGCAATATAGACCAAAATCATTGGGCCAGTAACTGTCGGCACGTACGGTATAAAATCCTCCATCATCTGAGTAGTTTCCGCGACCTGGTTTGAAATTAGCCATCAAACAACCCTTTTTGTTTCTTGGATAATAATTCCCCCAAGGATACATGGTTTGCGAACGGCCACCTCTTGCCGCATATTCCCACTGCGCTTCAGTGGGTAAGCGGAAATCAGATTCCTGCGGACGTTTCTTGGCATCCAGAAAAACATTCAAGTAATGCGTTCTCCATTCACAAAATGCAACGGCTTGCTTCCAATTAACTCCTACTACCGGATAATCTCCAAAAGAAGGATGCACGAAGTATCGCTTGGTCATAGGTTCGTTATAAGAATAAGAAAAGTCACGAATCCAAACCAAGGTATCCGGATAAATGGGCGTATCTTTTTTTACGATAAATGTAGAACGAGGCTTGCCGGCATTTTCACGCTTGGCTGCGTCACGCAAATCAAAAACTTCAGAGTGATATATGATCTTTGAAGGATCTACATCTTTTTTTCCAAAAATGCGGTCGTTGGGAGGAAGAATGATGTCGGTACTACTGAGCTGTTCCATCACTCGCGGATCGCTCCATTTGAGTGTTTTTACTTTAACCCAGTCTACACGCTCCTCGCCATCAGGGCCTGCTTTTACGTATCCCATTTTGCGGGCTACCACAGAGTCCCGCACCCAATACACAAACTGGCGATATTCATTGTTAGTGATCTCGGTTTGGTCCATCCAAAATCCGGAAATAGAAATGGAACGGTTTCTGGCACTAAAAGCATAGGCCGGATCCTCATCACTGGGACCCATATGGAAATTACCCTGTGGGATGTAAACCATGCCGGGAGAGCGAGGTAGTTCATAACGGGAGCCTGCGGAAACACCACGAAGCATACCGTCATTTACCATCGCCGCGCCGCTTTTTTTCTTACCGCCCAAAATCCCACAACCGGTTAATAAAACCGGGCTAATCAGGACCAGGATTAAATAACAAAGATTCTTCATTTTCATACACTTAAAAAGGGTGGGAACAAATATAATGCTTTGAGGGCTTACTCTTGGGTAGGTTTAAGGGAATTTTCAGTCCTCAATCAATTATCTCCTGGGTCATAAACGGCAGATAACCATTCTTATTATGGAAAAACAAGGGATTTTAACTATTTGTTGGCTTTTTTACCATGCTTGGCTGCCAAAAATTGGTCCAGCGCCGCCACCATACTGGGCATTTGGGGTGTAGGGGCTGCTATCTCCAGCTTTAATCCTCGCTCTTCAATGGCCCTGATGGTATTGCCCCCAAAAGCTCCCACCACCAAACCATTTTGCTTAAACCCGGGAAAATTATCAAACAAGCTCTTGATGCCACTGGGAGTAAAAAAGCAAACTACATCAAAATGGGTCTTTTCAAACAATGGCTGTACATCACAACTCAGGCTGCGATACATAAAACCCAGGGCAAACTCACATTGATTAGCCTTAAGAAAGTATACAATTTCGTTATCCTGCTGATTTTCGGAGCAGACATAAAGGAATTGTTGGTTAGCCTTGTGTTTGTTGATTACGTCGAGTAGCCCTTTATTAGTACCATCAGCCCCGTAAAAAACTTTACGTTTCCGATACAGGATAAATTTTTGCAAATAAAGCGCTACGGCCTCTGTAACGCAGAAGTATTTAGTGTCCTGAGAAATGGCCGTTTTCATTTCCTCACAAAGGCGGAAAAAGTGGTCAATAGCATTACGGCTGGTGAAAATGATGGCCGAATAAGATGCCACATCAATTTTTTGACGACGAAATTCTTTGGCAGAAATGCCTTCTAACTTAATCAGCGGGCAAAAAGAAAGCTGAACGCTATACTTTCTCTCCAATTCAAAATAAGGAGACTTTTCGCTTTCAGGTCGAGGTTGTGTGATCAAAATATTTTTGATGACACTTGCCATACCCTGCTTTTTTCCACCTTTATTATTCATGCGCTCTCTGCTAATTGGGTGCAAAAGTAACTTCTTTTTAGCTAAAATTCAAGAGAAACAGCTTGTAAAGCACCACTAGTGGCGCAATTTCAAAACCTGCCACATAGAGCAAAAAATGAAAAGCACTCACCCGGATTTGCTTGCTCACTACCCGATAGGATAATCCAATTCTATATGTCAATAGGCCGGCTAATACTACCCATGACAGGGCCTGCGCAATTATATACACTTGCTCGGTAGAAAAGGCCATCAGTACTAACAAGGGAAATAAAAAAATACCTACCATTTTATTGATGGTGAAAACAGTAAAAATGTAGGAAGCCGCTGCATCACTGGCCTTAAATAACCAACCCGTGAATTGCAACGTGATAAACTTGACCAAATAAGCAATGAACAACACGGTACTCACGTAGAGTACCAGCCACCAAAAGGAATCAAAAGGATTAAGTCCAACACGCTCCAACCAAAAACTGAGATAAAGACCTGCTGAAATAAAAAAGAATAGATTCAACAGTAAAGAAGGCAAGGGTGTTTGCCCTAACTGTTCGGAGAGATGGCGTTGTTTGAGGGTGGTACCAAAGAACAAGCGAAACAAATCATTAAAATATTTGGGAAATGCCTGCCGGATAATGGCCAGAAATAGAAACAAGGAAACAAATACATAGAAAAGTATTTCCTTTCCCTGTGTCTGGTGTATCGATATTTGCAGGAACTCCAAGAACATGGACACAAAATTAAATTTTTAATTCTCAAGTTTTGGCAGGAATTTATTTTCATATCCCCTTTTGCAAACAAGCATGCCATTACTGCAATTTTCATTTTGCTACTTCACTGCGGCTAAAAGAGCAATTGGTAAAGTCTTTAGAAAAAGAAATCAACCTGCAAGCCGGATACCTGCAAAAACAACCTATAGAAACCATCTATTTTGGTGGAGGAACACCCAGCCTCCTATCTATTACAGAATTAGAAAATCTTCTAAAAGCCATCCAGAAGGTTCATAGCGTTGACACCACTGCAGAAATTACCTTGGAAGTAAACCCTGATGATATTACCGTTGATCAGTTAAAAAAATGGAAAGACACAGGCGTAAACAGATTGAGTATTGGCATACAAAGTTTTAATGATACCGACTTGAAATGGATGAACAGGGCTCATAACGCCAAACAGGCAATGGTGGCATTGGAACACTGCTTACATTATTTTGAAAATTGCACCTTGGATTTAATTTATGGATTACCGCATATGCGCGCAATTGATTGGAAAAACAATATCGATCAAGCGCTGCAATTGGGGGTTCCTCATCTTTCCTGTTATGCACTTACAGTTGAGTCCAGAACTCCATTGGAGAAGCAAATCAAACTGGCAAAAAAATCACCCACCGATCCGGACAAGCAAGCTGCTCATTTTGAATTACTAATGGACTGGATGGAACAAGCAGGATTTAGGCAATACGAAATCTCCAATTTTGCAAAGCCCGGATGGGAAAGCAAACACAATCAATCTTATTGGCAGGGTAAATGGTATTTAGGAATTGGCCCCTCCGCCCATTCCTTTGATGGCATATCCCGTCAATGGAATATTGCCAACAATGCAAACTATATTAAGGCAATTGAAGAAAACACAATTCCCTTTGAAAAAGAAGTATTGACCACCAAACAACAGACCAATGAAAAGATCATGACCGCACTGCGCACCGATCTTGGATTAAAACTGTCTGAACTTGCTTCATTTGAAAAAACCATCTTGCAAGCCGCCACCACTTATATTGACAGCGGTCATTTGATCCTAACTAATCAGGGTTTACAATTAACGCGCAAAGGGAAATGTCTGGCAGACGGAATCGCCGCTGCGTTGTTTGTTGATTAATGAAAGCTCACCAACAATTCTTTACATCATCAATGGTTCTAACTGTTTGAAGCCTTCTGCTGCACCAACTCCCTCCCAACATATTTTATAAACCATTTCAGCAATGGGAATTGAAACCGGATCCTGTTGATTGACCGCATGGATACATTTGCAAGCGGTGTAACCCTCGGCCACCATACTCATTTCCAGCTGTGCCGCTTTTACAGAGTAACCGCGTCCAATCAGTTTACCAAACCTTCGATTGCGGCTATGCGGAGAATAGCAGGTTACCAGCAAATCCCCGAGATACACCGAAGCGGCATAGTTAGGACGCTTACGATGCGTAATGGGATCTTCTCCCTGATGCACACCTACGGTGATATGTTCTTCCCCAAATTGGCGTAGAAAAGAAGCCATCTCGTCTGCAGCATTGGCAATATAAACGCTGAGGAAATTGTCGCCATAATCCAAGCCGTGAGCAATACCTGCGCCTACCGCGTAAATATTCTTGAGCACCGCAGCATACTGCACGCCCAAGATATCCTGGTTAGTGATGGTGTTGATATAGTCTGTTGCAAAATAAGAGGCAATATGCTGCGTAGCTGCAGCATCGATACCAGAAAAAGTGAGATAGGATAATTTTTCCTCCGCTACTTCCTCTGCATGACATGGGCCAAGTAAGGAAAAATAATCATCGAGGGGAACGCCAAATTTATTTTGCAGGTAGTGATTCACCAAGATGTTTTCTTCCGGGATTAATCCTTTGATTGCCGAGAGTACTTTCTTTCCTTTCCAATCTGCTGCCGACAGTCCTTCCAGGCTGGCATGCAAATAAGCAGATGGCGTTGCCAATAAAATCAAGTCTGATTTTTTCACCACTTCTTTAATATCAGTGGTTAGCTGCAATAAAGAAAGGTCAAATTGTACCGAAGGCAGGTATTGAGGATTATGCTTTCTTTTTTTAAGCTGATCCATTGCAGACTCCTGCCTGATCCACCAATGAATAGGATGTTTGTTATCCGTTAGAATCTTAGCCAATGCCGTGGCCCAGCTGCCACTTCCCAATACACCTATTTGCATAGTTGCAAGGTAGCGAATTTGAATTATTGCTTTTCGAACAGCTCTTCCTTCTTGACCACCTTAACCTTTGCCCCATCCTTAAGCGTTTTACTAATTGCCGCATAGGGAGCCGTTACCACTTCTTCTTCTTTTTTTAATCCCGCCAGTATTTCTATGTAATTGATATCCTGTACACCGGAACGAACTACTCTTTTTTTAACCGTTCCATCTTTTTGCGATACAAACACCACTTCTTCCAATTCATCCGAGGTCACGGAAGCATCATTGGTCATGGCATTATCTTCTTCACCTTTATTTGCGGACTGCTCTTTTTTCTTCTCCTCTACATTCATATCAGATCCCTTAACTCTTGTGTTTACCGCAGTAATAGGCACAGACAATACCTGAGTAACCGTATTAGTACAAATGTCTGCCGTAGCATTCATGCCAGGACGGAAAGGAAAGGGCAATTTTGCCAGATCAACATAAGAAGCGGGATTCAAACGAATGCGCACTTCATAATTAGTTACATCGTTAGAAGTGGCTAGTGCAGCTGCAGTACCTTTGGTGCTACTGGCAATTTTAGTAACCACTCCTTTGAACTTACGATTGTTATAGGCATCAACTTCTACATCAGCAGAATCGCCAATGCTGATTTTTACAATATCATTTTCTCCTACATCTACACGCACTTCCAATACAGACATATCTGCTACTGTCATCATTTCAGTTCCTACATTGAAACTATTACCCGCAACACGTTCGCCCTTTTTTACTTTTAATGAAGACACTACCCCATTCATGGGCGCAACCAATGTGGCACGACTTAGATCTTTATTAGCCCTGCTCAAACTCACTTCACTCCCTTTCACTCCTGCTTGTAATCCGCGTAATCCTTGTTCGGCTGCATTCAAATTAGCTTGTGCGGATTTATAGGCCGTTTCTGTCTGCTCCAATTCTGCACGAGAGATTACTTTATCGTCAAATAATTTTTTGTTGCGCTCATAGGTGAGTTTGGTCTGGTTGTAATTGGCACGAAGGGCTTCAATTGCTGCTCGACTATTTTCTACAGATGCAGAGGTCTGACTTACTCTGGAAGCTGCTTCATCGCGCTGCAATGCATAGATGTCCGCATAGATACGCGCTAGTACCTGTCCTTTTTTAACAGAGTCGCCTTCTTGCACATTCAGCTCGGTAATTTCTCCGGAAATGTCTGGAGAAATTTTTACTTCAACCTCCGGATAAATCTTTCCACTGGCATTGACCGTTTCTACAATAGTGCGAAGGGCCACTTTTTCAACAGTAACTTTTTCTTCTTTTTTATCGGAACCCATAACCTTGCCGATTAC
>Ga0194120_10004622_pt1 | contig 21019 bp, 17 predicted proteins | sample TA2MahCa65mmetaG_FD_148642 | JGI IMG/M metagenome (GOLD analysis project Ga0194120, IMG submission 148642) | Freshwater microbial communities from Lake Tanganyika, Tanzania - TA2015019 Mahale Deep Cast 65m | ecosystem: Environmental > Aquatic > Freshwater > Lake | place: Tanzania: Lake... | reverse complement strand
GGATGAACTTCGACGCGTACAAGAGCCGCGTGAAGATCGTCAAGGACGAGGCCGTGGTGAAGCAGTGGACCGAGTCGGTCAGCTTCCGCTTCGAGTACACGGCGCTCAACGTGCCGGAGCCCAAGGTGTTCCAGTCCATGGACGAGGTCCGGGCCCACTTCATCGAGGTCCACCAGCCGACCATCATCCGGCAGGTCGATTCCTTCGCGCCGAAGGCCGATGTCAAGCTGCCCGGGCCGCTGCAGACCCTGACGCGCGTCGCGCTCGACAAGGAAAAGCGGTTCCCGATCCGCATCGCCACGGCCCTCAGCGGCACCTTCGCCTCGATGGGTCTCCAGTTCTTCAAGCGTGACAAGACGGTGGTCCACGTGGCCGTGGCGCGCCCGCATCATCTCGACATCGAGACCAGCGTCGTCTCCGAGACCACCCGGAAGATCATCGAGCACATCAACGCCAACGTCGGGACCAACCGCAAACGCTTGGTCGAGACCCTCGCGCCGAGCCCGGCGCCCGCCGAGGCCCCGGCTGAGGGTGGAGCGGCCCCGGCGCCGACGCCGTTGACGGCCGAGCAGCAGGCCGTGCTCAACGACCTGCACTGGCTCATCCATCAGGGCCATGTCATCGAGTTCGCCAGCGGCATGCTCGAGACGGCCAAGAAGCCGGCCCCCCGCCCGGCCCCGGCCCCGAAGCCCGGCCGGAAGGCTGACAAGCCCGCCGGTGACGCGGCCGCGACCCCGGCGGTCGAGGCTCCTGCGGCGATCCCATCCGACGAATCCATCCCGGCGGCCGAAATGGCGGCGACGCTGGCCCAAGAGGCGCCGGCCGAGGAGTCCTCGACGCCCGCCCTGGGCCAACCGGCGGCCGAAACGGCGGCCGAGCCCGCTGCCGAGGCGGCCGCGGAGAATTTGCCGCAGACGGCCTGAGCCGGGACATCCGAACCGGGAACGGCACCCCTCCGGGGGTGCCGTTTTCCTTGGAGCCCCCAACGAAACGGACCATCCGCGTGACCCTGCAGGAGGAAATCCAACGCCGGCGCACCTTCGCGATCATCTCCCATCCCGACGCCGGCAAGACGACCCTCACCGAAAAACTCCTGCTCTACGGCGGCGCGGTGCAGCTGGCCGGCTCGGTCACCGCCCGCAAGAACCAGCGCGCCACCACCTCCGACTGGATGGAACTGGAGAAGAAGCGCGGCATTTCCATCAGTTCCACGGTGCTGCAGTTCGAGTATTCCGGCTACCGGATCAACCTGCTCGACACTCCCGGCCACAAGGACTTCTCCGAGGACACCTATCGCGTGCTCACCGCCGTCGACGCCGTCATCATGGTCATTGACGCCGGCAAGGGCGTGGAGTCCCAGACCCGCAAGCTCTTCGAGGTATGCGCCCGACGCGGCGTGCCGATCTTCACCTTCATCAACAAGCTCGACCGGCCGTCCCGCGACCCGATCCAACTGATGGACGAACTCGAGGCCGTGCTGGGCCTCCGTTCCTGCGCCATGAACTGGCCTCTGGGCAATGGACCTGAATTCCGGGGGATCTACGACCGGGCCGAGAAGAAGGTGCACCTGTTCGAACGCGTGGTGGGCGGCATGTATCGGGCCCCGGTCAACGTGACCGGGCTCGACGACCCGATCGTGGGCGAGAAGCTCGATGAACTCACCTACGCCACGGTGCGCGAGCAGATCGAGATGGTGGAACTGGCCGGGGCCTCCTTCGACCATGGCGAGGTTCTGGCCGGAAGGCTTACCCCGGTGTTCTTCGGTTCGGGCGTGAACAACTTCGGCGTCCAACTGCTGCTGGACCGCTTCCTGCAATATTCGTCTGCGCCCCGGGGCCGTGCGGTTGCCACGGAATAGCCGGGAGTCCCGGAGCCCCCCAGTCCCCGGCCCCCAAGCGACCTGGAATCACTCCGGGGCTCGGCACGGGCCGTCCGCGTTCAACGCGACGATGCCTTCGATCCCGTGGCCCGGGATGGCTTCAACGGCTTCGGGGACTTCTTCGGGGTCTCGCCAGACGTGGACGCCCGGGCGGGTTTCGCCCGACCGGCGGCCTTCGGGCCACGGCCCGGGAAGGTCAATTCGGCGATGCCGGATTTGTCGAGTTCACCCAAGCCGGCGGCGACCATCCGCTGGTACTGGCCCAGGGCGGCTTGGGCGAGCGGAAGCTTCACCCGGGCCTGCTTCGCGAGTTGGACGGCGATGCCGGAATCCTTGGCCGCATGGGCGGCGCTGAAGTAGCAGGCGTGGTCGCGCTTCTGCATGTCCTCGCCGTCGGTCTCGAGCACCCGCGAGTTGGCCCCGGTCTGAGAAAACACCTCGCGGAGCATCGCCAGGTCGAGACCCAGGGCGGCCCCGAGGCCCAGGCCCTCGGCCAGACCTGCGGTGTTGATGTTCATCACCATGTTGACCAGCGCCTTGACCTGCGCGGCGGTTCCGGCCGGACCGATGCGCCGTCGCGAGGCCGAGAGTACGGCCAACACCGGTTCGGCCCGCTCGCAGGCCGCCGCCTCGCCACCGATCATCAGATAAAGGGTTCCCTGCCGGGCCTGGGTGATGCTCGAGGCCATGCAGGCCTCGACGCTCTGGGCCCCGACGGACTTCGCACGGGCCTCCACCGTGACATGGGTCTGCGGGCTGACGGTGGCGCAATTGATGAACAACCGCTGCGCGGCCCCCTTCAGCAGGCTGTCGCCCTTCGTCGCGAACAACGCCTCCATGGCCGCGTCATCGGTGACGACCGTGATCACCACGTCGGCCAGGGCCGTCACGGCGGCCAGACGTGCCGGTGCCTCGCACCCCAGCTCGGCGGCCAGCGCCTGGGCCTGCTTGCGACGAAGGTCATGCACGGCGGTGACCGCGAATCCTGATTCCTTGAGGCGGCGGGCCATGTTGGCCCCCATGCGTCCGACTCCCACACAGGCGATTCTGAGGCTCATGAGGGTCTGATTCCCGGTCTTCGATCCTGGATCTCTGGTCTCGTCCCTCAACGCTCGTTCCGCACCCCTGCGGTGACCCCGGAAGCCGTGGCCCGCGGATGCGACAGGTCGAGGAGGTCGATCAGGACCCGCTCGGCCTCCCGGAGATTCACGTCGGCGGCAACCCCCTCCTCCTCCTCCTCGCCGTCCTCCTGTCCGGCCTCGCGCTGCCGGCGGCGCTCGGCGGCGGCATCCTTCCCGTTGCCGGCCTTCAGGGCGCGTGCGTCGCGGGCGGTGGCGGCGACGACCGGCTTGGCCGCCTTGGGCTCCGGAAGCCCGGCCTGGGAGGCGTTCTTGAGCGTGATCTCGTAGGTCAGGGGTTCGGTCTCGTTGCGACCCCGGATCTCCGTCTTGCGCACGGCAGCGCGGTCCCGGTCGGCGTCCATTTCCTGGCGACGCTTCTTCTCGTTCAGCGACACCGTCCGGTCGGCCAATTGCTTGCGGTAGCGTTCGATGTCCTCACCGATGTAGGCGTAGTCCTTGTCCTTGGACACCCGGTCCCCCGACCGCTTCTGAAGTTCGGGAAGGGCCCGGGTGAACCGGTCGGTCTTCTCGAAGCGGATCGGCGGGATGGTGTTCCATGGCAGTGCATTGCTCAGGGCGGACTCCCCGATGTCGGCGAAGTTGTTGATGCTCGGAAGCACCACGTCGGGCACCACCCCCTTGAGCTGGGTCGAGGAACCCGAGGGCCGGTAGAACTTGCTGATGGTGACCTTGACTTGGCCAGGTTTTCCCGCACCGCGATAGAAGGGTTCGAGGCTTTGGAGGTTCTGGACGGTGCCCTTGCCATGGGTGGAGCTGTCGCCCACCACCACCGCGCGCCCGTAGTCCTGAAGGGCACCGGCGAGGATCTCGGACGCCGAGGCGCTGAAACGGCTGGTGAGCACCACCAGGGGGCCGTCGTAAAGGACGTTGGCGTCGTCATCCTCGAGGATGCGCTGCTGGCCGAGCGAATTGACCACCTGGACCACCGGTCCGGTCTTGATGAAGAGCCCGGTGAGGCTGACGCATTCCTCCAGCGAGCCGCCCCCGTTGCGACGGAGGTCGAGCACCACGCCGTCGACCCCCTCGGACATGAGCTTGCGCAACAGCTTCGCGACATCCGCCGTCGGGCTCTTGGTCACGCCGTTGCCGCCGATCGCGCCACTGTAGAAGGCCGGCAGGTCGATGACGCCGATGCGGTTGGTCTTTCCCGGGCCGCCGGGCATCAGGACCAGCTTGGCCTTGGCCTCCTGCTCCTCGAGCGGGATGGTGTCACGGGTGATGGTGACGCTCTTCCGGGTGCTCAGGTCCGCACCGCTGGGGATGTAGGTCAGGGTCACCTTGGACCCCTTGGGCCCCCGGATCTGCTCGACCACCTTCTGCAGCTTCTCGTCGATGACATCCACCGCTGCCTGACGGTCCTGGGCCACGGCCACGATCTTGTCGCCCGCCTTGAGGGACTTGCTCTTCTCGGCAGGGCTGCCCGGCTTGATCTCGGTGATGGTCGCATAGCCGTCCTCGCTCGTGAGCACGGCCCCGATGCCGACAAAGGACAGCGTCATCGACATGCTGAATGCCTCCTCCTCGCGCGGCCCGAAGTAGTTGGTGTGAGGGTCATAGGAGTGCGCCAGCGAATCGAGGTACCACTGGAGCACCTCCTTGGACTCAAACTGCTTCAGGTTGCGCATCACCCGGTTGTAGCGGCGGGTCAGGGTCTTCACGATCTCGTCGTGGCGATCTCCCTGGAGGTTCGCCTCGAAGTAGGTCCGAAGGTCGCCGGGCCCACGGAACTTGCCGGCCTCGGCCAGCTTGGCCACGACGGGCGATCGGTTGGTGGACAGGTGCGCGTGGAGTCGGATCTCGAGGTCGGCCAGGTAAAGGTCGGCCACCTTCTTGCCTCCGGAAAAGAGCGGCTTGGCGGGCTTCTTCGCCTCGGCCGGCTTGGGTGGATTCGAGGCGGCCGCATTGGTGGCCGCACCCGGGGCCTCCGCATCAGGCGGCTGGGTCATCAGGATCCACACATTGGTGGCCATGGTGGCGAAGTCCCGGTTGAGCTTCTCGGAGAGGTACTCGAAGCGCAGGCGGTCCTTCCAGAGACCCTGCAGCTCGGCCTGATCCCTGGGGCGGGCGGCCTCCTTCCGGTTGAGGAGGATCCTCGTGTCGGCATCGAAGGTGAACTTCTCGGTCTTGAGCAGCGACTGGACGAGGGCGTATTGCTGGTCGATCCGCTGAAGATAGCGGTTGAAGATCTCGTAGGCCGGACGGGTGTCACCCCGGCGGAGCGTGAGGTCGTCGAGCTGGTGGCGGTAGGCGGCAAACTCCTCGTAGTCGGCCGACGTGAAATACAGGCGCTGCGGGTCGAGCGATTCCAGATACCGCTCGAAGAAGCGCTCCGACACACGGTCATCGAACTCCTTCCGGAGGAAATGGGTCCTCTCGATCATCCGGGCCGCCAACCGGGCGATCTCGCCGCTGGACTCCTCCGGGGCGAGGGTCTTGGGATCGGTGAACTTCGAGGGAAGCACCCCGGTGTCCGGAGTGGCGGCATGGAGCGCCGGCGAGGGCGCGGCCAGATCGCCCGACGATTTGCCCGAACCTTTGGCCGCGGGGGAGTCCTTGGCGAGGCCACCGAACTGCAGGCAGAGGCAGGCCAGAAGCGACAGCACCCTATGTTTCATAACGGTTACTATGGTTTGAGACTCGGGGTTTGCCAACCGAAGTTGCGGGTGCGGAGCCGGCGTCGAACGGGGGGTGGGACTCGCGATCCCGGGACGCCTCAGCCGCCCGAGGGCGACCGCGGTTTCCAGACATAGCGGAACATCAGCACCCGCAAGGCCGCCGTCAGGGGGATCGCCAGGATGCCGCCGAGCAGGCCACCGAGAAGCGTGGTGCCGACCATGACCGCGATGATGATGGTCAATGGATGCAGCCCCACCCGGTCGCCCATGATCTTCGGCGAGATGACCAGGCCCTCGAGCGTCTGGACCACGGCGAAGACCGCCAGCACCTGGGCCGGCAGGACCCAGTCGCCCGAGCTGGCGAAGCCCACGACCAGTGCGGCGACACAGGTGGTGATGGCCCCGAGGAACGGGATCATGGTCAGCACGGTGGCCATGAGCCCGATGATGAAGGCGTAAGGCAGCCCGATGAGCAGGAAACCCAGCGTGTAGAGCGCCCCGTCGCAGATGGCGACCAGGAGCTGGCTGCGGAAGAACACGATCAGGTAGTCGTTGATGGACCGGAGGATGAACACCAGCTCGTCCTTGAACTCCGAGTTGCGCACCGGCAGGTAGTCGGTCCATTCCCGCTCGATCCCGCGCTTCTCGAGCAGGAAGTAGAACGCGTAGACCGGGACCAGGAACAGGCCCGCGAGCATCCCGAACCCACCGCTCACCTTGCCCAACTGTTCCAGGAGCCAGGATCCTCCCGCCGGCAGAAGGTTGACCAGCCAGGCCGAGGCGGCCTTCAGCGACACGACCGCCTGGGGATCGGGCGGCCGGGAATCGCCCACGGTCGGGGTGGGATCCGGGCCCCGGTTGGTCGAGGCACCCGTCGGGGGCAGGGCCGAGCGCAGCTCCAGCAGCTTGCGGACGAGCACCGGCGGGTTGGTGCTCCAGGACTCGACCTCGTGCTGGAAACGCTGCCGGTATTGGGGCACCCGCTCCGCGAACTGCCGGGTCTCCCGGAAGACCTGCGGGATGACGCTGGCGAAGACACCACCCATCAGGACCAGCGCCGTCGCGAAGACCAGCGCGATGGCGCGGGCCCGCGGGAGCCCACGCCGCTCGATGAGGTCCACCAGCGGATCCAGCAGATAGGCCAGCACCCCCGCCAGCGCCAGCGGCCACAGGACCGGAGAGAGCACCCTGAGCACCTGGCCGATTCCCCAGATGGCCCCGGCGATCAGGGCCACGAGCACGGCGACGGCCAGGGCCGTCGCGATGCCCCAGAGGAGGCGGACCTGGGTCGGGTGCGGAGGCGGCAGGGAGGGGTTCATCGGGGCGCTGCAGGTCGGGGTGTGGAAGTGACCCGGCGGGTCGGACTCAGGCCATGGCACGGGCCTTGTCGGCGGCGGCGCGAACGGCCCCGATCAACGCCGCCCGGACCCCACCCTTCTCGAGCGCGTGGATGGCCTCGATGGTGGTGCCGCCGGGGCTGCACACGGCATCCTTGAGGGCCCCCGGATGCTGCCCGGTCTCCAGCACCATCTTGGCGGCGCCCAGCAGGGTCTGGGCCGCCAGGCGCTGGGCGACATCGCGGGGCAGTCCGGCGGCGACACCGCCGTCGGCGAGCGCCTCGATCATCAGGAATCCATAGGCCGGGCCGCTGCCGCTGACGCCGGTCACGGCGTCCAGGAGTTTCTCCTTCACCTCTAGGGCCAACCCCACGGATCCGAGGAACGACTGGACCTGCCCGGCGTCGGCCTGGGTCGCGCTGGTCCCGACCGAGAAGGCCGAGGCGCTGGCCCCGACGAGGGCCGGGGTGTTGGGCATCACGCGGACGATCCGGAGGCCTTTCGGCGCGGCCCCTTCCATGCGGGCCAGGGTCACCCCGGCGGCGATGCTGACCACGAGGTGCCTGGACACCTCCCAGAGGTGCGACAACTCCGAGAGGAGGCCCACAACCTGGTCGGGCTTCACCGCCACCACCACGAGGTCGGAGGCGGTGACGACCTCGGCGTTGCCACCGGTGACCCGGGCACCGGTGGCCTGGGCGAAGGCCTCGCGGGCGGCCGCGACCGGATCGCTGGCGATGACGTTCCCGGCGGGCACCACCCCGGCCTGGATCACCCCTCGGGCCAGCGCCGTGGCCATCTTGCCGGCTCCCAGGAAGCCGATCGAAACACGATTCATGCGCCCGTGTTCCTACCAGCCACCGCACGGGCCGGACATGGGAAAATCGACGGACCGTCTCCAATCGGCACCCGGCCGCCCGGAGGTCACCGGCGACCGCCGCCCTGCTCAGCGGGGCTCGCCGCTGCGGGCCTTGACCCAGTCCCAGTCGGTCGTGGGAGTGGCCGCGAAAATGCCCCCCGCCCCGCCCCGCACGTTCGGACGCACCGTCCCCTCGGGTCCAAGCACCTGCCAGCGGTGGCCTTCGGCATGCCCGTCGAGGTAGGTGAAGAAGGCCGAGCCCGAGTGGTAGGAGGCCGGCAGGTTGCCCCACTTCGGGGCCTCCTCGAGTCGGTTCATGAAGAAGCCGTCGTTGATCGTGTCCGGGTGTTCGTCGAGGAAGGCGAAGAGCGTGGCCGGGGACCCCGCGTCGGAATCCTTGAAGACCTGGCGATACGACGGATTGAAGCGGTTGGTCAGCTCACCCGGATCGCCCACCAGCGAGTTGAGCGCATAGCTGCGGATGCGCAGGCCGTTGTCGGCCCGGGACTGATCCGACGGGCAGCGGAACACCGCCGTGCTGGAGAGATGACGCGACAGCAGCCCGCTGGCCAGGAGCGCCAGGTTGGTGTTGCCGTCGCTGCCCGTCCAATCCATGACGTTGTTGGCCCAGGAGTTGGTGCGGGCGCGCGTCTCGCCGACCCCGTGGTTGTTCACGTACCGGTCGCGGTGGTCGTCGGAATAGATCTGGAGGGCCGTCTGCAACTGCTTGGCGTTGTTCAGGCACACCATGCCGGCCGCCTTGGACTTGGCCCGGGCCAGCGCCGGCAACAGCAGGCCGGCGAGGATCGCGATGATGGCGATGACCACCAGCAGTTCGATGAGGGTGAAACCGCGGGAACGCATGCCCCGACGCTGGGCCTTGGCGGCCCGCAACGGAAGCCCCAAGCGCAGGCCCTGTCTCCGCGTTCACGCCCGGGATGCACGACACCCCGCAGGACCGCAAGGATCCATCGCCGACGGAGCTCTCCTGCCCGGCCCGTGGGCCGGCACCGGCGGACCGGCCGTCCACGGATCGCCTCAGCGCCGGGCGGCGGACACCCCGTTGGTTGCCATCGCCGTGGGGCCAGTGAGCCAGCGCGCCGGGTCCGTGTCGCCGCGGATCCAGTCGACGATGAGGCCGATGTCCCGCTCCGTGAGCCGGCCTTCCTTGAGATAGGAGGGCATCCGGTCGTTCCTCGAGCCGTAGAAGTCGACGTGGGTCGGATCGCCAACCAGGCGGATCATCCAGTCGCGCGAGGCCCAGCCGGTGAGGGTCGGTGCGGTCGCCTCCTCGTCCGGTTTCCGGAAGGCATGGCAATCGGTGCAGCCGAAGGTGGTGGCGACGTGGCGACGGCCCGCCTCGACCAGGGTCGTGCGATCGGCGGCTCCCGCCCGGTCGGCCGGCAGGTCGGCCTCGGCGACCACCGCCGCGATCATCGCCTCGAGCGCCACGGGCTCCGAGGCCTGGAGCTTGGGCAGCTTCTCGCGGACATAGCGCACCATCTTGCCGGCCCGGAACTTCGTGCCCCCGTAGTAGGCGCTGTTGGTGATGGTGTCGGCCTGGAGCAGGCCCCGGAGCCATGCGGCGGACCCGAATCCCCGGAGGTCCGGGGCGCTCGGGGGCTCGGCCGACACGATGCCCAGCCCGTCATGCCCGCCATGGCGGTGGCACGATGCGCAGTGCTGGGCGAAGAGCCGGGGGCCGACCGTCGCCGGGTCCTGCTTCAGCAGCGACGCCGCACCGTCCCGGGGAATGCCACCGGCGGCCCGGATCAGGGTGACCATCCGGTCGGCCTCGGTACGGGCCTGGGCCACGGCCGCCTGGAAGCCCGGGTTCGCGGCGTCGCTCCGCAGCGACTGCACCGTCAGCAGGGTGGCCCCGACGAGGATCGCCGCCAGGAAACCGAGGTTGAACCGGTGTCCGAGACGCCAGTTGCCGAGGAGGGGCATGGCCGAGAGGACGCCCATCACCAGGCCCGGGATGACGATCGCGCCCACGAGTTCGCCATGATGACCGAACCACTGGGTGAGGAAATCCAGCTTCAGGAACTCGAACAGGAACAGGAAATACCACTCGGGGCGGGCCGCATTGAACGGCTGGGTTGGGTCGGCCGGGGCATGCAGCTCGGCGCCGTGGTGGCGCTCCGTGAGGTAGACCACCGTCGCCAGCACCGCCAGGCAGGCCACGCCGTCCATCAGGACCTGGTCGGGCCAAAACCGCGCCTCGGGCTTCCGGTACGGCTGCTTGGCGGTGATGCCATGGCGCCGGAACAACGCCACGTGGGCGGCGATGGCCACGATCATCAGGCCAGGCAGCACGCCGGCATGCAGCGCGAAGAAGCGCGTGAGGGTGTGGTGGCCATAGTCCGCGCCGCCGACCACCAGCTTCTGCAGCGACGGGCCGATGACCGGGACGATGCCCATGAGGCTCGTGGCCACCTTGGTCGCCCCGAAGCCCTTCTGGTCCCAGGGCAGCAGGTATCCGGTCAGGCCCAGCCCCAATGTGAGCATCAGCAGCACGATGCCGAACCAGTAGTTCACCTCGCGCGGCGCCTTGTACGCCCCGTCGATGATCACCTGGAGCAGGTGGAGCACGAGCAGCACGTGCATGGCCTGGGCCACGAAATGGTGCAGCCCCCGGAGGAACCATCCGCCGGTCATCTCGTGCTGGATGTAGTACACGCTCTCCCAGGCCGAGTGGGCGCTGGGGCTGTAGGCCATCCAGAGCACCACCCCGGTGAGGATCTGGACGAAGAAGCAGAAGCTCAGCGTGCTGCCCCACACGTAGCGCCACCGCGCCCCGCCCGGGATGCGCTCGAAGAGCACCTCGTGCAGGAGGCCCTGCAGGCCGGTCCGCTGGTCGATCCAGTCGATGAGCTTCTTCATGTCAGCGCCACCTTCGCCTGGATGCCTGGGCGGAAATTCTGGAACCGCAGCCACACGGACCCGCCCCGCACCTCGACGGCCAGGGTGTCCATGGGCCTCGGGCTCGGTGAGCGGGGATCGTTGATGGAGCCATCGACCGCGAAGGTGCTGTCATGGCAGGGGCAGAAGAACGCCCTTCGGTCGACCTGGTAGTCGACGAAGCACCCGGCATGCGGGCACACCGAATGGAGCGCGACGACCTCCGCCGGGCCGGTGCGGCGCAGGTACACGACCCCGACCGGCACCGCCGACTCCCGCGTCCAGGCGTCCGAACGCGACGTGACGACCGAGATCCGGACCGGCGTGCCGTCGGCGGGGATGCTGGCAACCTCGGCCACCTGGATCCAGTCGCCGCCGCCGGCACCCCGCGTCAGCGGATCCAGCCAGGCGATGAGGCCCGAAACCAGCGGTACGGCCCCACAGCAGGCGCCGACGGTGCACGCGGCGGCTCCGGTGAGGAACTCACGACGATTGCGTGAAGGGATTCCGGGATCCGACTCCATGGAGTTGACGAAGCCCCGGCCCTCCCGGGGTTCGGGAGGCCGAAACCGGCGCATCCTCCCCCGGCCTGCGGATTTTTCCAGCCGGAACGCAGGGTTTTTGAGCTGGCATGGATTGGCGCTTGACTTGCCCGGATGATTCGGGCTTTTAGGCCGGGTTCTTTGACCGGGCCGGCCGATAACCGGTCGGCCCATCATCAAAACACCTTTGGAAGTGCGGGAACGCCGTGGGAATCGGCGACGGTTGCGCCACTGTATCAGGCTACAACCCCCCTGGTCGGACAAGACAGCCACTGGACGCAAGTCTGGGAAGGCGGGGGAGAGGATCGAAGCCTGGAGTCAGGATATCGCGCCAGGGGTGCTCGTCGGGTCCCGGCCCCGTGCCCGGACCGCTTCGCCGCCAAGCGAAGGATGAGGCCAGCCATGCCGGCTCGTTTTGCCGGCGTGGGAACATTCCAGAATGTCTGACGCCTTCATTCCCTGTTTCGCCGGTGGATGGATGGCGTCGTTTTCGTTTCAGGCACCCGGTGTTTCACCGGAGGTCCGGGGCGTGCGCGCCCCCGTTTCCGGCCTGGTCTCCATTGACCCAACCCGCCCGCCGTGGAACCCGGCGGGCGATTGCCGTGACCAGAGACCATGCCGAAGCCCACCCAACGTCCGTCGCCGATCCAACCGCCATCGAGCGGGCCCACGCCCGCTTCCCTGAACCCCGGTCCCCTTCGGACCGCCTCCGCCGCCTTGCTGGGCCTGATCCTCGCCACCCCGCACCTGGAGGCGCAGCACGCCTCCACGGTCGTCGACTACCGACCCGGCACCGGATTCTCCCCGGGCTACACCAACGCCGCCGCCGCCCTGGGCGCGCCCTCCCGCGTGACCCCGGGCGACTTCGGGGGGCCGGTGACGCCCTTCGCCCCGCCCTACACCCGCGAGCAACTCGTGAGCATCGGCACCGGCGGCTCGTTGACCCTTCGGTGGGACACCCCGATCCGCAACGCCGCCGGCAATCCCTTCGGCCTCGACTTCACGGTCTTCGGCAGCACGGGTTTCCTGATGACCAATGAGTTCGACGCCAACTGGAACCCCATCGGCGCGCCGGCCACCGACGGATCGCTCTTCAATCCCAACCCGGGCACCCAGCGCCTCAGCGTGAGTGCCGACGGCTCCACCTGGTATGTCCTCGACCCGGCCCGGGCGCCGAAGGTGGACCACTACCACCCGACCGACGGTTCCGGGGACTTCGGCATCCCGATGAGCCTGTCCCTCCAGCCGGCGGACTTCGCCGGCAAGACGCTGGACCAGATTCGTGGGTTGTATCGGGGGGCGGCCGGCGGCGCAGCCTTCGACCTCGACTGGGCCCTGGACGCCACCGGCAAGGCGGTGACGCTGAGCGAGGCCTCGTTCGTCCGCATCGATGTCCTGACTGGCAAGGCCGACATCGACGCCTTGTCGCTGGTGGCCACCGTTCCGGAACCCGGGACGTGGGGGTTGATGGCCTCGGCTCTGGTCACCGGATGGCTGGGTCGCCGCATCGCCCGGAGGCACCCGTGAGCGACCGCAGGATGCCAGGTGCCGATGCCCTTGGGTTCGGGCCGATCCCGGCGGCAACCCGGCCGACCGTCGACGATTCCGTCTGCCCGTTGTGCGGCGGCGCCAACTCCTGCGCCCGGGCGGACGGGGGCGATCCCTCGCCGGGGCGCTGCTGGTGCGAATCGGTCTCCATTCCGGGCGAGGTGCTGGAGGGCATCCCGGCCGCCTCCCGGGGCCGGCATTGCCTGTGCGCCGAATGCGCCTCAGGGCCTGGGCCCGTCCAGGACAGTCCGGACACCGGGCCGGACACCTACCTCACCGAGGATGGGCGGGTGGTCTTCACCCGTGCCTTCCACCTGCGCCGGGGCCACTGTTGCGGCAGCGGTTGCCGACATTGCCCGTTCTAGTCGGCCATTCCCAACGAGGCGCCCCCTGTCGATGGTTCCCCTGCTCCCAGTCCGCATCCGATCGCTCGTCACCGCCACGGCCATGGCGGTGACGGCGGGTGGGGCATCGGCCGGCCCGGTCGGGGCGGCGACCGTCGAGGAGACCTTCGACACGCCGCCGGAGACCCGGGGATGGACTGTCTGGGGCGACGGAGCCCCCTTCGCCTGGGACCCTGTGGGCCAGCGCCTGGAGGTGGACTGGGATTCCCGCCGGCCGAACGGGTTCTTCGCCCTACCCCTGCCCTCGCCGCTGACGGCATCCCACGATTTCGGCTTCGCCTTCGACCTGACCCTCGGCTCGCATGCGGTCGGGGTGCTGCCAGGGCAGCCCGGCACCTTCCAGATCGCGGCCGGGTTGATCCGTCGGGCGGATGTGCTGGCCACGAATTACTCCCGGGGAGCCATCCCCGGGCCGAGGAACACCGTCGAGTGGACCTGGTTCGGCGAGGCGGGCGCCGTCTCGGCCTCGGTGTCCCCGGTGATCATCCCGTCCGACGGGCGCCTGCCCTGGGGCTATGCCGACAGCTTCGTCACGCTCGAGCCGGGTCGGCGTCACCGCTTCGAGCTGAGTTACACGGCCACCGATCGCACCGCCCGCCTCCTCATGGGCGTCGACGGCCAAGCCGGTCCCCTCCTGCAGGACGTGGTCCTCCCCGCCGGCTTCACCCGCTTCGAGGTCGATGCCTTCGCCATCTGCAACTATTCGGGGGCCGGCCAGCACCCGCAGTACGCCGGGTCGGTGTTGGCCCGGGGCTGGATCGACAACGTGAGGCTCACGCTTCCGGATCCACCGGCGCCGCGTCTTCGGCCCCTCGAAGGCGGCGGGGCCGCCTTCGAGGGGCTCGCCGGGTGGCGCTACCGGTTGGAGGCCTCGGGCGACCTGGCCCGGTGGGACCCGGTGACGGAGGTGCGCGCCGGGCAATCCGGCACGCTCGAGCTGAGGGACCTCCGGGACGGATGGTTCCATGTCCAGGCCTACCGGGTCGTCGCCTTCCCGCCATGAATCCCGACGGGAATCCACGCCGGGCGCCTCGGGCGGGCGCCTTCACCCTGGCCGAACTGCTGGTGGTCCTCGCCATCCTCTCCCTCTTGGCGGCGTTGATACTGCCCGCCCTGAGGAGGTCGCGTACCGCCGCCCGGGCCACCGTCTGCATCTCAAACCTGCGGCAGATGGGACTGGCCGCCCAGTTGTACTGGGACGACCACGGCGGCATCGCCTTCGTCGAGCGCGGGGCCCGGACGAACAACGGATGGAACTACTGGTTCGGCTGGCTGGAGGACGGACCGGAGGGATCGCGACGCTTCGAGCCAGCCTCCGGGGCGCTGTGGCCCTACCTGAGGCACCGCGGCGTCGAGGTCTGCCCCGCCCTCGACCGGAGCGATCCCGGGTTCAAGGGCAAGGCCCGGGGTGCGGCCTTCGGCTACGGGTACAACCTGAGGATCGGCACCCGGGGCGTCTCCGGCATCGCCATGGCCGGCGTGCGCGCCCCGGCCGAATGCGCCGTCTTCGCCGATTGCGCCCAGGTCAATGATTTCCAGGCCCCGGCCTCACCGGACCATCCCCTGTTGGAGGAATTCCATTACTTCGACCTAGAGGGACCGACCGTGCACTTCCGGCATGGCCTGCGCGCCAAGGCCTGGTTTGTCGATGGCCACGTGGCCGGCCACCCCCCGGCCGAAGGCTCCGAGGATCCGCGGCTTCCATCCGCCCACGTCGCGCGGCTTCCGGCGTCGTTGATCCTGCCGTGAGCCGGGGCGGCACTACTTGAGGAACACCCGACGGCCGCGACGCTCGCCCTCGGCCCGCACCAGGTCGGGATGATCCTTCAGCCACTTGACGACCGCCCCATAGGAGGCGCCCGTGGCCTCGCTGATGGCGACCTGGCTCAACCCCTTCGGCGCCTTCCGGAGCGCCTCGGGGATGCGGACGTCGAGTTCGGAGTCGCTCAGCCTAGGACGGCGATCCTCCCGGGGGGCATCACCGAGACCCACCTCGATGCCCAGTTCACCGCAGAACTGACGGAGCTTGGCGTCGATCGCGGCGATCTTCGTCTCGCAGGTACGTCGCTCGGCGATCCACGCCGCGAGGTCGTTGCCCGAGATGCGGGCCAGTTTGGCCTCCAGATCGCGTTTCTGCGCTTCGATGATTCTGTTGATGTCGCTCATGGTGTGGCGTTCGAGGGTTCCAAATCCCGGGATCAGGCCGGTGAGGATGGCGTTGAGTTCGGCCCTGGCCTTGTCCCTCGGTCCAGAGCCGGAGAAATAGGAGAAGAGCAACCGGTGGAGATGATGCTCCCCGAGCGAGGTCAGCGCATGCCTCCACTGCAGCGTCAGAGCGGAGAATTCGGCGGCGATCTGATCGGTGGTGGGCATTTGCAGGGAATCGGTATTCATGACCCCGTCCGAAGCCTCCCGACCACGGGAGGATCCTGACCAAGGATTCTTGATTCTGCGGCTTGGGCGATGGCAATTCAAGCCCTGCGACCGCTTCGCGCATCGCGCGCACGGCGCCCCCCAGGTCGCGCGCCCTGATCCATGGGGCGATTCCGGCCAGGCCCCCGGGGTCCCGCGCCCCGAAATGGCGCACGGGGTGCCTCCGCGGTCCGGAGACACCCCGTGCAGAGATCGATCCGCCGGGATCGGCCGGCGCATCAGGCACCGGTCACTTCAGGACGGCCTGGTGGAACTCGTACCAGTCGTCGAGGTCATTGAGGCTGATCGCGTCGGGCTTGACGGTGCCGTTGTCGGGGATGCCGTTGGCGGCGAGGATCGGTTGGCGCACCTCGGGCGTGTGGATGTAGCCCGCGATGGACACGTTAAGCTGGTGGATGTTGCCCGGAGTCAGGTTCACGCCGGGCTGCTTCTGGATCCATGCCTCGAACTGGGGATAGGTCGGACGCTGCTCCACGATGAACGTGCGGACGGCCTCGGTGTCGAGACCCAGGGCGCCGAGCACCATGGAGTCGTACCCCTTTGAGAGGGCCGGATAACCCGGGGCGATCTGTTGGCGGGCCTCCAGGGAGGCTTTGAGCCAGAGGCGCGGGAGGTGGAGGACACCCAGCGGGCCGGCGACGCCGGAGCTGATGAGGGGAACGTAGGTGGTGCTCATGGATGGAGGTGATGGTCGGGACCAGAACCTAGGAAGGGCCGGGGGATGGGGTCAAATGGCTTTCTTTCCCGACTCCGGCCAACCCGGGCAACCGGGATGGCACGGGCGTTGCCATCGGGCCACCTGGGGCCGATCCTGCGTCCATGACTCTCTTCGAGCGAATCATCGCCCGCCAGATCCCGGCCAAAATCCTCTTCGAGGACGAACACGTGCTGGCGTTCCATGACATCCAGCCGCAGGCGCCGGTGCACGTGTTGGTCATCCCCAGGAAGCCGATCCCTCGGATCGGCGAGGCGCTTCCCGACGACCAGGCGCTGCTCGGCCACCTGCTGCTCAAGGCGGCCGAGGTGGCCCGAACCCTGGGCCTTGAGACCAGCGGATACCGCCTGGTGATCAACCACGGCCGCGACGGCGGCGAAAGCGTCCCGCACCTGCATTGCCACCTGCTCGGCAAGCGACCGATGAGCTGGCCACCGGGCTGAACCCTGTCGGATCAGGCGGGCTTGGAGCATCCCCGCGGTGGGGCGCTTCCACGATGGGTCGGTGGAGCCACGGGTCCTGAGGGAACACGGCCTCCGTCCGCCCTTCAAAGCCTGTCTGATCAGACAGGCTCTCAGCAGGTCCCGAAACTCAGCAGGTCCCGAAGCGGTACTCGGTCCGGCTGTTGAAGACCTGGCCCGGCCGCAGCACGCAGGACGGGAATCCGGGATGATGGATCGCGTCCGGGAAATTCTGCGTCTCGAGGCAGAACCCGCCATGGGTGGGAATGGGCACACCTCCGGTGCACACCAAGCCCTCGGGCGCCCGGTTGAAGGTCCACAACTGCACGCCGGGCTGGCTGGTGTGGCACTCCATCGTGCGGCCCTTGCTGCGTTCGACGACGCGCGCGGCCAATCCCAGCGACTTGCCGCCGTGGCGCAGGACGAAGTTGTGGTCGTAGCCCGGCGGGGTCAGGCCGGTCCTCATCCCGCGCCCGCCGATGGCGGTGGGGCGGGTGAAATCGAGGGCCGTGCCGCGGACCGGCAGCAGCTTGCCGGTCGGGATGAGCGTGTCGTCCACCTCGGTGAACTGGTCGGCGGCGATCTCCAGCTCATGCGAGAGCACGTCGCCCCGCCCGGCGAGGTTGAAGTAGCTGTGGTTGGTGAGGTTGAGGATCGTGGGCGCGTCGGTGGTGGCGCGGTAGTCGATGCGCCAGACGTCGTCGCGGGTCAGGGTGTAGGTGACGGTGACCGTCAGCGCGCCGGGGTAGCCCTCCTCGCCCGCCGGGCTGGTGTACGAGAGGTCCATCGAGACCGCCTCGTGCGTGGTGCGGACCTCACCGGCGATCCAGAGCTTCTTGTCGAAGCCCACCAAGCCACCGTGCAGGTGGTTCGGGCCGTTGTTCACCGCGAGCACGTACTCTTTGCCGTCCAGCGTGAAGCGCCCCTTGGCGATGCGGTTGGCAAAGCGGCCCGCGATGCAACCGAAGAACGGGTGCCCCTCGAGGTACCGGCCCAGCGTCTCGAATCCGAGCACCACATTGCCCGGCTTGCCGTGCCGATCCCGGGTGTGCAGCTCGGTGACCAGGAGCCCGTAGTTGGTGAACTTGAGCGTGGTGCCGTTGGGGTTGCGGAAGATGAAGCGATGGGCTTCGCGGCCATCGGGCAGCGTGCCGAAGACGGAACGTTCGGAGGTCATGGGGGCGTGGGAACCTGGGTGCTTGTGGCCACCGCCGGTCGACACCGCATCGGATTGGCAACCGGCGGCCAGCAGCGGCAACGCACCGATCATGGGCAGGGCCTCACGGCGGGAGATGGGATCGTTCATGGTGGGAAGATGGATCGATGATCCTCGAAGGCCTGCGGAAGGCAATCTGCGTTTGAGGTCCTGCGGGTCTCGACGGCGCGGGCCACCACGGACCAACGCGAGTCGTCACACGACGCACCGACACGAAGGCCGGAGCCGCCCATCCAGGGCATGCTCCGGTCGATGCCGGGGGTGGACCCCGTGGATCGGGGTTCAACCGGGGCGCACCCCGGGTTTCAGCGGATGAACTCGTTGAAGATGGCCTCGAGCAGTTCCTGCCGGCCCGACTCGAGCCCGGAGACGTTGCCCAGGGCCAGCGCGTGCTTCTCGCAGTCGGCGAAGGAGGCCTTGCCGGCCTCGATCCGGGCACCGATGCCGGAGTCCCACGTGCGGTAGCGGTTCTTCACGAAGCCGTCGATGCGGCCGTCCTTGCGGATGGCGGCGGCGATCTTCAGGCCGCGGGCGAAGGTGTCCATGCCCGCGATGTGGGCGATGAACAGGTCGTCGGGCTGAAAGCTCTCGCGGCGCACCTTGGCGTCGAAGTTCACGCCACCGGTGGTGAAGCCGCCGTACTTCAGCACGGTGAGCATGGTCTTGGTGGTGAGGTACAGGTCGGTCGGGAACTGGTCGGTGTCCCAGCCGAGGAAGTAGTCGCCCATGTTGGCGTCGATCGAGCCCAGAGCACCGGCGGCACCGGCCACCTCGAGCTCGTGCTCCATCGTCTTGCCGGCAAGCCAGGCGTGGTTGACCTCGATGTTGAGCTTGAAGTGCTCGAGCAGGTCGTACTCGCGCAGGAAGTTCAGGCAGGAGGCCGCATCGCTGTCGTACTGGTGGCGGGTCGGCTCCTTGGGCTTGGGCTCGATGTAGAAGGGGTTCTTGAAGCCGATCTTCTTCTTGTAGTCGACGGCCATGTGCAGGAACCGGCCCAGGTGGTCGAGCTCGCGCTTCATGTCGGTGTTGAGCAGCGTGGCGTAGCCCTCGCGGCCGCCCCAGAACACATAGCCCTGGCCGCCCAGCTCGTGGGTCCATTCCATGGCCTTCTTGACCTGAGCTGCGGCGAAGCAGAACGCGTCGGCGTTGCAGCTGGTGGCCGCACCGTGCATGTAGCGCGGGTGGACGAAGTTCTGGGCCGTGCCCCAGAGCAGGCCGATGCCGGTGTCCTTCTGGAGCTTCTTGAGCTCCTGGCCCACCGCGTCGAACTGGGTGTTGGCCTCCTTGAGGTTCTTGCCGTGGGAACCGAGGTCGCGGTCATGCCAGGCGTAGTAGGAGACACCCAGCTTGGTGGCGAACTCGAAGAACGCACGGGCGCGGGTGATGGCATCCTTGGTGGAGCATTCGCCGGTGTTCCAGGAGCGCTCGGCCGTGCCCCAGCCGAACATGTCGCCGCCGGTTCCCCGCATGGTGTGCCAGTACACGGCCGCGAAGCGCATGTGGTCGCGCATCGTCCTGCCTTCGACGACCTCGTCCGCGTTGAAGTGCTTGAAGGCCAGGGGATTCCTGGAATCCGGACCTTCGTAGGCGATCCGGCCGATCTTCGGGAAGAACTGCTTGCTCATGTTGGTTCGCTGAATGGACCCGGCAGGCTACGCACGGCCCCGGGGCCATGGAAAGCCGATAAGGATCCGCACTGGCGGTGCGGTGTGCCGGGCACGGCGGGCGGAGACGGCGGTGCCATCAGGGGCGCGCGGGATCGAGCAGCAGGTGCCGCACGCGCTCGGCGCACAGCGGATGGTTGTGGCCGCTGTGGCCGCACGGGATCACCGTCTCGGGGACGCCCTCAAGATGGCTGCTCCGGTAGGGCACGACCCCATCGCTCGACGCCTCGGGTGTCCCGCACCCCTCGAGACATCCGATGATGCTGGCCACCCGCACGCGCGGATCCATCGGCAGCTCCTGGAGCAGGCGGGCCGTGTCGCCGTCCGGCTGGAGGGAATCGATGCTGCTGCCCGGCATCAACCGGCCCCGCAGGGTCAGGGCATCCGGGTTGAGGGTGACCAGGCCTGCGGTCGTCTCGAGCGCGGTGATCGGCAGACGCGCGACGTACCGCGCGAAGCGGCCCGGCCAGTCGGTCGCCAGCGGGCTGCCACCATGCGGGACGCAGATGAAGACCACCTGCCCCACTCGGGGATTCGGCTCGAAGAAGAACATGTCGCGGACCAGCCGCCGTTGGGATTCCTCCAGCCGCAGGGCCTCCACCGGCCGGGTGAAGTAGCGCCGGTAGAGACCTTCGCCTCCCCGGACGATCTGCAACCGGGACAGCAGCCCTCCCATGCTGTGACCGACGAGGATCATGCGGTGGAGGTTGGTGTGCACCCCGTCGGGATCCATCCGCCGCTGCCAGTCGGCCAGGCTTTGGCGCAGCCGTGTCGAGGACCATTGGACCGGGGTGCTGCTCGGATACTGGAACACCAGGAACTGGTACCGCCGGCGGATCTCCGGATCGGCCAGGAGCGCGGCGTGGAGGAACCGCCAGGTGTTGGGCTCGCTCAACAGGCCATGCACCAGCACCACCGGGATCCGGTCGGTGTCCGGGGTCTCCAAGGCGTGCAGACCGGTGTCCTCGGAGAAGCGATCCCCCTGGAGGAAGCGCCTCAGGCCGAGGCTGAGGAGGTTCTGGCGGTCGAGTTCACGGGTGCGGACGGCGAAGGGGGTGGCGAAATCGCCGGCCAGCGGCTGGGAACGTCCGGCGATCTCGAGGAACTCGGTGCGCCTCCGGTCGTGCAGGCGGAAGGCGACGGTCCGCATCGGCGCCGGCGGGCCGAAGTCGACCGTCAGGGTCAGGGGAACCCAGGTGCCCGGCGGTGGGCCGAGGCCTCCAGACGCCGCGGCAAGGCCCGGACGGGTCGGGGCGGTCCCGACCTTTCCGACGCAGGCCGCCCCCCCACCCGGGCACCG
>Ga0194120_10004619_pt1 | contig 21023 bp, 16 predicted proteins | sample TA2MahCa65mmetaG_FD_148642 | JGI IMG/M metagenome (GOLD analysis project Ga0194120, IMG submission 148642) | Freshwater microbial communities from Lake Tanganyika, Tanzania - TA2015019 Mahale Deep Cast 65m | ecosystem: Environmental > Aquatic > Freshwater > Lake | place: Tanzania: Lake... | reverse complement strand
CACCGCCGCGGGATCCGCGCAGGTCTCGGCCAGCTCGGCCCGCGCGAGCTCGGCGAAGCGGCGGCGCAGCCGGTGCAGCGCGACGCGCAGCGCGCCGGGGCCGAGGCCGCTTTCACGCTCCAGCGCGGCGCGCGCTTCGCCCTCGGGGTTGGCGACCAGATGGGGAAGCAGCATCCGCGAGCGCTCGTCCGTGCACTCGCGCGCCAGCCGCGCGTGCGCGGCAGCGAGCAACGCGGTGGCGAAGGCGCGGTCGAACGCATGCTCCGGGTCGCTGGCCGGCCCGGACTCGGCCGCCAGCGCGCGCTCGGCCGCATCGATGTCGATGCGCGGGCCGCCGCCGCGCTTCTGCGCGCGCTCGTGTTCGCGGCAGTGCGCGAGGTGGTGGCGCAGCCCGACCTTCAGCCATGCGCGCAGCCGCCCGCCGTCCTGCTCGACCCGCTCGAGATCGCAGCGCCGCAGCAACTCGCCGCAGTAGCCCTGCACGATGTCCGCTGCGCGCTCGGGCGGCTCGCCGAGGCGTCGCGCGTAGGCGTAGAGAGCCGGCCAGTACGCTTCGAACAATTGGTCGAGCGCGGCCCGCCGGGCGGCCGGATCCTCGGAACGGACGCGCTCGACCAGGCTCCAGCGCGTGGTGCGGAACTCGGCGGCTGGATCGTGGGCGCTCATCCGGGTGCACAGGCTAGCGCAGGCATCGCCGCGGTTCGCGGCACTGCGGGTGCCGGCGGCAGGTCGGCAGCGCTGCGCGTTCGATCCGGTCCTGCGCCCGGCTCGGGCTCGGCGGTGGCGGGGCGGGGATGGTGGAGACGAAGGGACTCGAACCCTCGACCTATACGTTGCGAACGTATCGCTCTACCAACTGAGCTACGTCCCCGCCCTGACGCGCCGGCCCGGTTCGACCGCGCGGCGCGACCGCATTGTGATCCCGAGGGCCCTCGCGGGCCCCAGGGGGCGAAGATCCTAGCCGCGCGGTGGGGGCCTTGGAAGACCTTGGCCGGGTGGGGAATCCGACCCGGGCGCCGTCTTGGCGCGCAGGATCGCCTGGATCAAGCGCTCCGGAGGCGTCGGCGTGCTTTCCGGATCGGGGCTCGCTCGTGTCGCACCCGACAGGGCCTGGCGTCCCAGCTCGCGCGTGGTCCGGTAGCTGGCGAGAAAGCGCAGGCAGTCGGGGCACTGCGCGATGTGGGCTTCGAAGGCGCGCTGCGCCGACTGCGCGAGCCGGTTCTCGCAGTACTCGTCGAGGAAAGCGGTGATCTCGCGGCAGGTTTCGTTCTGGCTCAACGGAGTTCTCTTTGGAGCAGCGGGTCGAGTAGAGCGCGCAGCGCGAGGCGCGCGCGATGCAGGCGGATCTTGGTCGTGTTCTCGTTCTCTCCGATGACGCGCGCGGCCTCGAGTGTCGTCAGCCCTTCCAGATCGCGCAGCACGAGCACGGTCTGGTACTGCTCCGGCAAGAGCGCGATCGCGGCGCGAACCTGCGCGCACAGCTCGGCGCGCTCTAGCGTGCCGTCCTCGGGCGCGGCCCAGGCCGCGATCGGCTCGGCATGGTGGCCGTCGGACGCGAAGCGCGGTTGCAGTGCTTCGATCTCGAGTTCCGGCCGGCGCGAGCGCGCGCGCAGCTTCATCAGCGCGCAGTTCACGGCGATGCGAAAGATCCAGGTCGACAATTGCGCGCGCTCGTCGAAGCCGTCGAGCGCGCGGAAGGCCTGCAGGAAGGTCGCCTGCACGACGTCCTCCGCATCCGCCTCCTGCCGGAAGTAGCGCCGGGCCAGCGCGAGCAGCCGCGGCGTCTGTTCGCGCACGAACTGCTCGCAGGCGCGCTCGTCGCCGCGCCGCAGTGCAGCGACGAGCGCGCGCTCTGCGTCGCGCGCATTCGAGGCCGCGGGTCCTGCTCCCTGCATCGACTGCGAGCGTGCGCTCGCCCGGTCGGTCCGTCAACCCGGGGCACGCCGAACGGGCATGCGGCGATCGAAACGCTCGCGGTCGGGCTCGCGGCGGGTCCACGCGCCGGCCCTGCATCCGATTCGGCGGGCTACAGGAGCCTGTAGACTCTCGCGCTCGTGCACGACTACCTCTACGACCTGCGGAGCGGGTGGATCGCCAGCGCGCTGCTGGCGATTTCCGCGCTGTGCGTCTCGCTCGGCCACCGCCTCGGGCGACGCGCCGGAGCCTCGGCCGGCGAAGCGCAGCGCGCCCAGGTCAACGCGTTGCAGACCTCGATGCTCGGCCTGCTCGCGCTGGTGCTCGGCTTCACCTTCTCGCTGGCGCTCGGGCGCTACGACGATCGCAGTACCACACTGGCCGGCGAGGCCAATGCGCTCGGCACGACGCTGCTGCGCTCGAGCCTGTTGCCGAGGCCGTTCGACGCTCAGGCCCGCATCCTGCTCGCGCAGTACGTCGAGCTGCGCATCGAAGAGAGCTCGATCGGGCTCGACGACTTCGAGTCACGCGCGGAACTGCACGCGCGCACGAAGGCCGTCGGCAAGGAACTGTGGGGCACTGCCAAGCGCGCGGTCGAGCTCGACGACAGTCCCGTCCGTACCGGTCTGTTCGTGCAGTCGCTGAACGACATGCTCGATGCATTCGACCTGCGCGAGGCGGTGCTCAACCGCCATGTGCCGGAGTTCGTGATGCTGCTCTTGTTCGTGATCCTCGCGCTGGCCGCGTTCGCAATGGGCTACGCGTCTGGATTCGGCGGGCACCGGCCTCCGGCGCTGACGCACGTGCTGCTCTTGCTGCTCGTGCTGGTGATGTTCCTGATCATCGACCTCGACCGACCGCGCCGCGGCTGGATCCGCATCGACCGCACGCCGCTGCTCGAGCTGGGAAGCGGTCTCTCTGGCGAGGTGAACTCAGGCCCGGGCGGACGCTAGTCGGGCGCCGCCCCGCGCAGTCGGAGACGCGCGAGTTTCAAGGAGTTCCTCCCGGCCCGAGGGGCCAACCGGCGGCCATCCAGATCGCGAACAGGATCGACCATGTCACCAGGAAGCTGATCGAGTAGGGGAGCATCGTGGCGACCAGCGTGCCGATGCCGGCGCTCGGCTGGTAGCGCTGGAAGAACGCGATGATCAGCGCGAAGTAGGTCATCATCGGCGAGACGACGTTGGTGCACGAGTCGCCGATGCGATAGGCGCATTGCGTCACTTCGGGCGGGTAGCCGAGCAGCAGGAACATCGGCACGAAAACCGGCGCCATCAGCGCCCACTTGGCCGACGCGCTGCCCATGAAGAGGTTGACCGCGCCGGTGAGGAAGATGAACGCCACCAGCACCGGCGTGCCGCCTAGTCCTGACGCCTTCAGCGCCTCGGCGCCCTTCACCGCGAAGATCAGGCCGAGGTTGCTCCAATTGAAGTAGGCGACGAACTGCGCGGCGAAGAAGACCAGCACGAGGTAGCCGCCGAGCGTCTGCATCGACTTCGCCATGCCGGCCATGGCCTCGCCGTCGTTCTTGATCGTGCGCGCCGCGATGCCGTAGGCGAGGCCGGCCAGCCCGCCGGCGACGAAGATCAACGGCACGATCCCCGACATGAAGGGCGAGTGCAGCAGGTCGCCCGTCTTCGGATCGCGCAGGAACCCGTCGGCCGGGAGCGTGCCCCACAGCACCAGTGCCGCCAGCGCGGCCAGCGCGGCGAACGCCGCCAGGAGTCCGCGCCGCTCGCGCTCGTCGAGCGGCCGCAACGCGTCGGCCGCGCTCTGCATCGCGCCGCCGCTCGCGCCCGCGCCGGCGCCGCGATCCTCGAAGCGGCCGAGCCGCGGCTCGACCACGCGCTCGGTCACCAACGTGCCGATCAGCGTCAGCAAGAAGGTCGAGCCGACCATGAAGTAGTAGTTGCAGGCCGGATTCACCAGCGCGTCGGGCTGCACGATGCGCGCCGCCTCCTGCGTGAGCCCCGACAGCAGCGGATCGACGGTGCCGAGCAACAGGTTCGCGCTGTAGCCGCCGGAGACGCCCGCGAACGCCGCGGCCATGCCGGCGATCGGGTGGCGGCCCGCCGCCTGGAAGATCAGCGCGGCCAGCGGGATCAGCAGCACGTAGCCGATCTCGCTCGCCATGTTCGAGAGAACGCCGGCGAAGACGACCACCAGCGTGAGCAGCTTGCGTGGGGCCGACAGCACGAGCTTGCGCATCGCGACGCCGATCAGGCCGCTCGACTCCGCGATGCCGATGCCGAGCAGAGCCACCAGCACGGTGCCGAGCGGCGCGAAGCCGGTGAAGTTGCTCACCGTCTTCTGCAGGATCAGATGCAGCCCCTCGGTCGAGAGCAGGCTCAGCGGCACCTCCAGCTTGCCAGTCATCGGGTGCTTCGCCGACAGGCCGCTCCGCGCGGCGATGTCCGACAGCACGATGGTCCCCAGCGCGAACAGCAAGAACAGCGTGCCGGGGTGCGGCAGCGCGTTGCCGCCGCGCTCGACGATGGCGAGGAAGCGGTTCATCGGGCCTCGCGCGGGGCGCCCGGGCGAGGTTCCGGGCGGCGTGGATGGCTGGCTCATCCGGTGGACCTTAGCCGCGCGCTCTTCGCGGCGGATGGGAATTCCAAGCGGATGACCTCCGTCGGAGGCGGCCGCCGTCGACTGCGAGGTGGAGGCTCGCCGCGGCGGGCCCGTCCGCCAAGTGACCTCCGGATCCCGGCGCGTCGGCGGCGTCGACTGAGTCCGCGAAGGAACTCGCGGCACCGGCAAGTGCGGCGCAGGCTCCCGCGGCCCTTACGCAGGTCTGCCTGGAACCGACGATGCCAGCCCAGGCGTCCGAGCCGCGCCCCATTCTCGATCTAGGCAGATCAACCGGCCGCCCTTGCGGTCATTACGCAGGTCTGTCTAATGCGCGTTAGCCAGGCAGAACGATGGCGAGAACCGAGCGAGACTTTTCGGCACGTCCGGCCCAAGAGCGGGAGTGGATGCTCCAGAATACCTGGTGTGATGCATGTGCCGAGGCTGACCTGGGGATGGACGCGGCGCACGAGTACGAGGAGGACGGTCGTGTCTACGTCGAGGGCCGGTGTCGGAAGTGTCGGCGCACAGTGTGCTCAGAAGTCGTGGAGAGGGATGCTGGCTAACAAGCCGCTGCAGCCGGCGGCCTTCGGCCGCGGCTGAGCGGCAAGGCGTTGTGCAGATGAAGAAGCGACGAGGCCACTACTGCTGGGTGTGTGGAAGGGTGCTCCCGAATGAGAGATTCTCCGGCGCAGGCCATCGGGATCACACTTGCAAGGAGTGTCGATCGGCGCGGCGCGCGCAACGCCGATTGAAACTTTCGAAGACGCAAGCCCTCGCGCCCGCGCCGTGCCAACGGGCCGTTTCATCGACCAGCTTGCTACGCTGAACCCAACCGATGCGGATGCTGCTCCTCCTGCTCGCGTTGCTCCCCGCTTGCAGCCCGCACAGCGGCTCCGCGCCACGCGCGCAGACCTCATTGGCGACGCGCACCGACCTGCCGCTGCTCGGGGGATCTCACCCGCGCATCCAGGCCGAGCTCGCCGGCCGCAAGCCGATCGTCTTGATGGTCGATACCGGCGCCGAGCTGACGGTGCTCTCCACGGCTTGCGCGCGCGCGCACGAGCTCGCCTTGGAGCCGTTCCAGGCATCCGCCGGGTTGCCGAGCGCGATGGCCGGCCGGCCGATCGAGCACTGCGCCCTCGTCCCCGAACTCGCCCTCGGCGCGGCCCGCGCCACGAACCTGCGTGTCGCGTTGGTCGACTTCACCGGGCTCGACCACCTGGCGAACGTCGACGGCATCCTCGGCCAGGATCTGCTGCGCACCTGGTTCGCCGTCCTGGATGGTCCGGGCCAGCGTCTGATCCTGCTCCCGCGTTGCACGATCGAGGAGGGCTTTGGTCAGCTCTTCGCGGGTCGCACCGGCGCCCTGCGTTTCGATGTCGACTGGAGACTCGGCGTCCCGCTGGTGCGCTTGCCGCTCGGCGCCGCAGGAGACGTCGAGTTCGTCATCGACACCGGCGCGAACTTCTTGTGCCTGCCGCCGAATGCGATCGATGCGCTGGGTCTGCAACCGTTGCGGAGAGATCGCGTGCACACCCTCGAAGGCGAGGTCGAGCGCGAGGTCTATGAGTTGCCGAGGACGCAGGCCGGCGCGCTGACGATCTGGGGCGACGTGCAGTCGTGGGACTACGGCGTGCTCGGGTGGAGCGTGCTCAGCGGTTTCGTTCTCGCACAGGAGGGGAAGGACGGAGTCGTGCTGCTCGTGGACCGTCCCTCCTGGAAGTGACGGTTGCGAGCGGCGGGGCTTGCCCCGTGGCTCTCGGATCGCACGTTCCCTAGACTCCTGCGTCGACGCAGCCGGCTGCTTCGAATCAGTCGAAGACGCGCGACTCGTCGCGAGTCCAGCACACAGCCTGGCCCGCACGTCGCACGTCGCGGCCGCGCTCCACACGCTCTTCCTCAGGCCATCCGACTCCGAAAGTTCCGATGAAACGAGTCACCGGCATCGGCGGCATCTTCTTCAAGGCAAAGGACGCCGCTGCGCTGCGGGCCTGGTACCAGCGCCATCTCGGCATCGATGTGCAGGCCTGGGGCGGCACGGCGTTCCCCTGGACCGACAGCGCGGGCAAGCCGGCCGGCGGAACGACGGTCTGGGGGCCGTGCATGCGCTGCACGAGAAGCACTACGAGCCCAGCACCGCAGGGTTCATGATCAACTACCGCGTGCCGGACGTGCACGCTCTGGTCAAGGTCTTGCGCGAGGAAGGCTGCAACGTGCTCGAGAAGATCGAGGATTCCGAGTACGGCAAGTTCGCCTGGGTCATCGATCCGGAAGGCAACAAGGTCGAGCTCTGGCAGCCGCCCGCAGGCCAGTGACGAGCGCATTCGCGAGCGGACGGCGCGCGGACCGCAGCCTTGCGAGGCTGTGGGTCGCGATCGTGGTCTTGCTCGGCGCCTGCCGGGCACCGGCGAAGCTCGCAGCGAAAGGCCGATCCAACATGAGAATCCACTACATGGAAATCGTGTGTCGCGACGTCGCGGCGCAGTGCGCCGCGTTCGAGCGCGTGCACGGGCTGTCGTTCGGTGCGCCGGATGCCGATCTCGGACAGGCCCGCGTCGCGCGGGCGTCCGCAGGGACGCTGATCGGCGTGCGCGCGCCGCTGGCCGAGCACGAACAACCGATCGTGCGCACGTACGTCGAAGTGGAGGACATCGCGGCCGCCGTCCGGCAGGCCGAGGCGGCGGGAGCCGTGATCGCCTACCCGCCGACGCGACAGGGCAAGTCCGGCACCTGGGCGATCTACTTCCTCGGCGACGTGCAGCACGGGCTCTGGCAGCGCTAGGCTGCGCGAGCGCCACGCGCGCGCGGCGGACAGCCGCGTGCCGCCACCTGCGGAGCGGCTCGTTCCGACCCGCCGTTCAGGCCAAACCGCCTTTCAGGGCAGCACGGTCACTTGCGCGGCGTTCGACAGCGCGACTCCCTGCAGCGCGCCCGCATCGAGCACGCCCCACTGCGCGAACACGCTCGCGCCGACGAGCAGCGGGTCGGCCGGCACCGACAGGACGCGGCTCGCCTGACCGCTCGCACTCGTCAGCGCGCCGAGGGTGATGGTCGAGCCGAACACGTCGACGAGCAGCGTGCCGCCGAACAGCGGCAGGTTCGCGGACGCCGGACTGACGACGAGCAGGGCCGGCGCGAGCGCGGCGGCATCGGAGAGCGTCAGCGCGAAGTTCGCATTGCCCGACTTCGGATTCTGGAGTGCGCCGATCTTCGGCACGAGCGCGCCGCTGCCGGCAAGCCCCGCGCCGTAGAACACGACTCCGTGCGGAGGACGTTGCTGAGCCTCGACGACCGCCGCGTGCGCGTCGACCTTGCCGTAGCCGTACTTCGGCGACTTCCCGTTCACGTCGTACGCGCCTCCGGCGGGATCGATCTTGCGCGCGGTGTCGTGCAACACGTCGACGACCTCGTCCCACCGCAGGTACGGATTGGCCGACATCACGAGCAGCGCGACGCCGCTCGCGAGCGGACTCGCCGACGACGTGCCGCCGAAGTTGCTCGCGTAGTCGGTCGACGAGTAGCCCTTCGAGCCCTGCCGGTCGGTGGTCCAGATGCCGCTCGTCACGCCGCCGTTCGACGGCGCGCAGAAGTCGATCGGCGCTCCGAAGTTGCTGTAGCTCGACAGCAGGTCCTGGTCGTTCGAGGCCGAAACGGCGACGGTGACTGGGTCGCTGCAGTAGCCGATGCCGGAGCAGTCGATGCCGGAATTGCCGGCCGCGAAGAAGATCAGCGTGCCGAGGCCGCCGCGGCCGAAGGCCGCGCAGTCGTCGATCGCGGCCTTGGTCGAGGCCGGAAGCGGCGCGCTCGAGGCGAGGGGGCCCCAGGAGTTGTTGATGATCGCGGCGCCGTTCGCGCGCGCGAAGTTGAACGCGTCGGCCTCGTCCTGCACGGTCGGCGGGTTGAAGAAGTTCGACGACAGGAAGCGAATCGGCATCACGCGGCACTTCTGCGCGGCGCCGCTCGTGCCGAGGTTGTTGTCGCCCCGTCCGGCCGCGACGCCGGCGACCGCGGTCGCGTGATTCTCGGGGAACAGGCCGAAGAACCCGTCCTGCGCCGCCGGATTCGAGTCGTTGTCGAGCACATCCGTGCCGCTGACGAGGTTCAGATCCGGGTGCGTGAGGTCCATGCCCTCGTCGACGACGGCCGCGATCAGGCTCGGATCGCCGCGCGTGATGTCCCACGCTTCCGGCGCGTTCACGTCGGCGTCCGGCAGCGCGCCGGCCTGGCCGGTCGAGTTCAAGTGCCACTGGTTCGCGAACAGGAGGTCGCTCGTCGCCGCGGTCGTCACGCGCACGAGCGCGAAGTCGGGCAGCGCGAACTCGACCTTCCCGCTGTCGTGCAACTGGCGCGCGATCTCGAGCACGCGCGGCGTCAGCGCGGGCGCGAGGCCATAGACCACGCCGGGATTGGATGCGTATGCGAGCGCGCCGCGCTCGACGAGTCCGTACGGAGCCACGAGCGCCGCGCGCTCGGCCGCGCCGATGCCGGGCGCGAAGCGCACGAGCAACTCGTCAGTCGCGCAGTAGGCCTCGTCACCGGCGAGCCACTGGGCGCTCGCGCTCGCGACGAACGGCAACTGCACGAGCCATTCGACCGCGGCTTCGACTTGCGCGGCGTTCGTGCCGGCGCGCGTCGCGAGCCGCAGCGTCTTGCCGGGCAGGAACGGCGCACGCTCGGCTTCGCCCGGCGCGAGCAGCTCGAGTCCGCCGAGCACGGCGCGCGCGAGGTCCTGCGGGCATGCCTGCGTGAATTGGAGCGCGATGCGCGACGGGTCGAGCACGAGCTCGACGCGCGCGGACCCGTTCCAGAACCACTCGCACGTGGATGCGGCGGGGGCGGTGTCGTCCTGGGGCGAGGAGAGAACGGTGAAGAGCAGCAGGGTGTTCAACATGGGGGGAGTTGCCGTGGGGGGCGAATCAATTTACCGCAACAGGTCGAAAGCGCATCCCTCGCAGGGCGGACGGTGCCCGCTGCGGCTCGGTCGCGGACGCGGCGCCGACTGCGTATCCTGTTGCGCCAATTCCCGCGTCTACCCCGCACCGCGACCGCTCCCATGGCTGACAGCTTCGGTTCTCACGGCACCCTCTCCGTCGGCGGCAAGACCGTCAGGATCGCGCGCCTGTCCGCGCTCGAGAAGCGCGGCGTGCGCCTTGCGCGCCTGCCGTTCTCGCTGCGCATCCTGCTCGAGAACCTGCTGCGCCGCGAGGACGGCGCGGTCGTGCGCGCGGACGAGATCCTGGCGCTCGCGAACTGGAAGCCGGTCGATGCCGAGCGCGCCGAGATCGCGTTCATGCCCGCGCGCGTGTTGCTGCAAGACTTCACCGGCGTGCCCTGCGTGGTCGACCTGGCCGCGATGCGCGACGCGATGCGCAAGCTCGGCGGCGACCCGAAGAAGATCAACCCGCTGCAGCCGGTCGAGCTCGTGATCGACCACTCGGTGCAGGTCGACGCCTTCGGCTCGCCCTCGGCGCTGGCGACGAACGCCGAGCTGGAGTTCCAGCGCAACAAGGAGCGCTACGCGTTCCTGCGCTGGGGCCAGAGCGCGCTCTCGAACTTCGTCGCTGTGCCGCCCGACACCGGCATCGTGCACCAGGTCAACCTCGAGTACCTCGCGCGCGTCGTGATGAGCGGCGGCCGGGACGGCGCCCCGGGATCCGTTCCGTGGGCCTATCCCGACACCGTCGTCGGCACCGACTCGCACACGACGATGATCAACGGTCTCGGCGTGCTCGGCTGGGGCGTCGGCGGCATCGAGGCCGAGGCCGCGATGCTCGGCCAGCCGGTGTCGATGCTGATCCCCGACGTGGTCGGCGTGAAGCTGTCGGGCAAGCTGCCCGAGGGCGCGACCGCGACCGATCTCGTGCTCAAGGTCACGCAGATGCTGCGCAAGCACGGCGTGGTCGGGAAATTCGTCGAGTTCTTCGGCCCGGGGCTCGCGCAACTGCCGCTGGCCGACCGCGCGACGATCGCGAACATGGCGCCCGAGTACGGCGCGACCTGCGGCATCTTCCCGGTCGACGCCGAGACGCTCGCGTACCTGCGCTTCAGCGGCCGCAGCGCCGAGCAGGTGCAACTCGTCGAGGCGTACATGAAGGAGCAGGGCCTGTTCCACGACGCGTCGACGCCGCCCGCCGAGTACACGGCCGTGCTCGAGCTCGATCTCGGTTCGATCGAGCCGTGCCTGGCGGGCCCGAAGCGTCCGCAGGACCGCGTGCTGCTCAAGGACATGAAGGCGAACTTCGCGACCGCGCTGGTCGCGGCCCCGGGCAAGCCGCCGCCGTTCAAGAGTCCGAGCGCGCCGCTCGAGATCGGCGCCTACAAGGGCGAACTGAAGAACGGCGCGGTCGTGATCGCGGCCATCACGAGCTGCACGAACACGTCGAATCCGAGCGTGCTCGTCGGCGCCGGCCTGCTCGCGAAGAAGGCGGTCGAGAAGGGGCTCGCGCAGAAGCCGTGGGTCAAGACCAGCCTGGCCCCGGGCTCGAAGGTCGTCACCGACTACCTGAAGGCCGCCGGTCTCGATCGCTATCTCGACCAACTCGGGTTCCACACCGTCGGCTACGGCTGCACGACCTGCATCGGCAACTCGGGCCCGCTGCCCGAGCCGGTCGGCAAGGCGATCGAGCAGAGCGACCTGGTCGTGTCCGCGGTGCTCTCCGGCAACCGCAATTTCGAGGGCCGCGTGCACGCGCAGGTCAAGGCGAACTACCTGGCCTCGCCGCCGTTGGTCGTCGCGTACGCGCTCGCCGGCCGCGTCGACTTCGATCCGACCAGCGAGCCGCTCGGGCACGGCAAGGACGGCAAGCCGGTCTTCCTGCGCGACGTGTGGCCGACGCAGCAGGAGGTCGAGACGACGATGCGCGCGGCGCTCAAGCCCGCCATGTACGCGCAGAGCTACGGCAAGGTCTTCGAGGGCGATGCGAACTGGCGCAACCTCGCCGTGCCGAAGGGGGACACCTACGCCTGGGATGCCGCGTCGACCTACATCGCCTCACCGCCGTACTTCGACGGGCTGGCGCAGGAGCCCGGCACCGTCTCCGACCTCGCGGGCGCGCGCGTGCTGGCGGTGTTCGGCGATTCGATCACGACCGACCACATCTCGCCCGCCGGCTCGATCAAGCCGTCGAGCCCGGCCGGCAAGTACCTGCAGTCGCGCGGCGTGAAGCCGGCCGACTTCAATTCGTACGGCGCGCGCCGCGGCCACCACGAGGTGATGATGCGCGGCACCTTCGCGAACGTGCGGCTCAAGAACCTGATGCTCGGCGGGGTCGAGGGCGGCGACACGCTGCACCAGCCGAGCGGCGAGAAGCTGTCGATCTTCGACGCGGCGATGCGCTACAAGCAGGAGCGCGTGCCGACGGTGATCCTGGCGGGCGCCGAGTACGGCTCGGGCAGCTCGCGCGACTGGGCCGCGAAGGGGCCGATGCTGCTCGGCGTGCGCGCGGTGATCGCGAAGAGCTTCGAGCGGATCCACCGCTCGAATCTGGTCGGCATGGGGATCCTGCCGCTGGAGTTCACGGGCGGGCAGTCGATCGAGAGCCTCGGGCTGACCGGACGGGAGACGGTCTCGATCGACGGCGTCGCCGCGCTGTTCAAGGGCGGATTCAAGGCCGGAGCCGTGCTCCAGGTGACCGCTGTCGGAGAGGGTGGCAAGGCGGTCAAGTTCCAGGCGCGATTGCGCATCGACACGCCGCAGGAGGCCGAGTACTACCGCCACGGCGGGATCCTGCAGTACGTGCTGCGGCGGTTGGTGAAGGGCTGACCTGGTGCTCGTCTCCAGCGAAACCGACGGCGCTTCGATCGGCGAGGTCGAACCTCCGGCGCGCTGAGCCGGAGCGAAGGTTTTTCCTGCGGCGGCGCCGCGCGCGGCCTCCGATAGGAGGCCTGTGTCCGCGCGACGTCTCCAGCTCTGCGGCGACTGCCGGCGCCAGCTCGACGTGACCGCGCTGGAGCCGGGCACGCTCGTGCGCTGCCCGTGCGGAGCGCAGGTCGCGGTCGCGGCCGGTCGGCCGCACACGCCGCGCGCGCTGCGCTGCTCGAACTGCGGCGGCAACCTGCGCGCCGGCGCGCCGGCCTGCGAGTACTGCGCGGCCGAGATCACGCTCGACGAGTTGCGCCTCGACAGCCTGTGCCCCGACTGCGGCGCGCGCATGAGCTCGGGCGCGCGCTACTGCATGGAGTGCGGGATCGCGATCGCTCCGCAGGCCGCGCTGCCGCTCGCGCGCGGGGGCGCCTGTCCACGCTGCCGCGCCGCGCTGCGCGAGCGCGCGGCCGAGGCGTTGCGCTGGGTCGAGTGCACGCACTGCGCCGGCATCTGGCTCGAGCCGGCGGCGCTGGACGAGCTGTGCGCGCGCGCCGAGCAGGATGGCGCGGTGCTGACGGCGCTCGGACTCCAGCCGGAGCCGCTGCGCGCGGTCGACGCGTCCGCGGTCCGCTACCTGGGCTGCGTCCGCTGCGGCGAGCCGATGCACTGGCGCAATTTCGGCGGCAGCTCGGGCCTGATCCTCGACGTGTGCAAGCACCACGGCGTCTGGCTCGACGACGGCGAGCTCGAGCGCGCGGTGGGCTTCGCCCGCGGCGGGGGACTGCAGCGCGCCAAGGAGCGCGAACTCGAGCGCCGGCGCGGCGAGCTGGCGCGCGGCGCGGGCTCGGGGGGGCTCCCGCCCCTTCCGCTCGCCGAGAGCGGCACTGACCTCGAAATCGACCTGGCGGCCCTGGGCCTGCGCTTCCTGCGCGGAGCCCTGCGGCTGGCTCGCGGGCGGGCCGCCTGAACCCGAAGCCCCCGCGCCGGTTCAAGCGCCCTACAATCGAGACGATTGGAGCCGTCCGGTTCCCCCAACCGTCCATGAGCATCTTCCCACGTGGTTTCGCGTTGGCCGCTGCGCTCGTCGCCTGGAGCGCGGGGCCGGTCCAGGTTCCCGTTCCCGGTGCGCAGTTCGAGCCGCAAGCGCATTCCTGTTGCAAGCCGTCCGCGCCGATCGAGCTCGCGTTGGGTCGCGCGCGCCCGCTCGCCGGCGGGCGGGTCGAGCTCGCCTACGAGGTCACGGCGCGCATCGATTGCGAGCTGCTCACGCCGCGAGTCGAGGTCGGTCCGGGCTGGCAGCTCGTCGCGCACGAGGGTCCCGCCGAGGGTTCGATCGCGCGCGGCGAGGCGCGCAGCGGGTCGCTGGAGCTGCAACCCCTGGCTGGCGTGGAACCGGGGCTCGAGCTCGTCGCGCGCTTCGCGCTGCCCGACCCGGAGCGCGCAGGCGAGTCGATCGAGCAGCAGCGCGTGTTCGCGTTCGGAGCGCGACTTCCGGCCGTGCTGACCGGCACGCGCGCCGTGCGCAGCGGTTCCGTGGTCTCCAACGACGTGCCGTCGTTCACGCGCTAGGAGCACCGGAATGAACACGCGATCCGGATTCCTCGCCTGCGCCGCGCTGGTCGCGCTGGCCGCGCGCGCCACGGCCGATTTCACCGCCAGCGGAACCTTCCTGTACGTCGACAAGGCCTTCACGTTCAGCGGTTGGACCGGCAGCGAGCCGCAATTGCCCGTGCGCAAGGCCACCGTGCAGGTGATCGACGCGACGACCTCGGCGGTGCTCGCCACCGGCAGCACGAACTCCGCGGGGCAGTACTCGATACCCGTGACCGGCAGCGGAACCGCGAACGTGCTCGTGCGCTGCTTCTCGCGCTCGAATCAGTACGGCACCTTCCCGCTCCAGGTCGTCGACAACTTCGGCGTCGAGTACTCGGTGTCGAGCCCGACCTTCAACGGTTGGAACCTGTCGACCAACCTCAACGTGGGCACGACCGTGGCGGGCAAGATCTTCGCCGGCAGCAAGCAGGCGAATCCGTTCAACATGCTCGACCAGGTGGTCGCCGGCGTCGACTACGTGAAGTCGCTCGGAGCGGCGAATCCGATCGCGCTGGTCCGCATGGTCTGGCCCGGCGGCTCGGGTTCCTTCGCGGTCAATTCGACCGCGACCATGGCGGACGACGACGGCTACGACGACCTCGTGCAATTGCACGAGCTCGGCCACGTGATCCACAACCTGTACTCCGACAGCGACAGCCCGGGCGGTTCGCACACCTTCGGCGCCAGCGACCAGGATCCGCGGCTCTCCTTCGGCGAGGGCTGGGCGACCTTCTTCGCCGGGGCCGTGCGTCAGCACCAGGAACTGTTCGATCCGGGCTTCTACATGGACTGCAACGGTGGTTCCACGACCGGCGGCGTGCAGTTGTCGATGCGGATGGAGAACGGCACGCCGTACGCGAGCCTGACCGGCGGCGAAGCGGACGAGGGAGCGATCTTCTGTGCGCTGTGGGACATCGTCGATACGAAGACGACCAACGACGGCGGCACGACCGACGACGACACGCTCGACGGAACCGTGTCCTTCGCCGGCAGCAGCGGCGATCTGGCCCAGTGGCAGGTCTTCACCGGCCCAGTCGCGAGCGCCCCGAACCTGACGATCCGCGATGAGTTCCACGGTTTCTTCGCGCCGACGAATTTCGGCAACTACACGCAGCTCGACGCCGTCTTCAACACGTGGAAGATGCGCTTCCGACTCGATGCCAACGAGCCGAACAACTCGACCGCGAGCGCGACGCCGCTGTCGCTGGGGAATGCGTGGTCCGCGACGCGCACGCTGTATTACTCCTCGGCCAATCCGCCGGCGCCGGGAGACGGCGACAGCGACTACTACTCGTTCAGCCTGGCCATCGGCGCGGTGTTCGAGGTCGAGACGCGCTATCCGGGCGCGGCCAGTGACGCGACGACCTACTGCGACACGTTCCTGACCGTGCGGCGGCCCGACGGCAGCGCGCTCGCCAGTTCCGACAGCGGCGGCATCGGGCGCAACGCCAAGCTCACCGGGCTCGTCGCCGACACGGCCGGGACATGGACCGCCGAGGTCAAGACGGTCCATTCCTATCGCAAGACCGGCAGCTACGACATCCGCGCGCGCCTGCTGTCCGGAGGAGGCACAGCGCCGAGCATCAGCGGCATCGCTCCATCCGCCGTTCTCGCCGTCGAGCCCGGCACTCCGATCCTGACGCTCACCGGCAGCGCGTTGCTGGCGACTTCCAGCGTGCTGGTCGGCGGCGTCCCGCTGCCTCCCGCCAACTATTCGGTCGTCTCCGACACGACGATCACGATCGCTTTGCCGATGCTCGACGTCCTCGGCCTGGTCGAGGTCATCGTCGTCACGCCGGGCGGCGCCGACACGGCCTCGTTCACCGTTCTGGCCAACGACCCGCCGGGGATCGAGCTCGAGACCGGCGGCACCGGATTCCTGACGACCTTCGGCGGGGCCACGCTGACGATCGGTGCGCCGGTCGGCAACTGGGCCTTCGTCGCCGTGTCGCCCGAGAATCTGCCGACCGTCGTGCCGGGTCTGTTCGCGCTCGACATCGGCAACAACTTCACGAGCCTGCTCTACAAGGGCGCGGTGATCGTGCCGGCCAAGGGCTGGGACCAGAAGTTCTACTCGCTCACGGGCGTCACGCCCGGACTCACGCTCCACTTCCAGGTGTTGTCGGTCGACCCATTGCTCGGTCTGCCGGGCGACGCGTCGAACGTCAGTTCCGGCCTGCTGCTCTTGTGACGGCGCGCGCGGCTCAGAGCGCGAAGGTGCGGTGCATCCAGCGCGGGCGCGAGTATTCCCAGATGCGTTCGGCCATCGCGGTCACGAACAGCGGATAGAGCTCCTCGATCGCGCGGCAGTAGCGGTCCGATAGGCCGAGCCTGCGCTGGTAGTCCGCGAGCGCGTCGCGCTCGAAGGGCCTCAACTTCGCGCGACCGATCGCGAGGCGCCAGGCCGTTCCCGTCGTCAGATCCGCTTCCTGCTTGCGTTCGTGCACGATCAGGTGCAAGAGATCGAGATACGGCAAGTCCGCGGCTTCGGAGGAGCCCCAGTCGAGGTAGCCGAGCACCTGTCCGTCCGCGTCCACCTGCACGTGCTTGGAGCGCAGGTCGGAGTGATACACGACGCGCGGCACGAGTTCTCCGAGCAACTGCTCGCGCGCCCGGCCGCGCATGCGCGCCAGCCATTCCAGCGTGCTCGGCACGCGCACGTAGCGCTCGACCAGGTCGAACTTCGCGCCGAGCAACTGCTGCCAGGCCGGCTCGTCCAATGCGCGCGCCGGCTCGACGACGAGCTGCGCCAGATGCCGCGCGCTGTCGCGGTACATTCGCTCGGCGATGCGGTGATCGCCGGTGTGCTGGGGTGCCGTGAGCCCGCCCAGCCGCCGTTCGCAGGTGAGGTACAGCCCGAGGCGCTCGTCGCCGCACTGGAATTCGCCGGCGTGCAACGGCTCCGGCACCGGGAACTCCGGGTAGCGCGCGCGCAACTCGCGGCAGCGCGCGACGTGCGTGTGCGCCTGCTCCACCTGCAACGGGCTGATCGTCACGTGCAGCGTCCAGCGACCGCGTGGATCGCTCTCTGCGCGACCCGGCACGGCCGTCTGCACCAGCGCCGTGTTGCCGCGCGTCGCGACGAGCTGCTCGATCGCAGGCACCGGCTCGCCGACGATCCGCGCGAGCTCCTCGAGCACCGGCTGCAGCCGCTCGCGCGGACCCTGCGCGCCGCGCCGGGCCAGGAACAGGAAGCTCGGCGCGAGCAGCGGAAATCCGCCGAGCCGATGCACGAGCAGCTTGGCCCGGTTGGCGCGCTCCTTGGGCCCGATGAACAGGTGCGGGCCGCGCTCGTCGAAGGAGGCGACGTAGGCGAAGTCGCGCTGGTGCGGGTACAGCGCGAAGGCTCGATCCGCGCCGAAGCCTGCAGCTCGCAATGCGCGCCGGTGGCCGGCGAGCGAATGCACGCCGCGCGGCGCGCGCAGCGCGCGGCGCAGGTACTCCAGCGGCCGCAGCACGCGGAACGACGACTTCTCGCCGGAGGAGCGCTTGTAGCCGTAGCGATTGTCGGCCACCAGGGCGAGTTCGTCGCGACCGACGCGCGCGAGTTCCTCCAGCCCGTAGCCGCGACCGGTCAGGGCTTCCGGCGGTCCGAGCTCCTGCACGACGAGATCGAAGGCGCGATCGCGGAACGGCAGTCGCGCGGCATCGCCGCCGAGCAGCGGCACGCAGCGTCCAGGCACGACCCACTCGTTGCGCGCATGGGCCAGCGCGAGACGCTCGGGATCGAGGTCGAGCACGGTCGTCTCGAAGCCCGTGCGCGCGAGCCCGACCACCGTGCCCGAGAGTGGATTGCCCAGGTAGAGCGCACGCCCGCCGTGAGAGCCGACGAGCGGCAACCAGGCGCCGCGGCACTCGCGCAGCACCAGATCCAGGCGATTCGAGCGCGCCTCGGGCAGCTCGTACAGCAGTTGCTCGATCTCCGGTCGAAACGGTCGTCCCGCCTCCAGTCGCGCCAGCGCGCCGTCCGCGTCGCCGGGCAGCAGCGGATCGGTCTCGCCGCGCGCTTGTGGCACGCTTCGCAAGTCGTAGATGCCGCGGACCCGGCGCGGCGTGTGACCGCACTTCGCGCAGGGCCGCAGATCCGCCTCGCGCGGCTCGCAACCGTTCGGACACTGAAGATCCGCGAGCCGTGCGGGCTCTCGTGGCCGCGGCGGGATCACGCCGGTTCCCTGCGCTCTCGACCGAGCTGGTGCGCGACCAGCACGGCTGCGATCGGCAACAGCGTCCAGGCGACCCGGCGCGCCGAGGTTTCCATGTGCAGAGGGAGCGCGTGCGGCGTCGCGAGGTACACCGCGACGAGCCCGTACAGCGCGGCGGTGAATGCCAGCGCCAGCGGCGCGACCGCCCGGTCGCGCATCCAGCGGCGCGGTCGCAGCACGAGCAGCACGAGCGCGAGCGCGAACAGACCGCCGCTCTCGATCCCGTTGAAAACGATCTCGCGACCGAACCACGGCCCGACCACGAAGAAGCGCGCCGGAGTCTGCTCGACCAGCAGCGCCAGCATGCCCTTGCCGCGGTAGTCGCCGCTGGTCAGATCGTTCGAGAAGCCGTGCGCGAGGTTGTAGCTGAGCGTCGCAGCGACGAAGAGCCCGGGCAGCAGCGCCCACAACCAGGCGCGGCGCGGCCGCAGGTCCGCCAGGCCCGCGCCGCTCGGCAGGAACGCGGCGTAGAGCGACCCGCCCAGCGCGGCTGTGATCCACAGCGCGCCTTCGTTCTTGGCCCACAGGAAGAACGCGCAACCGAGCGCCAGCACGCGCCAGCCCTCGCCGCGTCCCGCGCGCGCGCGCAGCCAACCATCGAGCGCGACGACCATGCCAAAGGCCGACAGCATGTCGCTCTCGGCGACGCGCGACCCGCTCTGCGTCTGCGGCAAGCTCACCACCAGCCACAGCAGCACCGCGCCGATCCACGGTCGCGCCGAGCGCGCGAGCACGCCCGCCAGCGCGAGCCACAGCGCGGGGCCGCACGCGACGATCGCCAGTCGCGCGGCGAAGTCGTCGATGCCACCGGCCCAGCAGAAGCTCCACAGTTGCAGTACCGCGTTGAGGAACGGATAGTCCGCGTGGTAGATCAGCTCGATGTCGGCCGAGTCGGCCAGGAAGCCCGCGCTGATTCCGCCGTGCTGCCACAAGAGCTTGGCGCGCAGCGTCCAGAGGTTCGCCTCGTCGCCCTCCATCACCGGCACCGCGCAGGTCGCCGCGACGCGCGAGACGGCCAGTGCGAGCAGGGCGGCCAGGCTCGCGCGCCACAACCAGCGCTCCCAGGCCGGTGCCGCGGCAACCTCGTCCGCGAGCGCGCAGCGCTCGGTCGCGCGCAGCCGCGGCAGCCCCGTGGCGAGCAGCAGCGCGGCGAGCGCGCCGAAGGCGAGCGGGACCCGCTCGAATGGAGCGCACGCGAGCACCCACGCGTAGAGGAACAGTCCGAGCACGAGCAGCCCGGCCAGCCAGGCCCATGCGATCCAGGCCAGGCGCGCGCAGGCCGGCGGCAGGCGCAGCCAACCCAGCACGCCGATGCCGGCGGCCAGCGGCAATCCGAACAGGCCGGCGAGCTCGAGCGCGGAGAGGCTCACTTCGCCTCCGCCGCGACGGGCCGACGGTAGATCACCCAACCGTTGCCGCGATCGGCCTCGGCGAGCAGCGCGCGCGGCGCGAAGGGCGCGCCCGGCGAATGATCGACCAAGAGGTCGCGCGGGCCGAGCGAGCCGGGCGCCGGCATCCAGCCGGGCGGCAGGTCGCGCAAGGCGTGCACGCGTACCGGGTAGAGCAGGTTGCGCACGCGGAAGAAGCGCTGCATCGAGCGCGGGTCGAGGCGCTCCTCGAACCACCAGACTCGCTCGGCATCGAGACGGGAGAGCGCCGCGTGCAATTCGCAGTCCTCGCCCAGCGCGTCGCGCAGCAGCGCTTCACGCCCGGCCGTCGCGCGGCGCGCGAGTTCCAGGTTCGCGCGTCCCTCGTGCCACGCGCCGCGCGCCAGGAAGGCGATCAGCCCGCAACCGAGAAGTGCAGGGAAGCAGCGCGCGATCGACATCGGATGGACCCTCGCATCCTACGCTGCGCACGCTACAGTCCGCACGATGCCGGACGCCAGTCCCGCCGACGAGCGCGGCGATGCGCGTGTGCCGCGCGCCACGCACTATTGGATGTTCGTGGTCGTCCTGCTCGCCACGGCAGCCTGGTGCTGGCGCGGTCTGCTCGAGGTTTCGTTCACCGGCGAGGACCTGCTGCTGATCCGGCAACAGGCCGACGGCTACGAGCGGACGGGAACGGTCTTCCGGCCGCTGTGGCACGCCTGGTTCTGGCTCGGCGAGCGCGTGCTGGGCAGCGCGGATCCGCGGCCCTGGCATGCCGCGCAGCTCGGCCTGCACCTGTTGAACGCGGCCCTGGTCGCGGCGGTCGCGCGGGCCTTGCGCCTGGCCGTGTTGCCGGCGCTGGCGGCGACCGCGCTGTTCGCGCTCGGCGCCGGCTGCGCCGACAGCCTGTGCTGGATCGCGGCGAGCAATCGCCAGCTCTCGGCGCTGGGCGCGCTCGTGTGCGTGCTCGGGCTGGTGCGCTACGACCAGGGCCCGCGCTGGGGCTGGATCGCACTGGCCGGCTTCGCAGTCCAGTTCGGCAGCAACGAGGAGGTCTACGGAACCGCGCTGCTCGCCACCGGCTGCCTGCTCTGGCTGGCCTGGAAGCCCGCGCGCCGGCGCGACCCGCGCGCCTGGCTCGTGTGCCTGCTGCCGGCAGCGGCGCTCGCACTGCACTTCTTGTTCCTGCGCGGCAGCGGCGGTTCGTCGGTGCTGAGCGGCGGAAATCTCGCGGCGCTCGTCTTCGAGCAGGCGCCGCGCAATGCGCTGGCCCGGCTGGCGGAGATCGCGGCGGGCTGGCTCGCCTCGGCGGACGAGCTCGATGCGCTGGCGCTCGCCGTGCTCGGATGCTCGCTGTCGTGGATGCAGCGCGAGCGGCAGCGCGCTTGCGTCGTGGCCGGGTACCTGTTGTGCAGCTTCGTGCCGTTCGCGCTCGAAGGAGGTTCGCGCTATCGCGACTATCCGACGCTCGCGCCGCTCGCGCTCGCGCTGGGTTTGCTGGTCGATTCGCTGCTCCTGTACGTGCCCGCCAGCCCCGCGTTCGCGCGGCGCGCGCTGGGGGCGCTGGCG
>Ga0194120_10004612_pt1 | contig 21060 bp, 19 predicted proteins | sample TA2MahCa65mmetaG_FD_148642 | JGI IMG/M metagenome (GOLD analysis project Ga0194120, IMG submission 148642) | Freshwater microbial communities from Lake Tanganyika, Tanzania - TA2015019 Mahale Deep Cast 65m | ecosystem: Environmental > Aquatic > Freshwater > Lake | place: Tanzania: Lake... | reverse complement strand
AGGCGTCGCTGCGCCAGGCGGTGCTCGACGCGCGGCGCGCCGGCGACACGCTGGGCGGCTGCTTCGAGGTGCTGGCCTTCGGAGTTCCGCCGGGCCTCGGGTCGCTGGAGGGCTGGGCCACCCGCCTCGACGCGCGCCTCGGCGCCGCACTGCTGTCCATTCCGGGCATCAAGGCCGTCGAGATCGGCGACGGCGTGGCGTCCGCGGCACGGCGGGGCAGCCAGGTCCACGACGAGCTGGGTGCCCCGGGCCCGCAGGGCCCCACGCGCACGTCCAACCGCGCCGGAGGGGTGGAAGCCGGCCTTTCCAACGGGCAGACACTGGTCGCGCGCGCCTGGATGAAGCCCATTCCCACGCTGGCCCGGCCCCTTTCGTCGTGGGACCTGGCTCGCGGGCGCCCCGCCCGGGCCTTCTACGAGCGCGCGGACGTCACGTCGGTGCCGGCGGCCTCGGTGGTGGGTGAGGCCATGGTGTCGCTGGTCGTGCTGGACGCGCTGCTGGAGAAAACCGGCGGGGATACGCTGGCCGAGGTGCGGCGCGCGCTGACCCTGCAACGCGCCGCCATCGCGAGCGCGTTCGGGGCGCGGAAACGGCCCCGCCGTCCGCGAATTCGCCGGCCAAGCCGCAGTTGACGCCCCCCGGGGCCATCGCTACGATCCCCCCTTTCCCCGAGGGCAAAACTTCCGCTCGCAACGTCGCGCTAGCGTAGCTCAACGGTAGAGCACCGGTTTTGTAAACCGGCGGTTGTGGGTTCGACTCCCGTCGCTAGCTCCAGCGGCGGCGGGCAGGCGGACACGGCTGGACGCACGGCGCGGTGGGCGGTTGGTTGGGCCCGGAGGGAGCACCGCACTCACGCAGGAGCCTGCCGAGCACGACACCGGTCACCCAGGGGTTTGGGTGGATGCCCGAGTGGTTAAAGGGGACGGACTGTAAATCCGTTGGCTTTGCCTACGCAGGTTCGAATCCTGCTCCACCCACCACGACGGCCCGGTGCGCACGGCAGGCCCCATGACGAACCGCACACCGAGCAGGAGGACATCGACAGGACGACGCCGCAGCAGGCCGGAAGCTCACGGGAAACGGACAACGCGGGTGTAGCTCAATGGTAGAGCCCCAGCCTTCCAAGCTGGTTGCGTGGGTTCGATTCCCATCACCCGCTCCCGCGGGGGATGCAGGCCGGCCGGCGTCACCAGACCAGAGGCTGCTGTGGCTCAGGGGTAGAGCACGTCCTTGGTAAGGACGAGGTCATGGGTTCGAATCCCATCAGCAGCTCCAGCGGCCGGTCGCAGCCGCCGCCGCGCAACGCAACCGCACGACATCAACACCGACCGGCCGCCGCGCCTCGCAGCGCGGGGGGCCGCCGCAAGACCAGGACCGTCAGAACAACCGCATCTCAAGGAACACCCTGACGCGCGCCGCCAGGCGCGCTCAAGTCAAGGAGAAGCAGGCCACATGGCGAAGGGCACTTTCGACCGCAAGAAGCCGCACGTGAACGTGGGCACCATCGGCCACATCGACCACGGCAAGAGCACGCTCACGGCGGCGCTCGCCGCGCGTTCGGCCACGCGCTTCGGCACCGCCGTCAAGTCGTACGCCGAAATCACCAAGGGAGGCACCGTCCGCTCGGCCGACAAGACCGTCACGATCGCGGCGTCGCACACGGAGTACGAGTCCGACACGCGCCACTACGCGCACGTGGACTGCCCCGGCCACGCGGACTACATCAAGAACATGATCACCGGCGCCGCGCAGATGGACGGCGCCATCCTGGTCGTGTCGGCCGCCGACGGCCCCATGCCGCAGACGCGCGAGCACGTGCTGCTGGCGCGCCAGGTCGGCGTGCCGGTGGTCACCGTGTTCCTCAACAAGGTCGACCTGGTGGACGACCCCGAGCTGCTCGAGCTGGTCGAGATGGAGGTGCGCGAGCTGCTCTCCAAGTACGGCTACTCGGCCGAGAGCCCGATCGTGCGCGGCCAGGCCAAGCTGGCGCTGGAGAAGGGCCCGGCCGACGCCGAGGCCAACAAGTGCATCGACGAGCTGGTCGCGGTCATGGACAAGCACATCCCCGAGCCCAAGCGCGAGATGGACAAGCCCTTCCTCATGTGCGTCGAGGACGTGTTCTCGATCAAGGGCCGCGGCACCGTGGCCACCGGGCGCGTCGAGCGTGGCAAGGTCAAGGTCGGCGACCCGCTGCAGATCGTGGGCCTGTCCGACCAGATCCAGGACACCACCTGCACCGGCGTCGAGATGTTCCAGAAGCTGCTCGACTTCGGCATGGCCGGCGACAACGTCGGCGTGCTGCTGCGCGGCATCGAGAAGAACCAGATCGAGCGCGGCCAGGTGCTGGCGCAGCCCAAGTCCATCACCCCGCACAAGAAGTTCAAGGGCGTGGTGTACATCCTCAGCAAGGAGGAGGGCGGCCGGCACACGCCGTTCTTCAAGGGCTACCGCCCGCAGTTCTACTTCCGCACCACCGACGTGACCGGCAGCGTCACGCTGCCCGCCGGCACGGAGATGGTCATGCCGGGCGACAATGTCGAGATCGAGGTCGAGCTGATCACTCCCATTGCGATGGACGAGGAGCTGAAGTTCGCCATCCGTGAGGGTGGCCGCACGGTCGGGTCCGGCAAGGTCATCAAGATCGTCGAGTAGCGACCATGGCCAAGGGCAAGACCAACATCATCTTCCTCGAGTGCTCGGAGTGCGGGCGGCGGACGTACACGCTGCGCAAGAACTCCAAGGCCCAGTGGAAGCTCGAGCTGAGGAAGTACTGCCGCTTCGACCGGAAGCACACGCCGCACAAGGAGAAGAAGAAGTAGGAACGTTCCGCTAGGCCAGTAGCTCAGCTGGTAGAGCATCGGTCTCCAAAACCGAGGGTCGGGGGTTCGAGCCCCTCCTGGCCTGCCAGCACTCTCCCGCGGACGCGACGGTCTCACGACGATGGTCAAGTACAAGCCGAACCAGGGTTCCTACGCGCGCACGGCCAGCTTCCTGCTGCTGGCGACGCTGGCGGTGTTTGCGGCGGTCACCCTGTACTGGTGGCTGCTGTCCTTCCGCGCGGCCGACGGAGGCACGGGCTTCATGGGCCGCGACCTGTCGGGCGGCCCGCTGCCGGTGCTGTCGCTGGCGCTGACGCCCGCGCTGCTGCTGGCCGCGGCGCTGGGGGCGGGGCTGCTGTGGGGCACGCGGGCCGTGCTCGAGCGCCCCAAGGTGGCCGACCTGCTCATCGACTGCGAGACCGAGATGCGCAAGTGCACCTGGCCGACCGGCGAGGAGACCTGGAAGTCCTCGCTCGTGGTGCTGCTGGTCGTGGCCTTCTTCACCGTGGCGCTGGCCGGGATGGACCTGCTGCTCAACTTCGCCTTCTCCAGGTACGTCTTCTGATGACCAGCCAGAACGCCATCTCCCCCTCGCGCTGGTTCGTGCTGCGGGTCCCGAGCAACCTCGAGAACCGCATGCGCGAGAAGCTCACGCAGCGGCTCAAGAACGCCGGCCTCGAGGCGCTGGTGCCCAGCGTGCTGGTGCCCACCGAGTCGGTCTCCGAGATCAAGGGCGGCAAGAAGAAGGTCATCCAGCGCAAGCTGTATCCCGGCTACCTGATGATCGAGATGCACCTCGACGAGGAGGGGCGCATCCCCGAGCCGGTCTGGTTCGTGATCCGCGAGACCGCCGGCATCGGCGACTTCGTGGGCAGCGACCGCAAGCCGGTCCCGATGGACGGCCACGAGGTCGAGCGCATCCTGCAGGGCATGCAGAAGACCGACGAGCGTCCGGCGCTCAAGATCAACTTCAAGGTGGGCGATCGCGTGAAGATCAACGAGGGCCCGTTCGAGAGCTATTCCGGCGTCGTCGACGAGGTCAACGACGCCAAGGGCCTCGTGCGCGTCATCGTGACCATCTTCGGCCGCGAGACCCCCGTCGAACTCGAATACTGGCAGGTCGAGGCCACCTGAGCCCGGCCGGCCCACTCAAGGACACACCATGCCAGCACCCACCAAGCCCGCCGCAGGAGCCAAGGGCGCAGCGCCCGGCAAGGGCGGCGCCAAGGAAGTCAAGGCGCTGGTCAAGCTGCAGATGCCGGCCGGCCAGGCCACGCCCGCGCCGCCCGTCGGCCCGGCGCTGGGCCAGCACGGCGTCAACATCGGCCAGTTCGTCAAGGAGTACAACGACGCGACGCGCGCGCAGATGGGCCTGGTGGTGCCGGTCGAGATCACGATCTACACCGACCGCAGCTACACCTTCAAGCTCAAGACGCCGCCGGCCTCGGTGCTGCTCAAGCGCGCCGCGGGCGTGGTCAAGGGGGCGGCGGCCAGCGAGGAGGTCGGCAAGGTGAAGCGCGCGCAGGTGCGCGAGATCGCCGAATCCAAGATGAAGGACCTCAACGCGCACGACGTCGAGGCCGCCATGCGCATGGTCGAGGGCACGGCGCGGTCCATGGGCATCAAGGTCGAAGGCTGAAGGGCAGGAGCAGCATGGTCACGGCAGGCAAGCGCGCGGTCGCGAACGACAAGCTGGTGGACAAGAACAAGGTCTACGGCCTGGACGAGGCGGTGAAGCTGCTCAAGGCCGGCAAGCCGGCCAAGTTCGACGAGACCGTCAACATCGCGGTCAGCCTGGGCATCGACGTCAAGAAGACCGAGCAGGCCGTGCGCGGCGCGATCTCGCTGCCGCACGGCACGGGCCGGTCGCTGCGCGTGGTGGCCTTCGTCAAGGATCCCGCCAAGCAGGAGGCCGCGCGCCAGGCAGGCGCCGTCGAGGTCGGCACGGACGAGCTGGTCAAGAAGGTCGCCGATGGCTGGACCGACTTCGACGTGGCCGTCGCGGCGCCGGACATGATGGGCCTGGTCGGCAAGCTCGGCAAGGTGCTCGGGCCGCAGGGCAAGATGCCCACGCCCAAGAGCGGCACGGTCACGCCCGACGTGGCCAACGCGGTGCGCGAGTTCGCCGCCGGCAAGATCGAGTTCCGCGCGGACGCCGCGGGCACCGTGCACGCCCCGGTGGGCAAGCGCAGCTTCGACGAGGCGCGCCTGGCCGAGAACGTGCGCGCCTTCGTCGCGGCGCTGAACGCCCTGCGGCCGGCCGCCGCCAAGGGCCACTTCATCCGCAAGGTGTCGCTGGCCAACACCATGGGCCCCGGGGTCAACGTCGATCCGGCGCTCTGAGCCGGCGAGGAGCACACCATGCCCAACGTCATCAACATCGCCATCCACGCCGACTACGAGCGCCTCTTCCAGGGCACCGTGGACGGCCTCTTCGTCCAGCCCCTGGGCATGAGCGTGGCGGACGCCGACGCGTTCCGCGAGAAGCTCGCCGGCAACCGGCTGGGCATGCGCGTGCTCAAGGGCTCGCTGGCCCGGCGCGTGCTCGAGGCGCGCGGCCTCTCCGGCGTGGCGCCGATGTTCACCGGCCCGGCCGCCTTCATCGGCGCCGCCGAGGGCCAGTCGGTCGACTGCGCCGCCATCACGGCCGCCAAGGTGCTGGCCGAGTGGCGCAAGCAGTCGGGCGCCGAGCTGCCGGCGCTCAAGGGCGGCGTGCTCGAGGGCCAGGTCCTCGACGCGCGCGCCGCGAACGGCCTGCAGAAGATGCCCGGCAAGCGCGAGATCCAGGCGCGCATCGCGGCCCAGATCCTGGCCCCGGGCCGGCGCCTCTCGGCGCAGTTCATCGCGGGCGGCGGCCGCTTGGCCGGCGCGCTCGGGACCCACATCAGCAACCTGGAGAAGAAGGCCGGCTGAGGCCTTCGACCATCGCATCCACAGCCCACGCAACGGGGGGCCGGCTGGCCCCTCAAGGAGATAGGAAGACCATGACGGACTCGGCGACCATGGAGGTCAAGGACAGCATCAAGAAGCTCGGCGACTCGATCGTCGGGCTGACCCTGCTCGAGGCCCAGCAGCTCAGCGACTACCTCAAGAACCAGTACGGCATCGAGCCGGCGGCCGGTGGCGCGGTCATGATGGCCGCGCCGGCGGCGGGCGGCGGCGGAGCCGCGGCGGCCGAAGAGAAGACCAGCTTCAACGTCGTCCTCAAGGCGGCCTCGGCGGACAAGAAGATCTCCGTCATCAAGGTCGTGCGCGAGCTGACCGGCCTGGGCCTCAAGGAGGCCAAGGACCTGGTCGAGGGCGCGCCCAAGGCCGTCAAGGAGGGCGTGTCCAAGGAGCAGGCCGAGGAGGTCAAGAAGAAGCTCGAGGAGGCCGGCGGCACCGTCGAGGTCGCCTGACGCCGCCCGCTGACGCTTCCGCTCCGGCCCGACCGGTACCGGCCAACGGCCGGACCGCGCCGGCCGTGTTCCGCATCCTCGCCGACCCGGCCCGCCAGTTCCCGGCCCGCCAGCCCATGGGATCCCGATGAACATCCGCCACTTCGGCCAGTTCCGCGCTCCGCTCGCCGTCCCCAACCTGACCGACATCCAGACCGCGTCCTACGCGGAGTTCCTGCAGGTGGACGTGCCCTTCAACCAGCGGGCGGACTCGGGGCTCGAGGCCATCCTGCGCGAGACCTTCCCGGTCTACTCGTTCGACAAGACCGTCTCGCTGGAGTACCTGGGCTACGAGCTCGGGCGCCCGCGCTACGCCGCCGACGAGTGCCGCATCCTGGGCGTGACCTACGGCATGCCCTTCAAGGTGCTCGTGCGCCTGGAGAAGCCCGAGCCGGTCGAGGAGTGGGTGTATCTCGGCGAGATCCCGATCATGGTCGGGGGCGGCGAGTTCATCATCAACGGCAGCGAGCGCGTCATCGTCAGCCAGCTGCACCGCTCGCCGGGCGTGGACTTCTCGGTCGAGCTGCACACCAGCGAGAAGAAGCTGCACAGCTGCTGGATCATCCCGCAGCGCGGCAGCTGGGTGGAGCTGTCGGTCACCAAGAAGGACGTGCTGGACATCAAGATCGACCAGTCCGGCAAGTTCCCGGCCACGACCTTCCTGCGCGCCATGAGCGAGGAGTTCGGCAGCGACGAGCAGATCCTGCCGCTGTTCTACAAGACCCGCAAGGTCACGCTGAAGGGCAGCAAGGACAAGGACCTGCTGGGCAAGCACGTCGTGGGCGACGTGATCGACACGCGCACCGGCGAGGTGCTGCTCAAGAGCGGCGCGCAGATCACGGCCGAGTCGCTGGAGACCCTGCTGGCCTCCTCGCTCAAGTCTCTGGAGATCATCGAGAACGCCGAGGACGACCCGGTCATCCTGTACACGCTGCAGGAGGACGACAGCCGCAGCCACGAGGAGGCGCTGCTCAAGATCTACGGGCGCCTGCGCCCGGGCAATCCGCCCAACATCGACAAGGCGCGCACGCTGTTCCGCGAGCGCTTCCAGGACCCGACGCGCTACCGCCTCGGCTCGGTGGGGCGCTTCCGCATCAACCGCAAGTTCGGCCACGGCAACCGCGCGGACACCGAGATGACCCTGCTGCCGCAGGACATCGTGGACTGCATCCGCTACATCATGGACCTGCGCGCCGGCCGCGGCCTGGTGGACGACATCGACCACCTGGGCAACCGCCGCGTGCGCACCATCGCCGAGCTGGCCGGCGACGAGTTCCGCAAGGGCCTGCTCAAGCTGCGCCGCACCGCGGCGGAGCGCATGAACAACCAGGAGACCATCCAGACCGCCACGCCGCGGCAGCTGGTCAACTCCAAGACCATCAGCTCGGCCATCGAGTACTTCTTCGGCCGCGGCGAGCTGTCGCAGGTGGTGGACCAGAGCAACCCGCTCAGCCAGCTCACGCACGAGCGGCGCCTGTCGGCCCTCGGCCCGGGCGGCCTGAACCGCAAGCGCGCCGGCTTCGACGTGCGCGACGTGCACCTCTCGCACTACGGCCGCATCTGCCCCATCGAGACCCCGGAAGGCAGCAACATCGGCCTGATCGCGTCGCTCTCGCTGTACGCGCGACTGGACGAGTACGGCTTCCTGGTCACGCCCTACCGCCGCGTGACCAACGGCAGGATCGCGGACGAGGTGGTCAACCTGCGCGCGGACGAGGAGTACGACAGCGTGCTGGCCCCGGCCGACACGCTGGTCGACAAGAACGGCCGCATCATCGGCGACATGGTGCTCTCGCGCGTCAAGGGCGAGTTCAGCACGGTGCCGGTCAACGAGGTGCGCTACATCGACATCTCGCCCATGCAGCTGGTCGGCGTGTCGGCTGCGCTGATCCCGTTCCTCGAGCACGACGACGCCAACCGCGCGCTGATGGGCAGCAACATGCAGCGCCAGGCGGTGCCGCTGCTGCAGACCGAGTCGCCGCTGGTGGCCACCGGCATGGAGCGCGACGTGGCCTCCAACAGCGGCATGGTCGTGCGCGCGCGCAAGGCGGGCACGGTCAAGTTCGTCGACGCCGAGCGCATCGTGGTCGGCGACGAGAGCTACGAGCTGCGCAAGTTCGTGGGCCTGAACGAGAAGACCTGCCTCAACCAGCGGCCCATCGTGGCGCCCGGCCAGAAGGTGGAGAAGGGCCAGGTCATCGCCGACGGCGCCTCCACGCGTGACGGCGAGCTGGCGCTGGGCCGCAACATCCTGGTCGGCTTCATGGTGTGGGACGGCTACAACTTCGAGGACGCGATCATCGTGTCCGAGGAGCTGATCCGGAAGGACACCTTCACCTCCATCCACATCCAGCACTTCGACGTCGAGATCCGCGAGACCAAGCTGGGCCGCGAGGAGTTCACGCGCGACATCCCCAACGTCTCCGAGGGCGCCCTGTCGCGCCTGGATGACAGCGGCGTGGTCATGCTGGGCACCAAGGTGGGCCCGGGCGACATCCTCGTGGGCAAGGTCAGCCCCAAGAGCAAGAGCGAGCTGACCCCCGAGGAGAAGCTGCTGCATGCCATCTTCGGCCGCGCCGGCGAGGACGTGAAGAACGACAGCCTCGAGGTGCCGCCGGGCGTGCACGGCACGGTCATCGGAACGCGCCGCTTCACGCGCAACGTGGACACCAGCGAGGAGCAGTCGGCCAAGAACCTGCGCATGATCCGCAAGGCGGAGCGCGAGTTCACCGACGCCATGCGCGAGCTGGTCACGCGCCTCATCGCGGAGCTCAAGGAGATCTCGGCCGCCTCCATCAAGGACGACGAGGGCAAGAACCTCGCCGTGGACGAGGAGTCCGAGCCCAACGAGCTGCGCCGGGTCTTCGAGCTGCTGCGCAAGCGCTGCATGGAGAACTACAAGCGCGGCACGTCCGAGAAGCTCTACCGCTGCTTCCGCGAGTACGCCGACAAGATCGAGGAGCAGGAGAACGAGAAGAACAAGGTCGTCAACCGCCTCTCGCGCGGCGACGAGCTGCCCACCGGCGTGCTCGAGCTGGTCAAGGTCTTCGTGGCCACCAAGCGCACGCTCGAGGTGGGCGACAAGATGGCCGGCCGCCACGGCAACAAGGGCGTGATCTCGGTCATCCTGCCCATCGAGGACATGCCCTTCCTGGCCGACGGCACCTCGCTGCAGATCCTGCTCAACCCGCTGGGCGTGCCCTCGCGCATGAACGTCGGGCAGATCCTGGAGACGCACCTGGGCTGGGCGGCCAGCAAGCTGGGCTTCCAGGCCATCACGCCGGTCTTCGACGGCGCGCCCGAGGAGCAGATCCGCGAGGTGCTGGGGGAGGCCGGCCTGCCGCAGGACGGCAAGTCGGTGCTCTACGACGGCCGCACCGGCGCGCCCTTCGACCAGAAGGTCACGGTGGGCTTCCTGTACATGCTCAAGCTGCACCACCTGGTCGCGGACAAGGTGCACGCGCGCGCCACCGGGCCCTACTCGCTGATCACGCAGCAGCCGCTGGGCGGCAAGGCGCGCTTCGGCGGGCAGCGCTTCGGCGAGATGGAAGTCTGGGCGCTGGAGGCCTACGGCGCGGCCAGCATCCTGCAGGAGCTGCTGACGGTGAAGAGCGACGACGTCGAGGGTCGCACGCGCATCTACGAGTCGATGGTCAAGGGCACCAACATCCTCGAGCCCGGCACGCCCATCAGCTTCGACGTGCTGACCAACGAGATCCGCGGACTGTGCCTCAACATGGAACTGCACCGTGGCCGCAAGTGACCACGGAGCCCCGGGGAGCCACCTCATGACCACCACCCAGCCCGCCCTGATGCGCACGCGCGCGGTCGAGACGGCCTACGTCACCATCCGCCTGGCCAGCCACGAGGACATCCGCAGCTGGTCCTTCGGCGAGGTGCGCAAGCCGGAGACGATCAACTACCGCACCTACCGTCCCGAGAAGGACGGCCTGTTCTGCGAGAAGATCTTCGGTCCGACCAAGGACTGGGAGTGCTTCTGCGGCAAGTACAAGGGCATCAAGCACAAGAACATCATCTGCGACCGCTGCGGCGTGCAGGTGACGCACAGCAAGGTGCGCCGCGCGCGCATGGGCCACATCAACCTGGCCGCGCCGGTGGCGCACATCTGGTTCTTCAAGGCCACGCCCAGCCGCATCGGCAACCTGCTGGCGGTCAAGCTCAGCGACCTGGACAAGGTCATCTACTTCCAGGAGTACATCGTCACGGACGCCGGCGACTCGCCGCTGAAGGTGGGGCAGCTGCTGACCGAGGAGAGCCTGCGCGAGGCGCGCCAGAAGTACGGCGCGGGCTTCGAGGCCGACATGGGCGCCGAGGCGGTCAAGAAGCTGCTGCTCAGCCTCGACCTGCCGGCCCTGTCCGAGCAGCTGCGCGAGGAGCTCAAGGGCACGCGCAGCAAGCAGCGCAAGGCCGAGATCGTCAAGCGCCTGCGCACGGTCGAGATGCTGCGCGACTCGCCCAACAAGCCGCACTGGATGATCCTCGACGTCATCCCGGTCATCCCGCCCGACCTGCGCCCGCTGGTGCTGCTGGACAGCGGCAACTTCGCCACCAGCGACCTGAACGACCTGTACCGGCGCCTGATCAACCGCAACAACCGCCTCAAGAAGCTGCTCGACCTCAACGCGCCCGAGGTCATCATCCGCAACGAGAAGCGCATGCTGCAGCAGTCGGTCGACGCGCTGTTCGACAACGGCCGCTGCCGCCGGCCCGTGCTGGGCAGCAGCAACCGCCCGCTCAAGTCCCTGACCGACATGATCAAGGGCAAGCAGGGCCGCTTCCGCGAGAACCTGCTGGGCAAGCGCGTGGACTACAGCGCGCGCTCGGTCATCGTCGTCGGGCCCGAGCTGCACCTGCACCAGTGCGGCCTGCCCAAGGTCATCGCGCTCGAGCTGTACCAGCCCTTCATCATCCGCCGGCTCAAGGAGCTGGGCTACGCGGACACCATCAAGTCCGCCAAGAAGATGCTGGAGCGCAAGGACGAGGAGGTCTGGGACATCCTCGAGGAGGTCATCAAGCAGCACCCGGTGCTGCTCAACCGCGCGCCGACGCTGCACCGCATGGGCATCCAGGCCTTCCAGCCGGTGCTCGTGGAGGGCAACGCCATCCGGCTGCACCCGCTGGTGTGCGCGGGCTTCAACGCCGACTTCGACGGCGACCAGATGGCCGTGCACCTGCCGCTGTCCTTCGAGGCGCAGATCGAGGCCACGGCGCTGATGATGTCGACCAACAACATCTTCACGCCGGCCAACGGCAGCCCGATCATCAGCCCCAGCCAGGACATCGTGCTGGGCTGCTTCTACCTGACCACCAACCGCGAGGGCGAGCCGGGCCAGGACATGTGCTTCTCCGGCGTGCAGGAGGTCTTCCGGGCCTTCGCCGACGGCAAGGTGGGCGTGCACGCGCGCATCAAGGTCAAGCTGCCGGCCGGGCGGCGCATCGAGGGCAAGGACGGCCCGTCGGTCTCGGCGGGCAAGCCGGTCGAGACCACCGTCGGCCGCGTGATCTTCAACGACATCCTGCCGGCCGAGTGCCCTTTCTGGAACAAGGAGCTGGACAAGGGAAACATCAAGAAGGTCATCAGCGAGGCCTACGAGATCATCGGCAAGGAGCGCACCGTCGAGCTGCTCGACGCGCTCAAGGAGCTGGGCTTCAAGTCGGCCACGCGCGCGGGCCTGTCCTTCGCCGCCAGCGACCTGATCACGCCGCGCCAGAAGGAGTCCATCCTCGACGAGACCGACGGCAAGGTGCTGGAGGTCAACAAGCAGTACGGCAAGGGCGTCATCACCGAGGGCGAGCGCTACAACCAGGTCATCGACCTCTGGACCCACGCGCGCGAGCGCGTGGGCGAGGAGATGATGAAGGAGTGGCGCTCCGAGCAGCGTGACGGGCAGCCCTACCTGAACCCCGTGTTCATCATGGAGCGCTCCGGCGCGCGCGGCACCATCGAGCAGATCCGCCAGCTGGCGGGCATGCGCGGCCTGATGGCCAAGCCCTCGGGCAAGATCATCGAGACGCCCATCAAGAGCAACTTCCGCGAGGGACTGCGCGTGCTGGAGTACTTCAGCAGCACGCACGGCGCGCGCAAGGGCCTCGCGGACACCGCGCTCAAGACGGCCGACTCGGGCTACCTGACGCGCAAGCTGGCCGACGTGGGCCAGAACATCGTCATCAGCAAGCCCAATTGCGGCACGATCAACGGCGTCAGCAAGCAGGCCGTGATGAAGGGCGACAAGGTCGACGTGGCCCTGGCGCAGCAGATCCGCGGGCGCGTGGCGCGCGACACGATCGTGGACGTCGTCACCGACGAGGTCATCGTGCGCGAGGACCAGCTCATCACGCCCGACGTGGCGCGCAAGATCGAGGCGCTGGGCTACGAGAAGGTGCGCGTGCGCAGCCCGCTCACCTGCGAGGCCGGCGACGGCATCTGCGCCATGTGCTACGGCATGGACCTGTCGCGCGGCCGGCTGGCCGAGATGGGCCTGGCCGTGGGCATCATCTCCGCGCAGTCCATCGGCGAGCCCGGCACGCAGCTCACCATGCGCACGTTCCACATCGGCGGCACGGCCAGCCGCGCGCTGACCGAGAGCCAGATCAAGGCCGCCCGCAAGGGCGAGCTGCGCTACCACCAGGTCAAGGCCGGCGAGACCCAGGAGGGCCAGCGCGTCAGCCTCGACCGGAACGGCCTGTTCATCGTGGTCGACGACAAGGGCCGCGAGCTGGACCGCTACGTCGTGCCGCTGGGGGCGATGCTGCCGCTGGCCGACGGCTCCAAGGTCAAGGCCGGCGAGGTGCTGGCCTCGTGGGACCCGCACAGCATCCCGATCCTCGCCGACCGGTCCGGAAGGGTGCGCTTCGAGGACATCGTCGAGGGCAAGACGATGAAGCGCGAGAAGGACGCCGCCGGCATCGGGCGCAAGTTCATCATCGAGCACAAGGGCGACCTGCACCCGCAGATCGTGATCGAGGACCAGAACGGCACGCCGCTGATCTACTACCCGATCCCCGAGAAGGCCTACATCGAGGTCGACGACAAGGAAGACGTCAAGGCCGGCACGCTGGTGGCCAAGACGCCGCGCGAGTCCGAGGGCACGCAGGACATCACCGGCGGCCTCCCGCGCGTGACCGAGATCTTCGAGGCCCGCCGCCCGAAGGACCCGGCCATCATGGCCGAGATCGACGGCACGGTGGAGCTGGTGCGCGAGATGAAGCGCGGCAAGCGCACGATCCTGGTCAAGAACGAGGAGTCGGGCATCGTGCAGGAGCACCTCGTGCCGCACGGCAAGCACCTCAAGGTGCAGTCGGGCGACCGCGTGCGCGCCGGCCAGCCGCTCACCGAGGGCCCGCTGATCCCGCACGACATCCTGCGCATCAGCGGCGAGGAGAACCTGCAGCAGTACCTGCTGCGCGAGGTGCAGGGCGTCTACCGCAGCCAGAACGTGACCATCGACGACAAGCACATCGAGGTCATCGTCAGCCAGATGCTGCGCAAGGTGCAGGTGAGCGACCCGGGCGACACGGACTTCCTGCCCGACGCGGTGGTGGACAAGTTCCGCTTCCGCCGCGCCAACCAGGACATGGTCAAGCAGAAGAAGCGGCCGGCCACGGCCGACCCGATCCTGCTCGGCATCACCAAGGCCGCGCTGCAGAGCGACTCGATGATCTCGGCGGCCTCCTTCCAGGAGACCACCAAGGTGCTCACCGAGGCGGCCATCGCCGGGCGGCGCGACCCGCTGCTGGGCCTGAAGGAGAACGTGATCCTCGGCAACCTGGTGCCGACGGGCACGGGCTTCCGGCCGCTGCAGCGCACGCGCGTGCGTCACAAGGTCGAGGCGCCGGTGCAGCAGTCGGCCATGGTCGACCTGACGGCCGCAGTGCAGAGCCTGGAGGGGGCCGTCTAGGCCCCGGCGTGCCACGCTCCCGGCCCCGGCATTCCGCGCCGGGCCGGGGGCTCCCGCCGGTGCCGAGCCTTGACGCGGCCGCCGGTCCTTGGTCGAATGTGCGGCTCGTTTCGGCGGTCGGACCTGCAGGTCCTTCGCTCGCCGGGCCCGGAGTCCTGAATGCCCACGATCAACCAGCTCGTCCGCAAGGGCCGCGTCCCCAACCGGGGCCGCAGCAAGTCGCCCGTGCTGGAAAAGTGCCCGTTCAAGCGCGGCGTCTGTCTGCAGGTCAAGATCCAGACGCCCAAGAAGCCCAACTCGGCGCTGCGCAAGATCGCGCGCGTCAAGCTGAGCAACGGCAAGGAGATCACGGCCTACATCCCGGGCGAGAAGCACACGCTGCAGGAGCACGCGATCGTGCTCATCCGCGGCGGCCGCGTGCGCGACCTGCCCGGCGTGCGCTACCACATCATCCGCGGCACGCTCGACGCGGCCGGCGTCGCCGACCGCAAGCAGCAGCGCAGCAAGTACGGCGCCAAGCGGCCCAAGACCTGAGCGTCCCCCGGTAACCCAAGATGCCCCGCAAGTACGTCTCGACCGCCCGTTTCCTGGAGCCCGACCCGCGCTTCCAGAGCAAGCTGGCCAGCAAGTTCATCAACTGCCTCATGCACCAGGGCCGCAAGACCGCGGCGCGCAAGGTGTTCTACGAGGCCCTTGGCTCGCTGGGCACCAAGGTGCCCGGCAAGGAGCCGGTCGAGGTCTTCAGCGAGGCGCTCAACAACGTCAAGCCGATGGTCGAGGTGCGCAGCCGCCGCGTCGGCGGCGCCACGCTGCAGGTGCCGCACGAGATCAAGCGCGAGCGCCAGCAGGCGCTGGCCATCCGCTGGGTCATCGAGGCGGCGCGCGGCAAGAAGGGCAAGCCCATGGGCCGGCGCCTGGCCGAGGAGCTGTTCGACGCCTACAACCGCCAGGGCGCCGCGTGGACCACGCGCGAGAACACGCACAAGATGGCCGAGGCCAACAAGGCCTACGCGCACTTCGCCTGGTAGAGCCCATGCCCGGCGGCCCGCCGGGTCCGACCGCGGACAGCCGTCGCGCCGGGGGGGATGCCCGCGGGGGTGACCCGTGAAGCGCGAGCTGGTCCGCAACATCGGCATCATCGCGCACATCGACGCGGGCAAGACCACGCTCACCGAGCGCATCCTGTTCTACACGGAGCGCAGCCATCGCCTGGGCGAGGTCCACGAGGGCACCGCCAAGATGGACTACCTGCCCGAGGAGCGCGAGCGCGGCATCACCATCACCAGCGCCGCGACCACCGTGCACTGGAAGGGCCACCGCATCAACATCATCGACACGCCCGGGCACGTGGATTTCACGGTCGAGGTCGAGCGCAGCCTGCGCGTGCTGGACGGGGCGGTCGTGGTGCTGTGCGGCGTGGCCGGCGTGCAGGCGCAGAGCGAGACGGTCTGGCGCCAGGCCGACCGCTACCACGTCCCGCGCGTCGTGTTCGTCAACAAGCTCGACCGCACCGGCGCCGACTTCGCGCGCGTGGTGCACGACGCCTCCGAGCGCCTGCAGCGGCGCGTGCTCCCGGTCCAGCTTCCTTGGGGCCGCGAGAAGGACCTGCGCGGCGTGATCGACCTGGTGGCCTGGCGCTCGCTGGAGTGGGCCGACGGCAGCCAGGGCCGCGAGGTGGTCGAGGGCCAGGTGCCGGCCGAGCTGGCCGAGGAGGCGCAGCTGGCGCGCCACGAGCTGCTGGAGTCGCTGGCCGACGTGGACGACGCCTTCACCGCCACGTACCTCGAGCTGGAGGACCAGGCGCCGCGCGAGGCGGTGCTGGCCGCCCTGCGACGGGCCACGCTGGCCGGCCGCGTCGTCCCCGCCCTGTGCGGCGCGGCCTTCCGCAACCTGGGCGTGCAGCCGGTGCTGGACGCGGTGGCCGAGCTGCTGCCCGGCCCGCACGAGTCGCCGCCGGCGCGCGGGCGCGACCCGCGCGACGGCCGCGAGGTCGAGCGCGCCCCGGACGCCAGCCAGCCGCTGTGCGGCCTGATCTTCAAGACCGCTTGGGACAGCCGCGGGGACCTGGCCTACGTGCGCCTGTACAGCGGCCGCCTGGCCGTGGGCGACGGCGCCTGGAACCCGCGCCTGCAGCGCGCCGAGCGCGTCAGCCGCCTGTACCTGCTGCACGCCGACGAGAAGCAGGCCGTGGACGCGGCCGAGGCCGGCGACATCGTGGGGGTCGTGGGCCTCAAGGCCTCGGCCACCGGCGACACGCTGTGCGCGCGGGAGGCGCCCATCGTGCTCGAGGGCATGAGCTTTCCCGAGCCGGTCCTGTCCATGTCGGTCGAGCCGTGGAGCCTGAAGGACAAGGACGAGCTGCTGCGGGTGCTCGGCCTGCTGTCGCGCGACGACCCCACCTTCACCTGGGCGCTCAACGCCGAGACCGGCCAGATGCTGGTCTCGGGCATGGGCGAGCTGCACCTCGAGATCCTGCGCCATCGCATCGAGCGCGACTTCCGCATGAAGGTGCGCGTGGGCGAGCCGCGCGTGGCCTACCGCCAGACGGTCACGCGCGCGGCGCAGGCCGAGGCGGTGTTCGACAAGGTGCTGCCCGGCCGCAGCATGTACGCCGGCGTGCGGCTGCGGGTCGAGCCCGACGCCGCCGCGGCGCACCTGGCGGTGGTCAACGCGATGGACCGGAACGAGGTCCCGGCCCAGTTCCATGCTGCGGTCGAGGCCTCGGTGCGCGGCGCGGCCGGCGGGGGCGGGGACCTGGGCGTGCCGTTCTCGGGCGTGCGCGCCACCCTGCTGGGCGGTGCGGCGCGCGAGCAGGGCAGCAACGAGGTCGCCTTCGGGCACGCGGCCCACCTGGCCTTCGAGAAGGCCCTGTCCGAGGCCGGGCCGGTGCTGCTCGAGCCGGTCATGGCATTCGAGATCCGGGCGCCGCAGGAGCTGCTCGCGGGCGTGAACGCCGACCTCAACGGCCGCCGGGCCCGGGTCGCCTCGGTCACCGCCGAGGGCGGCACGGCCGTGGTCCGGGGCCACGTGCCGCTGGCCGAGATCTTCGGCTACAGCACCGCCCTGCGTTCCCTGACGCAGGGACGGGCCACGTTCTCGGTCGAGCCGCGGGCCTACGAGCCCGTTCCGCAGCACGTGGCGAAGGGCCTGCGGACCTGACCACCGGGCCCCGGGGGCGGCCGCTCGAGGCAGGCCCGGCGAGGGCCAAATCGCGGCCGGAGGGCCTGCTCCGGGGCAGAATCCCTTTGACTCGCCGGGCGCGCTTCATAGAATCGCACGCTTTTCGACGCGAGCGGGAATTCCGCCGCCGGCACGGGCGAGGCCCTGTCGGCGCCGGGACACCGCCCGCTTCGATCCGGCGGCCCGGGGACAGCGGCCGCCGGCGCGTCCGGCCGCGTGGCGGCCGGCGCGCGACTGCCGTCCCAGGAAACCCGCCTTGCGCCGTGGGCGGAGCCGTCTCCGCGCCCGGTGGACCGAACGATGCAGGCCAAGAAGATCATCATCCGGCTCGAGGCGTACGACCACGAGACGCTCGACCAGTCGGCCGCGGACATCGCCGATGGGGCGCGCCGCACGGGCGCACGCATCGCGGGCCCCATCCCGCTGCCCACGCGCATCGAGCGCTACACCGTCCTGCGCTCGCCGCACATCGACAAGAAGTCGCGCGAGCAGTTCGAGATCCGCACGCACAAGCGGCTCATCCACATCCTCGAGCCCACGTCCAAGACCGTGGACGCGATCAGCAAGCTGACGCTCCCGGCCGGCGTGGACATCCGCGTGAAGGCCTGACGATGGACATGCTCATCGGAACCAAGCGCGGCATGACCCAGATGTGGGTCGACGACGGCCAGCGCGTCCCGGTCACGGCCATCGCGCTTGGCCCCAACACGGTGGTGGCCCTGCGCAGCGTCGAGACGGACGGCTACGAGGCCGTGCAGCTGGGCCACGGATCGCTGCGGCCCAAGCTCGTCGGCAAGCCGCGGGCGGGCCAGTTCGCCAAGGCCGGCGTGGCGTCCCAGCGCTGGCTGCGCGAGGCGCGCGGCCCGGCGGGGGACGCCAAGGTCGGCCAGACCTTCGACTGCTCGATCTTCGCCCCGGGCGAGTGGGTCGACGTGATCGGCACCAGCAAGGGCAAGGGCTTCCAGGGCACGATCAAGCTGCACCACTTCCAGCGCGGCCCCGCGGGGCACGGCAGCGACAACGTGCGCAAGCCCGGCTCGATCGGCATGCACACGCATCCCGGCCGCACGCTCAAGGGCAAGCGCATGGCGGCGCGCATGGGCGCCGGCCGCGTGACGGTGCGCAACCTCACGGTCCTGCAGGTCGACCCGGCGCAGAACCTGCTGCTGGTCAAGGGCGCGGTGCCGGGCAATCGGGGCGGGCTGCTGCTGGTTCGCCGCAGCGCCGTCCAGCCGAAGGCGGTGAAGTGATGGCCGGGAGAAAGGTCAAGCACTGGAACGGCGGCAAGGCCGGCAGCACCACGCTGGACGGCTCCGCGCTGGGCGAGACGGTCAAGCTGCGCCTGCTGCGCCAGGCCGTGCGCATGTACGAGGCCAACCAGCGCCAGGGCACGCACAGCACCAAGACGCGCGGCGAGACCAACTTCACCACGCGCAAGCCCTACAAGCAGAAGGGCACCGGCAACGCCCGGCGCGGCGACTTCAACTCGCCCCTGCTGCGCAAGGGCGGCGTGATCTTCGGCCCGCGTCCGCGCGACTATGGCCACACGCTGCCGCGCCGCGCGCTGCGCGAGGCGCTGCGTTCCGCCCTGGCCGGCAAGCTGCGCGACGGCGAGGTCGGCACGCTGGCGCCGCAGGGCTTCGACAAGCCCGCCACCAAGGCCGCCGCCAAGGCGCTGGCCGGGCTGGGCTGCGAGGGCACGGTGTGCCTGGTCCTGCCGACGGACAACGCCACCCTGTGGAAGTCCTTCCGCAACATCGCCGGCTGCCGCGTCACGCGCGCCGCCGACCTCAACGCCTTCGACGTCCTGCTGCACCGCAACGTGGTGTTCGTGGACGGCGCCTGGGAGGCCGTGATGCAGCGCCTGGCGGGAGCCCAGTCATGAGCATCCGGAGGGATCCGCAGCACATCGTCCTGCGCCCGCTGATCACCGAGAAGGGCACGGACATCACCACGGACACCAACGGCTACACCTTCCTGGTCGCGCACGACGCGGGCAAGGCGGAGATCCGTCGCGCCGTCGAGGCGCTGTTCAAGGTCAAGGTGACGGGCGTGCGCACCATGGTGCGCAGCGGCAAGCTCAAGGGCCGCGGCCGCATGAAGCGCCGGATGCCGGACTGGAAGCGCGCGGTCGTCACGCTCAAGGCGGGCGACACGGTGGAGTTCCTCTAGCCCATGCCCATCGTCAACTACAAGCCCACCTCCGCCGGCCGCCGCGGCATGACCGTGCTGCGCGACCCGACCCTCAAGAAGGGCGGGCCCGAGAAGTCGCTGGTGGTCAAGCTGAAGGCCAACTCCGGGCGCAACGCCTACGGGCGCATCACGTCGCGCCGGCGCGGCGGCGGCGCCAAGCAGATGTACCGGCTGGTCGACTTCCGCCGCCGCCATGACGGCGTGCCGGCGCGCGTCGCGTCGCTCGAGCACGACCCGTACCGCTCGGCCAACATCGCCCTGATCCACTACGCCGACGGCCGCAAGAGCTACATCCTCGCGCCGCTGGGCCTCAAGACGGGCGACACGGTCATGTCGGGGCCGCAGGCCGAGCCGCGGCCGGGCAACTGCCTGCCGCTCTCGCGCATGCCGCTCGGCAGCCCGATGCACTGCGTCGAGGGCGAGCCGGGCCGCGGCGCGCGCTACGGCCGCTCGGCCGGCGCCAGCATCACGCTGGCTTCGCGCGAGGGCTCGTACGCCACGCTCATCATGCCCAGCGGCGAGATGCGCAAGGTCCACGTGGATTGCCGCGCCAGCTACGGCCAGGTGGGCAACCTCGACCATGCGCTCGAGTCCATCGGCAAGGCCGGGCGCAACCGGCACAAGGGCATCCGGCCCTACGTGCGCGGCTCGGCCATGAGCCCGTACGCCCACCCGCTGGGCGGCGGCGAAGGCCGCATGGGCGCGGGGCGCACGCCGTGCTCGCCCTGGGGCAAGCCCTCCAAGGGCACCCACACGCGCAACCCGCGCAAGACGTCCGGCCGCCTCATCGTGCGCAAGCGCAAGAAGTAGGGAGCAGCAGCGTGAGTCGCAGCCTCAAGAAGGGCCCGTTCGTCGACCCGAAGCTGGAGAAGAAGGTCGCGGCCATGGGCCGCTCCGGCAAGCGCGACCCCATCACCACCTGGGCCCGCGCGTGCACGATCACGCCCGAGTTCGTGGGCCACACGTTCATGGTCCACAACGGCCGGCAGCACACCAAGGTCTACGTGGTCGAGGACATGGTCGGCCACAAGCTGGGCGAGTTCGCGCCCACGCGCGTGTTCCGCGGGCACACCAACAAGAAGGAGGCCGCCAAGACCGAGGGCGCGCCCGCCGCGCCGGCGGCGGCCCCGGCCAAGGGCGGCAAGTGACCATGGCCACCCAGTTCAGGGCCAGCCATCGCTACGCCAAGACCACGGCGCGCAAGGCGCGCCTGGTGGCCGACCTCATCCGCGGCCTGCCCGTGAACGCCGCGCTGCGCGCGCTGGACCGCAGCGACAAGCGCGCCGCGGTCATGCTGGGCAAGGTCGTGCGCTCGGCCGTGGCCAACGCCGAGGCCGACGCCGACATCGATCCGAACAGGCTGGTCGTGGCCGAGGCGCGCGTGGACGAGGGCCCGCTGCTGGGCGGCTTCGTGCGCTGGAAGGCCGGCAGCCGCGGGCGCGCCATGCCCATCCGCAAGCGCACCGCGCACATCCACGTGGCGCTGCAGCCCGCTCCGCGCGCGGGCGCGCA
>Ga0194120_10004611_pt1 | contig 21061 bp, 12 predicted proteins | sample TA2MahCa65mmetaG_FD_148642 | JGI IMG/M metagenome (GOLD analysis project Ga0194120, IMG submission 148642) | Freshwater microbial communities from Lake Tanganyika, Tanzania - TA2015019 Mahale Deep Cast 65m | ecosystem: Environmental > Aquatic > Freshwater > Lake | place: Tanzania: Lake... | reverse complement strand
CCGCCCGCATCAGGGCTATAGACTAAACGGCTGCACCCCAGCAGAACGACTTATCGCGGCTCCAAAAGCTGCTTGATTGTAAACACGTTGACAAGACAATACAAATAAATAATTAGATTAGATGTGTTGATGTCGAGTGTCAGGGACATGTTTAGTGAGCGGGAGAAGCGCTGCACTAACCCTCCAGCGCTTTCGCAGGAGTAATATAGACAATACTGTGGAGAGTCAGCGATTCTCGGCACAATTGCTGCAAACGACACCGACATCACCATAACATCATAGAGGCTTTGGCTCATCGCTTCAACAGATAACGACGACCTCATTGGCGTGCCGATATGACCGTCTAAATGAACAAGCATTCCCTTGATAGGTATGGTGAACCATCAAGCCACATCATCAAGACCAACCTATAACGAGATGACCTTCGCACCTTACGATCCTCTGGGCACTGATGAACAACGCGCCACTCCGACATCACCCCTGTCGCAATTCAATCCCGCATTATACCACCAGATCTTCGATTCCATGATCAGCGGCTTCGGCCTGCACGAGATGATGTTCGATGAAATGGGCCGCCCAATCGACTACATTACCCGTGCCATGAACCCGGCATTCACCCGTATTACCGGTCTGACGCCGGAGATGCTCATCGACAGGCGGGTGCTTGATGTCCTGCCCCAACTTGATCATCACTGGATAGAACTCTTCGGAACGGTCGTTCTAACCGGCACTCCGCATCGCTACGAACTCTATGTAACGCCGCTCGATCGATATTATGAGGGTATTGCCTATCGTTCCGCTCCGGGGATGTTTGCAGTTACGTTTAACGACATCACCGAGAGAGTCCTCGCGCAGCGGGCTCAAGCCCGACTTACGCGCGCGCTCCGGACGATCAGCCTTTGCAACCAGACACTTGTTCGCACTCGAGACCGGGAGACCCTCATTCGTTTGTTCTGCCAGATCGCTGTCGAGGAGGGCGGTTATCGTTTCGCCTGGATCGGTCTGCTCGACCCCGAGGCGCCCGCGCAATTGACACCGGCAGCCTGGCATGGCATCGACGAGTTGCCCTTTGCAAGCCTTTCACTCCGACCGGGTGCTTATAAACTGCTGCCGCCTTCGGTCGAAGCCGTTCTCGAGCGGCATCCGGTGCTTGTGCCTGACATACCGTCCAATCCCCGAATGGAGCCATATCAGGACATTGCCCGGCGTTACGAACTCGAAAGCGCAGTTGCGTTGCCGCTCATCGAAAGCAACAAAGTGTTAGGGACGATCACCATTTTCGCTCCGGAGAAGGATGCGTTCGACGACGACGAGATGGCAATTCTCAAGGAACTGGCAGGGGATCTTGCCTTCGGGCTGAATTCGTTTCATAAGCAGGAGGAATACGAACAGACCCGACAGGAACTGCACGCCTCGCAGGAGCGTATTCAACAACTCCTGAAGTTGGAGGCAATCGGTCAACTGGCGGGCGGTGTGGCACACGACTTCAATAACCTCCTGACCGCCATTAGCGGCAGTGCAGAGATGATTGCGCTGGCACTGCCGGCCGATTCCCCCGCCCGGACGGATGTGGAGCAGATTCGCGAGGTGGTGGACCGGGGCGCGGCCCTCACCCGACAGTTGCTCGCATTTGCCCGTCGCCAACCCCAGGAGCCAAGAGTCATCAAATGCCATGACGTCGTCACGCATCTGAAGGGTCTGCTGAGAAGGCTCATTCCTTCAGGAATCCTCCTCGACTTCAAGATTGAGAAATCCGAGCAGAGCATCATCATGGATCCGCATCAACTCGACCAGGTCGTCATGAACCTCGTCATCAACGCCCGCGATGCAGTAGTCAGTCGGCCGGGCGGGATTATCGAGATTGCCTGTGGCACCGGCTTCTTTCAGGCTCGGGAAGTCGAGACCCACGAGCCCATTGTCGAAGGCGAATACTGTTATATCAGGATCTCGGATAACGGCATAGGAATGAGTGCGGAAGTGCGCGAAAAGTGCATCGAGCCGTTCTTTACGACCAAGCCAATTGGAAAGGGAACCGGTCTCGGCTTATCGACAGTCTATGGCATTATCCGGCAAGCCGGGGGCTACATTTCGATCGACTCGACCGAAGGCCGGGGCACGACTATCACGGCATACATTCCAGCCCTGGCTCATGCGGAACACCGCGAGGAGACTCCGATCAAGGTCGATGTTTCTGAAGACTTCGTTTCGGGGACGATCCTGGTCGTCGACGATGATTCTGTAGTGCGCGACGTCGTCGTTCGCGCACTGCGTATGGAAGGCTATGAGGTGATTGAGGCACAGGACGGTAAAGAGGCACTTGAAATGGCACTCCAGCACGGAAACCAGATCGACCTCCTCCTTACCGACTCGGTGATGCCGATTTTCGGAGGCCGGGAGTTGGCTCGCCGGATCCGGTCACATCTACCGAATGTGAAGATGCTCCTGATGTCCGGATACTCTGAAGAATTTCTGCCTGCGCGAGAGTTGCGGGGAGAACCCATCCCCTTTATAGGCAAGCCGTTTCCGATAACCGGACTGCTACGTAAAGTGCGCGAAGTGCTGATCGCACCAAAGGTATGAATGGCTTGGCAGGTTAAGGCTTGAAGCCCAGCGCGACGAGTTTGTGGGTTAGATCGAGATATTCCTCAAACGAGACCTGCTCGGCGCGGCGGGTGTAGTCAAAGGGGAGGTCTTCCCAACCGTCGGGAAGATCGTTGACGATACGGATGGCATTGCGCAGCATCTTGCGCCGTTGGGCGAAACAGCCTCTTACGATCCGGCGGAAGTGATAGTAGGCGACATTGGGCAAGGCGCTTGCATTGCGCAGGGTCAGTTCGATCACTCCGCCATCGACGCGGGGCCGGGGGTGAAATAGCGTCGCCGGGACGCGAAAAAGGAAGCGCGATTCGGCGTGGTAACGGGTCAGCAACGTGAGGCTGCCATAGTCGTCGTCGTCCGTCGCAGCCGTCAACCTGGCTGCTACCTCGCGCTGAACCATAGTCACTACTTTCGTCACCGAAAAGTCTGGTTCGCGCGACCGGTCGAAAATGTCAAATAGTATGGTACTGGCTAAGTGATAAGGCAGGTTGCCGGCTACCTGAAGTCGCCCTTGATCGCGCCCCAGAGCCTCCCAGTCGATCTTAAGTGCATCGGTGGCAACGAGTTGGAAGTTCGGATGGTGGTGAATCCGGCGAAGCAATTTCGGGATCCACGAGGCGTCGATCTCGACACCCAGCACCCGATGCCCTGCTGACAGCAATGCCTCAGTCAGAAACCCGTCGCCGCAGCCGATCTCCAGGACTGGGAGGTCGGTAGGCAGTGATGCTGCAATACGACGGGCGGTCTCAGGGTCCCGCAGAAAGGACTGTCCGAGGGCTTTGTTGGGCTTGAGGGTCAAGGTGTAGGTGTGAGTTTCGCAAGTGCTTCAGCAGCAAGCGCTATGTCTTCGTCCGGTGCCGTAACCGATGCCCGCATCCAGCCGCGCCCGCCGGATCCGAATCCGCACCCCGGCGAGAGCAACACCCCCGCTTCGAGTGCCCTCTCTGCAAACCGACTCTCGTCCTCCCCTACCCTAAACCAGACGTAAAACGTCGCCTTTGACTTAAATATCTGCCAACCGGCCGACTCCAACGCCGTTGCAATGGTCTCCTTACGCCGCCGATAAATCTCCCGGTTGGCGATCATCCACTCCGGTGGGTGTCCATCGTGGTCATACGTATCAAGCATTGCCGCGAGAGCCTTCTGAAAAGGAACAGGCGCGCCGGAGTCTATCTCCTCTTTGACGTTGACGATCCCGGCTATCAAGTCCGGATGCCCGACAGCAAATCCAATCCGGTAGCCGGTAGCGTTAGCCATCTTGGAGAGTGAATGAAACTCGACCACCCGGCGCGACCGTGCAAGGAGAGACAGAGCCGGATCGTCAAAGGTCATTTCTCCATAGGCCATATCGTAAGCGACAATCAGTTTTGGATCCGCTTCCGGGAGTAATGCCAGCTGGTCGAGAAAGGTCGCATCGGCAGTCGCACCGGTAGGATTGTGGGGATAGTTGAGATAAAGCAACCGCGCACCACTTGCCTTATCAAGATGAGGAATGAAGCCCTCCTCAGCACGGATAAGCAGAGGTCTCGGCGAGCCATCGACCAGCCGGCAGCCGGCGCGATGATAAACCGGATAACCCGGATCCGGATAGGCGACAACATCGCCCGGCTCCACAAAGGCGCGCGCCAATTGCGCCAGACCCTCCTTGGCGCCGATCAGTATCGCCACCTCCCTGGTCGGATCAACCGTTACCCCAAACCGCCGCTCATACCATCTTGCAACCGCCTCACGCACTTCTGCATCGCCCCGGCTTGAAGGATAGCGATGACTTGGGGACGCTTCGAGCGCCTTATGAACGGCATCAAGGACGATCTGTGGCGGACGAAGATCGGGATCGCCGATTGAAAGGTCAAAGAGTCGCCGTCCCTCGGCACGCAGCGCGGCGGCCTGCCTTTCGAGTGCAGCAAAAGGATAGCCCGGCATTTCGAGCCGGGAAACAAGTCTAAAGGTCGTCAAGTTGATCGGTTAGGTGTTCGAATCGACGAAAAACCGGTCATCCAGTTCGCCGGAATAGACAAAGGTTGCCTTTCCGCTGACGTGCGCCTTATCCAACGAAGGCGGGACCTCAATCTTGAGGCTGCCCCCGGCCATTACAACTTCGACGGGTTGGCCAGATGGCAACAGGCTGCTCCGCACCCCGGCGCAAACGGTTGCCGTAGCCCCGGAACCGCAGGCGAGCGTTCGCCCTACCCCCCGCTCCCATACGGCCATTAGGACCTGATTTTCACTGACCCGACGAGCCATCTCGAGGTTGACCCCTCGTGGAAACAGCCCGCGTTCATCGGGCGGTGAAATCAGCCCGCCCAACTGTTCGATGTCGTGGTTCAAACTCGACAAGTCGCCACCTTCCCGCCAGACGACGAAATGAGGATTGCTAAGCGAAAGCGCCATGCCTCGTAGACGTTCACCATTGGGTTCGACTTCGACGACTTCGCCCTCCCCCCGATGCGGGACTTTCACCGGATCGAAAATCGGTCCTGGCATCGTCGTCGTCACCTTCCCTGAGATATCTTCGACGACGGCTACGATAGTTGCGGCATCCGAGGCGATCTCGAAAGCCTCACAAGATTTCACGCGACCGGTCCGGGCGGCGTGGAGCGCGATGCAGCGGAGGCCGTTGAAGCAAGTCTCGGCACGGCCGCCGTCGGCATTGAAGTAGATCATACGAACCGCCTGAGCCCCGCCCGACGGCGCCATCAGCAACAGTCCGTCTCCCCCGACGCCGAATCTTCGGTCGCAGATCCGTCGGACGAAGTCTGCATCTGGTAGACCTATCTCAGGCTGTGCGATTAGATCGATCAATGGGAAGTCGTTGCCGAGGCCATGGTATTTGAAAAAGCGGATCATTTGGTTATATTGAAACTTCGATGCATTGTGAACGCTTCTTGAAGCAGAGTTGCTTCACTGTAGTGAAAGGTTGCGCTAAATCGTCGTTCCCGCGAAGGCGGGAACCCAGACCAGCAACCCTCGACTGGATGCCCGCCTGCGCGGGCAAGACGCCCCACAGCAGCACAAATTTCTTCAAGCGAGCACTAGACTTGATTAGAATATAGGCTCAAAGCCCGAGCCCGGCAACGGCAACCCGAACTTTTGAAAAAAGTTGCTCCAACTACTTGACTTTTGAATCTTCTGACTGTATCATTATCTTGCTATTAGAGGCTGTTGCCCGGCTGGACCGGGCGGATTACGGAACTTCAAGCAAACCACAACGTCCAATATTGGAGGCTGGATTAGATGGACCGTTCCTTATTCATTGACATCGGAAGCCGGGCGGTTGCACTCACGCTCGTCCTTCTCCTGGGCGCCTTTCTCGTCTTGGCGTCCGATGCGTCGGCCTATCCGCGCAAAGTGCTCTTCGAGGACTTCACCTCAACGACCTGCCCGCCCTGCGCCGCCGCGGCGCCAGCGATTGAGGAGGGTCTTCAGATCGTTGGTCTGGAGCGATCTTCAGCCATTGCCTATCATATGAACTGGCCCTCACGAGGCGACCCTTGGCACGATGCCAACCCGGCTGACAACGGCGGGTCGGGTCTGCAAGGCGGCCGTCGGGAAGCCTATGGCAATGCGCCGAACTACGTCAATAGCATCCCCTGGTATTGCATCGACGGGGTGCAATACACCGGCTCCCGGACCGCTCAGGCAGTGTCGAATGCCATCCTGCAGAGGCAGCAGACTGCGTCGCCCCTGCTTATCGAACTGAGCGCGCGCGTCATCAACAACGAAGCGCGGGTCTCGGTGGCGGTTACGGCCGATCAGTCGTTCCAAAATGTCACCCTCTTCGTGTCGGTCAACGAGCGTCATGTCAACTGGCGTGGTCAGGCCGGTCAGACCGACCACTACGATGCGATGATTATTATGCTGCCGGGTTGGCGCGGGACGACTTTCAATATCAACGCGAATCAGCGCCTGACTTGGGACCTGACGCGGCGCCTGCCCGACAACTTCTGGCACGAGTTGCTGCTCGACAACCTCGCCATTGTTGCCTGGGTGCAGGAGTCCAACCGCAACGTCCTGCAGTCCGAGAACTACCTGCTCGGCTACGACACGCCCTACGTCACGGTCGCGGATTGGACGATTTCTGATGCCGCTGCAGGCGACGGCGACGGCCGGGCCGAAGCCGGTGAAGTCATCGATGTTATTGTGACGGTCGAAAACGGCCGCAACTACGCGATGGCTGAGCGGATCATCGTCAACTTCGAGTGCGAGGATGCCGGCATCGAGGTCGTCAATGGCACCACGGAGTTCGAGAATCTCGATGGCGGCGCAAGGCTTGCCAATGATGCCGCGCCTTTCCAGTTCCGGGTTCAAGACGGCTTCGAGGCGCATCCCGTTACTTTCACATTCAACATTCTCGCTCAACCGGGGGATGTCTCCTCTTCGCAGGATGTCTCTTTCATGGTCGAATGGCCGCCTTTCCTGCTCGTCGATGCTTCGAACAACATCAACGCCACTAATGTGATGGTGGGTCAGTTCGGCAACGAAACGATGCCCTGGATGGATCGCTGGGACCGCGCTGAAGCCGGATTCGTCACCCTCGAAGACATTGCCAATTACCGCTGCGTCATCTGGCACACTTTCAACAATCGGCAGGACATCATCAACGAGTTCGAGGCCGACGTGTTGACGGCTTACCTCGACAATGGCGGAACCTTGGTGATGGCGTCGCCCTACCTCTCCGACGCCCTCGGCAACCACCGCCTCTGGCGGGAATATATGGGCGCGGAACTGGTCATTCCCAATGGCGGTGCCAACTACTGCCGCGGCGTAGCCGGTCATCCTGAATTTGACGGCGTCCGGGTCTTCCTTGGCGGTGGCACCGGAGCTGGATTGCCGGCTGCCAAGGCAGTCCTAAGTCCGCGCAACGGCGCCGCACGGGTGATGTGGTATGAAGGCAACGGCGGAGCCGATGTCGGCACGTCGGGTCTTGCCAAGGAGACGGCTACCTACAAAACCCTCACCTTCGGCTTCCCCCTCGAGTCAATCGGTGGTGTGAATGGCACCGAGCCGCTCAACCGGTTCCTGCCGCGGATCTACAACTGGATTCGGCGTCCGTCGTCAGTCGGTGGCGGAAATGACCTCGCCCCGATCGCGTTCGCGCTCGACCCGGCCTATCCGAATCCGTTCAATCCGACTTCAGCCCTCCGCTTCGGTCTCGACCGGACCGGTCCGGTTAGTCTTGCCCTCTTTGACGTAAGCGGGCGGGAACTGGTCCGCTTGGTCGATGGCGTTCTGCCGGCCGGACGGCATACGGCGACGCTCGATGCTTCGGCATTGGGACTGGCTAACGGTCTCTACTATGTCCGCCTCGAGAGCGCAAAGCAGAAGGCAACCCAGAAGGTGCTCTACCTGAGATAGCCTTCACCTTTATCTGACCGCTGCAAGGGGCAGGCCGCATGGTCTGCCCCTTGCTTTTGCCACGATTTTGTAATGGAAGCGATCCGGGAGGTTGCTTTGCGGCCTCGGCAAAGTTATCTTTTAACATCTCTTCGGGGAGTGGTGTAAGTCCCTGCCGGCGGTGAAAGCCCGCGACTCACTTCGCAACATGCGAGTTGACTGAGACCGGTGGAAACCCGGCGCCGACGGTAATAGCCCGGATGGTAGAAGAGAGCGGATGCGACGGCGTCACCCGCCTGTCCGCGCTTGCCCCGAAACGATTCGGGGTTCCTTTTTTTGATCCGAGTGTGGGTTCAATCTCCGACATAGACTACCGGCACATCCGCAGGACTTTTCGACTGGCATATCGCGGGAACGGCGCAGTTTCGCCCAATCCCCGGGTCGGCGCAGTGCTGGTCGGAAAAGAAGACAAAGTGCTGGCTGAAGGCTATCACCACCGCTTCGGCGAACGGCACGCCGAGGTGGACGCTTTGACACGCGCTCGCGTCGAAGGACAATCCACATCAGGTTCAACACTATATATCAACCTTGAGCCGTGTGCCCATGTCGGGCGTCAACCCCCCTGTTGCGATGCGATCATCAAAGCCGGAGTCCGACGTGTGGTGGCGTCAGTCTTCGATCCTAATCCCGTCGTCAATGGGGCCGGATTTGCCGCCTTGCGTAAAGCCGGTATCGAGGTCCTCGAAGGCATCGGCAGGGATGAAGCGCGCTACCTCAATCGGGGCTATTTCTCCTGGCGGGAGAAGGGTCGCGCCTGGTGCACTGTCAAGATAGCGCTCAGCATCGACGGCAAGATGGCCTCTTATAAAGGAGAGTCGAAATGGATATCGAGCGATCCATCCCGTCGGTTGGCACATCGTCTTCGAGCCGACCACGACGCGGTGTTGATCGGCAGAGGGACACTGGAAATCGATGATCCGGAACTGACCGTGCGAATGGTCAAAGGCCCCCAACCCGTGAGGATTATACTTGCGCCGCATAGGGTGATCGACCCCGACAGCCGGATAGGCAGGACTATTGGCAACGCCAGGACCATGCAGGTGGTCCTTGACGCCCCGGACCGGTCGTATCCCGCGCTACCCAAAGGTGTGCTGCCACTACCGATAAAACCGGGGTATAACGGATTTGTCGATCCGGCAGCCCTACTCTCGACACTACCATCATACAACATTCTATCCGTGCTGGTGGAGGGCGGTTCCAGAGTCATTTCAGCCTTCCTGGAGTCGGGAGTTATCGACGAACTCATGGTCGCATACGCTCCGTCAGTTATTGGCAGGGGAATCGCGCCCTTCGACCATTTCGCCCCTCCCGAATGGGATCGGCGACCGGCATTCGTCATTCACTCGGCAAAGCGGTTCGGTCCAGATCTGGTCGTAACCTATCGCCCGCAGGAGGCACCACGTTCACCGGCTTAGTTGAAGCCATGGGCACAGTTCGGGTCATTCGCGACGAACGGGGCAACCGGGTCCTTGCGATCGAAGCCTCTGCCATAGCATTCGAACTAATGTTAGGCGAGAGCGTCGCCGTCGATGGCGCCTGTCTGACAGTTACTGCGGTCAAGGGAACTCAGTTTCAAGTCGAAGCGACTGGTTCGACCCTTACAATGACCAATCTGACCGACCTCGTCGTTGGCAACAGGGTCAATCTCGAACGGGCGCTTCGGGTAGGCGACCGACTCGGCGGGCACATTGTCCAGGGCCATATCGACGCCTTAGGCCGTCTCACCCGCATCAAGTATCTGGCTGGATCAACCGAATGGGAAATCGAAACTGCGCCGAAGACCCTGCAACTAATTGCGCCCCAAGGCTCTATTACGGTGCAGGGAGTCAGCCTGACCGTATCGCGCAAGACGAGTCGCAGTTTCGGCGTCATGCTCATTCCGCATACCTTGGAACATACCACCCTCGGGGACCTGAAGCCGGGACACCGGCTAAACCTTGAAACCGACATGATCCTCAGGTGGCTGAATGATCGCCTTTACGCAAACGACGATAAAAGGAGCAGCGTTGATTTTGGGGGAGAGTTCAAGGTTGAGGATTAGGGATTGAACGGAAACGATCCTGTCCGCATAATGCGTATTCATTTAACAAAGAGGAATCAACAGGCGCTATGATCGCCAGCATTGCCGAAGCCATTAGCGAGTTCGTCGCGGGCCGGATGCTGATCGTCGTCGATGACGAAGATCGGGAGAACGAAGGCGACCTTATCTTACCGGCCGGCAAGATTACCCCCCAGGCGGTGCACTTTATGGCTCGCTATGGCCGGGGGATGATCTGTTTACCGCTGACTGCCAAGAGGTGCGAGGAACTCAATCTGACTCAAATGGTGCAGGACAACAGCGCGCTACACGGCACGGCCTTCACCGTGACGATCGACTACAAGTTCGGCACAACCACCGGCATTTCGGCTTATGACCGGGCGCTTACGATCAAGAAGTCGATCGATCCATCTTCCATACCGGAGGACTTTGCCCGGCCGGGACACATCCATCCCCTAAAGGCTGCAGAAGGCGGCGTTCTGATGCGCGCCGGCCATACCGAAGCCACTGTCGATTTGGCTCGCCTCGCCGGACTCGAGCCCGCAGGAGTTCTATGCGAGATCCTCGACGATGACGGACAAATGGCGAGAATGCCACGTCTGAAAAAGTTTGCTGCCGAGCACAACCTGAAGATCGTAACGATTCGGGATCTTATCGACTATCGCCGCCGCGACGAGACACTCGTCTTCCGTGAGGTTGAGGTAGATTTCCCAACCGCTTACGGCAATTTCAAACTGATTCACTATCGGAACCGGATCACCCGGGAGCATCATCTGGCTATCGTGAAGGGCGAGATCTCCGGCCCGGAGCCGGTGCTGGTGCGGGTTCACTCGTCCTGCCTGACCGGGGATGTCTTCGGTTCGGCACGCTGTGACTGCGGAGAGCAACTGCACACCGCGCTCCGGATGATCGAACGCGAGGGCCGCGGGATCGTGCTATATATGAATCAAGAAGGGCGCGGCATCGGTCTGGCCGCCAAATTGCAGGCTTATAAACTTCAGGATCAAGGTCTTGACACAGTCGAGGCGAACCTTGCATTAGGCTTTGCCGACGACCTTCGAGACTACGGCAGCGGCGCCCTAATGCTGAAGAACCTGGGGGTCAGCAGGCTCCGGCTGATGACCAACAATCCGCGCAAGATCGTCGCACTTAAAGGATTCGACCTCGAGGTAACCGAGCGGGTGCCAATCGAGATCCCCCCTACCGGCAATAACGTCCACTATCTCAAGACAAAACGCGATAAGTTAGGGCACCGCATCCTGCAACTCAAGGCAGAGGCAGAGGGGTGATTCGGGTCTGTATTTGATTCCAGTAAGTCCGTATGGCGGACTCGAATCGTCCTGACCTGAAGTCATGTAAAGTCTGACCGGCATCGAAGCCGATCTGTTGCTTATATTATCAGAATGGTCGGGAATATCTGGCGCAGATTGGGGCGGGACGATTTCACCCGGACGGTGGTGGCAGGCGGCATGGCGCTCGCGCTGTTCATTATCTTGATTGGGCTGACGCTATTCCTCCTGTCGTCGGATTTGCCCGGCATCGACGAACTACGTTCCTACGAGCCACACCTGGCGACGCGACTACTCGACCGCAACGGCGAGGTCCTTACCGAGTTATTCGCACAACGCCGCATCGCCACTCCACTCGACCAAGTCCCCCACCATTTGATCAATGCCATCCTCGCCATCGAAGACACCCGCTTTCATAGCCATTGGGGCGTCGATGTCGCCCGCGTCTTCAAAGCGGCGCTGATCGATATTATGTCGTTAAGCCTTAAGCAAGGTGCTTCCACGATCACCCAGCAACTGGCACGCGATGTCTATCTCCATAAGCGACGCACGTTCGGCCGCAAGATCAAAGAGACGATGACCGCCATTCAGATCGAACGCGCCTATTCGAAGCGCGAGATTCTGGAGATGTATTTGACGCAAATCTATTTTGGGCACGGAGCCTATGGTATTGCGGCGGCGAGTGAGCGCTATTTTGGAAAGGCGCCGGTCGATCTGACTCTATCCGAAGCGGCCTTGCTGACCGGTCTGCCCAAAGCCCCCGGGCTCTACTCCCCTATCGTCAAGCCGGAAGCGTCGCTTCGAAGACGAAACCTCGTTCTTCGCAGGATGCACGATGTCGGTTTCATCGGAGACGAGGAATACCGATCGGCAGTTGCAGAGACCTTGAAGATCGAGCCGCATGAAGGCTCAAGTGAGATTGGCGTTGCGCCATACTTCACGGAAGTTGTGCGGCAAAGGTTATCACAGGAGGGTGAGACCTACGGCTTCGACTATCTCGCCGACGGGCTGACGGTTCGGACGACGCTCGACGCGCATATGCAACGGATTGCAGAACAGGCCGTTGTCGAGCATCTGGGGCCGTTTCAGTCCGACTACCGTTACCGCTTCTTCCAACGCCACCGTGAAGTCATTGCCCGACGGCTCTACGGAGCAAGCGACGTCCCTTGGAGTCGGGTGCGGGCGGACAGTTTGCGCGTCGATTCAGCCTTTGCAGCAAAGGCTGTGGTGCAAGTTGCTCTGATCGCGCTCGATCCGGCAACGGGTGATATTCTGGCTCTCGTCGGAGGGCGCGACTTTCGCGAGTCGAAGTTCAATCGGGCGGTGCAGGCGGTACGCCAACCGGGATCGGTCTTTAAGCCCTTTGCGTTCACGGCAGTGATAGACAACGGCTACTCTCCCGCCTTTGAGCTGCTGAATCAAGATGTCGTCGTCACTCAGGTTGACGGCTCCCGTTGGACACCTCAGAACTATGACGGTTCACGCGGCGGATTGACGACATTGCGGGAGGCGCTGCGGCGCTCGCTTAATCTGGTCACAGTCCGGCTTACCCAGGAAGTCGTGCCGCCGCAAATGGTGGCTGACTATGCACGTCAAATGGGGATAACGACCCGCATCGACCCGGTCGATGCGGTCGGGCTTGGTGCGAGCGGGGTAATACCACTCGAGATTACGGCAGCGTTTGCCGTATTTGCATCGGGTGGAGTGCATCAGCGGCCACGCATGATGGTGTCACTTGAAGACCGCTTCGGCGAGACTCTGGCGAATTATCCGATAGTCCCCCGGGTAGCGCTATCGGCTGAGACGGCATACATTATGTCCGACCTGCTGCGGGATGCGCTCAACCGGGGCACCGGAGCTTCAGCGCGATGGCTCTATCATTTTACAGCCGATGCCGCCGGCAAGACAGGCACTACCAACGACTTCACTGATGCCTGGTTCGTCGGATTTACGCCGCACCTCGTCTGTGGGGTCTGGGTCGGCCTTGACGACCCGGCGGAGTCATTGGGACCCGGACAGTCCGGAGCAGCAGCAGCACTGCCGATCTGGGCGCGGTTCTTGAAGATGGCTTATGACAGCCTCGAAATCCCCGACGCTCCTTTCCCGGTGCCGGCCGGTGTAATCCGGGTGCGTATATGTCAGGACACCAGGTCGGTTGCAACGCCGTGGTGTCCGGCAGCCTATGAGGAGATATTCCGCACGGACGCCCGTCCGACTGAGACGTGTCAACGGCATAAGGGGGGATAACTTGGTGAGAGGCTCGATCCTTCGGATAAACCCTGAAGCCTGATAGTTTTACATTCTCCCTTCGTTCCCGGTTCATTCTTTCTTCGTTTTTCCTAATAGTTATGTCCAGCAATGCCCCGCGTTCGATCCTCGCTACCGATTGCGGATCGACAACTACCAAAGCCATTCTAATCGAACAGCAGCCCTCCGGCGAATTCCGGCTCGTCGTTCGGGGTGAAGCACCTACGACCGTCGAGGCTCCCTTCGAGGATGTCACCAAGGGCGTCCTCAATGCCATTCGCGAGGTCGAAGAACTCTCCGGTCGCACCTTCCTCGGACCGGACGGGACGATTCTTCGTCCAATGCAGGACGGAGCGGGCTGCGATATCTACATTTCAACCTCCTCAGCCGGTGGCGGACTGCAAATGATGGTGGCCGGTGTTGTCAAGAGTATGACCGCCGAATCTGCCGAGCGCGCCGCGCTCGGTGCCGGTGCAATCGTAATGGATGTCCTGGCTTCGAACGATGGACGTTTGGCACATCAGAAGATTGAACGGATCCGGCGACTTCGGCCCGATATGATACTCCTCTCCGGCGGGATCGACGGTGGAACAACCAAGCATGTCGTCGAACTGGCTGAACTGCTTGCAGCTGCCCGGCCCCGCCCCCGACTCGGCATCGGATATGCGCTTCCGGTTATCTATGCTGGCAATCGGGAAGCACGCGGCGAGATTGAGAAGACCCTCAGTTCCATGGTCGATCTTAAATCGGTCGATAACATCCGTCCGGTTCTTGAGCAGGAGAACCTCAAGCCGGCGCGCGATAAGATTCACGATCTCTTTATGGAGCACGTGATGGCTCAGGCGCCCGGCTACCGAAAATTAATGGAGTGGACTGACGCCCCGATCATGCCTACACCCGGTGCGGTTGGGTTCATCATGGAGACGATCGCCCGTCGCGACGGTATCGATCTTGTCGGAGTCGATATCGGCGGGGCAACGACCGATGTCTTCAGCGTCTTCGGCGGTGTCTTCAACCGGACTGTTTCAGCCAACCTCGGGATGAGTTACTCCATTTCCAATGTTCTTGCCGAATCCGGCTTCGACAATATCATGCGCTGGGTGCCTTTCGAGATCGGTGAGGATGACCTGCGCGACCGGATCGGCAACAAGATGATCCGACCGACAACGGTCCCGCAGACCTTGGAAGAGTTGAAGATCGAGCAGGCTATCGCCCGGGAAGCGCTGCGGCTGGCGTTTATTCAACACAAATCGTTTGCAGTAGGCTTGAAGGGAGTTCAGCAGGAGCGGTCGATCTCCGACGCCTTCGAGCAGTCATCGACAGGCGAGTCGCTGGTCGATATGATGTCCCTAAATCTGCTTGTCGGGTCGGGTGGAGTCCTCTCGCACGCGCCGCTCCGGGCGCAAGCCGCGCATATGATGATCGACGCCTTCGAGCCGTTGGGCGTAACCCGGCTGGCCGTCGATTCAATCTTTATGATGCCGCAGTTAGGGGTGCTGGCGACCGTCCATGAGCCCGCTGCCACCGAGGTGTTCGAGAAGGATTGCCTTATCCACCTCGGGACCTGCGTGGCACCGCTCGGCAGCATTGCTGCACTGAAGAACATTAAGAGCGTGCTTAAGGTGAGCGGCACCTCCGACCGGGGGCGCAAGGTTGAACTCGATATCCCGAGTGGTGAGTTGCTGCTGACGCCGCTCGATTTAGGTGAATCGCTGCGGGCACGGATCGAGCCTTCCAAAGGCTTCGATATGGGGGAGGGTCCAGGCAAAACCGTCGAGCGGGTTCTGACCGGCGGAGTCGTAGGACTTGTCATCGACACCCGGGGACGACCGTTCGATTTGAAGCGCGGCATAGCGGGACGGGTCGAACTGCTGAAAAAGTGGAGTCTGGGGTGAAGCCAAGAGGATTCATCCACCTGTCTCTCGCCCAACGAGTAATTCAGGCTTGACTTGGCTGGGAGTTCTCCCTATCTTGAGAACTTATGAATCTCCAACCAATGATTCTTCTAATCGGCATTACATCCTTGCGCTTATGAAATCCCGATCCGCGGCAGACCGGCCTCAAGCCTCATCCGACCGCACATCTGGTGAGTATCGTCAGTGGCGAAGTTGGAGCCTTACGGCTCTTTTCTTAGCCGCCGCTATGTTTGTCGTGTCCTGCGGCGATTCGTCGGTGACAGTTCGGGAAGAATTTCGCGGCAATCCGATTTCGGCTCTGCCTGCAGATGGCATTTTGCGCGCCTCGGGCAGCCCCTACCTGGCCACCGACACACTTCGCGTGCTTTCAGGAAGAACGCTCACCATAGAGCCGGGGGTGGAACTTCGTTTCGAGCCGGGGATCAAGTTGGTCGTCGAAGGCCGGATCGACGCGGTAGGAACTGAGGCCTTCCCCATCACCTTTACTTCCGGCCTCACCGCTCCTCGCCGCGGGGATTGGGACGGTATCCATATCCGCAATGGCGACGCCAACTCCCGCTTCGCATACTGTCGATTCCTTTACGGAGCCAGGTATGGCCGCTACTACGATTATCGCTTGGACAGCCTCGGCGTCCGTCAGGATTCAACGGTCATCGATTACGGCTGTCTGACCCTCATCAATACCAACCCGACCATCGAACGCTCGTGGTTCATTGCGTCCGGATTCCATGCCTTATATGCAGGCGCAGGCTCAAGCCCCATTGTGCGCAACTGCGTAATGTTCGACAATGCCGGCAACGGAATCTACGTGCACTCGACTGCCGACCCTCAGGCTGAATACAACATCATCAGCGACAACGACGACTGGGGCATCTATTGTGCGGCACTCGGCGATGCCCGGCGCGGCGATCTGAATTTCAATTACAACATCGTCATCGCCAACTTCTCCGGGGAATTCAACCTCAACTCCCCGCTCGGTTTGGGGCGCGTGGTTCAGATAAATGACAACCTCGACAGTTGTGACTACCGGTTCAATCTACGACTAGCGCCGCAATACATCGGAGCCTCCAAGATCAAGCAGGGTGCGCGATGGGATTTCCGTCTTGGAGCTGGATCTGCAGCCATCGATGCCGGCCCGCCGGATCGCGACCTCGAGATCGACCAGACGCGACGTGACTTCGGTATCTACCGCTACGAGTACCGGCCCGGTGAATTGCGGCGGCGGATTCCGAATCTACCCGTAGTCGGCAATCGTCTCGAGGTGGCGAAAAGCCCCTACTACCTGACTTACGATGTGATAATCCCCGAAACGGAGACCCTGACCATCGAACCCGGGGTTGAAATCCGTGTGGAAGGGCGATATCAAATCAAGGTCCGGGGACGTCTTATATCCGGCGGCGAGCCGGGTCGCATGGTGCGTTTCTACTCCGCCGCTTCGACACCTCGCAAGGGCGACTGGATCGGACTGGTCTTCGAAGCGGGCGGCGCCGAAGGCAGCGAACTCCGCTACACATCGATTGAGCACTCCCGGTGGGGTCTCAGACTGACTGGCCGCGACGCTCTGATCGACCATTGCTACATCACACAGGTTGACTCGGTTGGAGTCTTGTGCGAGCGGGAAGCCGCTCCGACGATCACCGACTGCCGGCTCGAAGGCGCTTCCATTGCCGCGATCCTCTGCCAGTTCAACGCTTCGCCGCTGATTCGTCGTAACACCATTTATGGTGGTGCCGGGTACGGGATTCTGGCACGGGAATCTTCACGACCGGTGGTCGTAAACAACGTCATCAGCGAGGTCGGGGTGTCGGGCATCCGCCTGGAGAGAATGTCCAACGCCGTCATCACCAACAATGTCATCGCCGGATCGGGATACTTCGGACTCTTTTGCAGTTACAACTCATCGCCGGAGATACGTAACAACATCATCTATCGCAACGGGTCGATCCGCACCGAGGGAATTGGCTTGAAGGGCGAACTGTCGAGCCAGCCGGTAGTGCGCTATAACGGCTTCGCCGGCAATCCGGTCGGCGACATCTCGATATCGAATGATACCACCCTCGATGCCTCGAATCTCCGGGTCGATCCACGCTTCCGAGACTACGCAGGGCGCGACTTCAGGCTTGCAGACGGGTCACCGCTCATCGACGCCGGCGATCACGGCATTCTCGATCCGGATGGTTCACGCAGCGACATCGGCGCATTTGGCGGGCCCGATGCACCGCGGTAATATCAATATCCAGATCGCACATATTAGAAGACTTGAAACCGGGACTGCGACCTTGAGAGGGAGACTTTTGCGCAGCGCCTCCATCCTTGTCGGCGCTTTGTTCATGCAGATGCTATTGCCGGTTGATCTGAACGCACGCACCGACGAACCGAAAGACGATGGTGCGCAGATCAAAGGCCCGGTCCGGCATGGCACCGACCTCGCGCAACTGAACGCTTACAATCGTGTGCACCGCCGCTCAAATATCTGGATGAATATGACCAATTACGGTTTCTTCGGGAACAACGGCCCGGGCGACCGTAATGCCAAGGATGACCCTTGCAACGGTGAGTGGGCTCCGCAAGCCGAGTATCCCGGCGGGTCGAAGGTTCAGTATCTCTTCCAGGGAGCGCTCTGGCTCGGCGCACTAATCCGGGCCGAAGGCTACGAGTATCCCCGGGTGTCGGTCGGCACCGATGGCTGGCTCGCCTCGCCCGGGATCAACGAATTCTGGCCTGGTGAAGGCGTAGAACATTCGCTTACCAACGGCATCGTCGAACGCACCACCCTCCCCATCGAATTCGACTGCCTCGGCAACTACATCGGAGGCTATCGAGATTCAGCCGTTTCTGAGCAAGACTTCGTCTGCTCCTATGCCGATACCCTGACCGAGACATTCTTCGTGAAGGATGACCCGATCGACGGGCCGCATGTGCCACTCGGAATTAAGATCACCCAGAAATCCTACGCCTGGACCTACAACTACGCGCAAAACTTCATCATCGTCGACTGGGAGATCGAGAACATTGCCGGGAACTACCTGAAGAACCTCTTCGTCGGCCTCTATATGGACTGCGATGTAGGCTGGCAGGGCGAGAATGTCTGGCACGAGGACGATATCTGCGGTTTTCAGCAGTGGTATTACTACGAGCGGCCGGACGGGACGCTCGACTCGGCGGTGATCAACACCGCGTGGATCGCCGACAACGACGGCCGTCCGCGCGCTGTGGCGTCGGGCAATGACTTCACCGCACCTGCCGTCACCGGCACCCGGGTAGTGCGAGCCCCCAATCCGAAACTGCGCACTTCGTTCAACTGGTGGATCTCAAACGGCGACCCGGACCTCGACTTCGGGCCTTCGTGGATCGACGACAACGCTCCCGGCGACTGGACCAAGACCTTCGGAACACCGATGGGGGATGCCCGCAAGTATTTCGTCCTGGCCAACGGGGAGTTTGACTACGACCAGTTACTCGTCAACAAGCCCGACACCATCCGCAGCAATCCTCACGTCATACGGGATCGCTGGAATCCCGATGTCATCGTCGAATCGCACAACTGGAAGGTGCCGGGCGTCGATGACAACACCCCCCAGAATCTCTTGAACGACATTGCCAACGGCTATGACACGCGGTATCTAATATCGTGGGGGCCGCTCGGCATCTTCGACCATATCGACGAGTCGGGTAACCGCATCTATCGCCTCAACCCGGGCGAGAAGTTCAGCATGACGATCGCTTACGTCGCTGGTGACAACTTCCATGACCGAAACAATCCCCAACCCGATAACGAGTTCATTAATCCTGCACTGTTCAACTTTGCCAGTCTGAGATACAATGCGGATTGGGCGGCCAAGGTTTATGACAATCCGATGATCGACAGCGACGGCGACGGGTGGTTTGGTGAAGATGTCGGCACCGACGGACTTTATGCCCTCGAATTAGGAGGTGTTTGCTACAAGTGGGAGAGCAGTGTTCGGGTGCAGACGACCTACCCCGGGCCCGATCCCGACGGCAGCGAGAATAATGGCCGGCTCGAGCCAGAGGAAGATATGCTGGAGCGTCCCGAGCACCTCGAATATACCCGCGGCAACGGGATGCTCGACTTTGGCGATGGGGTGCCCGACTTTCGCGGCCCGCCGCCGCCGCCGGCGCCCCGACTTACGCACCTGAGCCAACCGGCTCGAGTGCGCACCAGCCCTGCCAGTTACACCGACTTCGACGCAGAGTTTCTCTCCCGCAACATCGTCCTGACCTGGAATAAGCACCCGTCCGAGCACCCCGACTATAAGGATCCCTTTTCCCGGGAGCGAGACTTCGAGGGCTACCGGATCTATGTATCCAATACCCCGTTGGAGAGGGATTTTGCCTTCGTCGATGAGTTCGACATCGTCAACTACTCCTACTACGGCCCGCGCGATTCGCTCGCCTTTCGGCCTTGGGAGCGCCTTGACGATCACCGGCCCGACACCGCGATCACCGGTATCAACCTGCTGCGCAAACCGGTAGGCAAGAACATTGGCTTCTTTGGGCATCCTCAACTGCTGGTCGATACGCTCAGTAACGGCGCCGATACGACAGGTGATTGGACCTACTATTATATCATCCCAAATGCTCATCCGATGGTGCCGAAATACTACGCGGTCAGTTCTTATGATTACGGTGACTATAAGACCGGCACCCAGCCGCTCGAATCGGCGCGAATTGCCAATGCGATCTTTGCCGCGCCGTCGGGAGTCGAGCGCAGGAAGGTGATGGTGGTTCCGAATCCTTATCGAGTCGATGAGAATTACCGGCAGTCGCACGGCGGCCTCTCCTGGGAGAACCGCGACGACGGGACACCTGAATTCTTCCCTCAGACTGACCGGCGTATCTTCTTCTACAACCTGCCGAAGCAGTGCCTGATCCGCATTTACACTTTAGGTGGCGACCTCGTGCATATCATCCCGCACGGAGTCGTCGGCGACGATCAGCGCGTCGGCTGGAACGCCGACTATGCCGAAGCCTGGGACCTCAATTCACGAAACCACCAACAAGTCGTGTCAGGGGTCTATCTCTTCACGGTCGAGGATAAGACTGAAGGTGGCAGCGGCAGCATCGAAACCGGCAAATTCGTGGTGATTCGGTGAGAGACCATCGCAATGGAAATCTGGAACAAGTCGGATGGGGACTATCCACGCTGGAGCCTTTTATGAAGCGAATAGCAGTCAGCGTTTTGATCGGTCTGGCAGGATTCATCCAGCAGGATCTGCTCTTCGCCCAAGCCAAAGTCGGCACGACTGGTCTTCAGTTTCTAAAGGTCGGCACCAGCGCGCGCGCGGTCGGGATGGGTGAAGCCTTTACGGCCGTTGCCAACGACGTATCGGCGCTCTACTACAATCCTGCCGGTTTGATTCAGATGAAGCGAACCGAGGCGCTCTTTACGGTCATCGACTGGCCTGCAGGAGTGAAGTTTGCCCATCTGGGAGGTGCGCTGCCGGTTCCGATGTTAAGCGCGGTGGCAGGCGTTCAGATGACATCGCTATTCACCGACGATATCGACGAGACTACTCCGGCTATGCCTTACGGAACCGGTCGGACGTTTACTGCCGGAG